>JAABUP010006076.1_pt1 | contig 17624 bp, 18 predicted proteins | sample 5559201 | NCBI WGS metagenome assembly JAABUP01 (sample SAMN10711887, study PRJNA513373) | rock metagenome | isolation source: Antarctica rocks | place: Antarctica
ATTGACAGTCCTAATGCTTATGTTGTATTACACATTGGTTATTGTTAACTGTACACCAGCAATTATCAGCAAAGAATCATGTGGGCTGCTAAAACTTACTCAGCGCATTGATACAGTGCAGGCTACGCAGACACTCACAAACACTGCATGGTACGTGCGATCAAGTCAATCTCTGCTGCACACAAACAGCATTAGTTTACTTCATGTAAAATAAACATGTATATAGTATACACTATACACACATAACACAATTGTATAGCATGAGTTTGCAAAATAACCTGTACATATATACATCACAGTCAGCGGCCAAACAAAGTTGCACAACACTGATAGCACATTCACCTTGACAGCTGGAATCTTGGGGCTGTCTGCCTGCTGCTGCTGCAAGAGCCCTGCCCCCTGCTTCCCAAACAGCCCTGCACCCTCCTTCTTACCGCTGTCCTCCTGCTGGAGCTGCTTTGCAGCTGCCAAGTTGGGAACAAAAGGCACTGCGTTGCCATTCAGATCGCCCAACTGCTGCTGAAGCTGCTGCTTTGTGGCTGCTGCCTCAGAGGTAGAGGGTTCAGGAAGGAGACCAAATGCTGTTCTCACGCTACCTGCTTGCTGCTGCTGTGGCTGCTGCTGCACTTCTTCATTAGCCCGCCCAGGAAGCCAAGGTGCTGCTTGCACATTCCATTGGGGCCACTCCTTGGTTTCTGCTGCGGCATGCTCAACCTCAAAGATAGGCTGGGGATCAGCAGCAGCTGGCTGGGGACCAGTAGCAGCAGGCTGGGGGTTCACATCAGCAGGCTCGGGATGCACGGCTGCAGGCTGGGGATACTGAACCACAGCTTGGGGCACCGCAACGACAAGCCCAAAACCACTGTACCCAGGAACAGCAGGCCACACACGTCCGCTTTGCCACCCACGATAGCCACCAAGCATGCCTGGCATTACCTCTGTGAGATCCACAGCATTCTGTGGGGACAAAGGGTCGACCCTAAGAGCAGCGACCGACTGTTCAGCTGCTGGCTGCACCTCAGGCGGTACATCTTCTTCACTGTCGGCTGCATCTTCACCATCAGCAGAAGAAGAGGAGTGGCTGGCCGACAGGGCATCTGCAGCATTGCTGACACCACCAGCTGACAGGTCATGCGCTTCAGCATGAGTCTGATCAGCAGCTGCCTGATCTGGATCAGCAAGATCATCCTCACTGCTGCCAGCTGGACCAGATGCGCTGCCAGTGGATGACTGACGGCTGAGGGGTGCCACAGGGCTGTTGCTAGAAGCCCTGGCTGTGTCCTCAGCAGCTCTGACCTGGCTTGCCTGATCAGGAATGCCCCCAGCACTGTCAGCAGGGGCAGGGCCAGTGGCAACAGGGCTGCTGCTGGCCAATGAAGAAGATGCAGAGACGACGGCTGGCTGAGTGAGATCAGCACTGACTCTTGCATCACTGGGGGTGAGGGAAGGGTAAAAACTGGGTGGTGATGAAGAAGAGTACTCGTCTTCAGCATCCTTGGTGTCGACAGAAGCAGCATCAATGAGAGAAGCAGTTCTGCCAGGGTCAATGAATGCTGAGGTTCTGCCCTCCTGTGAAGGAGAGGAAGGCCTGGCTGCATCAGCACCATATGAAGAAGAAGGGTGGACCGCATCTTGGACAGGGAAGTCAATGAGTGGTGCGTCACCATCTTCTGACAGGTTGTCAGCCTCTGCTCCAGTCAAGTCACCTGCACATTGCATGCAAGCAGTCCAAAAAAGAACAACTTCAGGGTTTAGAATTTTGGGCTAGAATTTTGGGCCATAATAATATAAAAAGTAGTCATCAAAACGCTTCCAGCTCATGATGAGCTAGGTACATGCAGGACCACAATAGTTACTGTGATAGATGCTTGAAGGTAGCAATTATGCTAGGCACAAAAGTGGCTCATGGCATTGGCAACCGCCTGTGCCACCATGCGTGCACAGTAAATAGCTTTTGAATATGCCATTGGTTGGCTTGTGTGCAAGGAACAGGCTACCAGTTCAGAGTTGCTCATGATCTCAGCAAGCAACAAATGCAGGTGTGCATGGGCATACAACTTCACAGTTGCATACAAGCTCTGTCAGCACACATCATGTCAGGTTTGCAGATGCATTGTGGCAACCTCACAGCTGCTTGGCTGTGAACGCTCAAGAATACACACTGAAACCACAGCAGGGCCTTCTGACCATACCCGGACAGATTTTGTTGATCATGTAAAAGGGCATGATCAACAGCATTGTGCATAAAAAGACCCTGCCGGCTCTAAGAGATGAAGCTAAGAGATGAAGCAGATTGCTGAGCAGTAGCACCTGTTGGCTGTGAAGCACTCTGAGGGGGTGTGCCAGCATCATCCCCAATAACCCTGCCAGTGTCGGAAGATGATGTCTGCTGTGAGGTCAGAGGTTCAGCTTGGTGCGGCGGTTGCTGCTGCTGCTGCACATCAGGGGAATGTCCTGCCATTGCTCCTGACATGGTAGCTGGTCCAATGACTCCAGACAGGTCTGAAGCAGCATGGCTATAGTGTCAGGCAGGGAGGGCTTCAAACACCAAGCAGATGAGCAGGCGATAAAAGCAGATGACTGTGCTGAGGCAGAGTCTGACACCCCATTAGAAGATGGCGACGCATCACTCATCAACTCTCCGGAACAAGAGAGTTCCTGTCCCGGAGAGTTGATGAGTGATGCGTTGCCATCTTCTGATAGGGTGTCAGACTCTGCCTCAGCAAAGACATCTGCACATTGCATGCAAGCAGTCCAAACAGGAAGGATTTCAGGGGTTAGGGCCACAATAGTCACTGTGTGAGATGCTTGGAGGTGGCGTTTATGGTCGGCACGAAAGTGGCTGATAGCATCAGCAGCCGCCTGTGCCATGCATGCACAGTAAACATTTTTTGACATGTCATCAGTTGGCATGTCTGCAGGGAACAAGCCACCAGTTCAGGCATGCCCAACATCTCAGCAAGCAAGTGTGCATGGGAACATATCTTCACAGTTGCATACAAGCTCTGTCAGCACACATCATATTAGGATTGCAAATGCAGGTTGGCAACCTCACAGCTGTTTGGCTATGCACGCTCAAGAACACACATCAACAGCACAGCAGGGCCTTATGACAATATTAAGATGACAATACTCAGAAACCTACTGTTGATCATGCCTCTGCAAATGCTTCTTCAGCAATACCCTCAGTTGAGGCAGGCAACTTTGCAGGAGAGACGCATTTGGAAGGGCATCATCAACAGCATTGTGCATAGAAAGACCCTACTGGAATTGAGGGAAATGAAGCAGACTGGTGAGCAGTAGCACCTGTTGGCTGTGAAGCACTTTGAGGGGGTGTGCCACCATCATCTCCAATGGCCCTGGCAGTGCTTGAAGAGGGTGCCTGCTCTGAAGTCACAGGCTCAGCTTGGTGCTGCAGTTGCTGCTGCTGCACATCAGATGACTCTCCTGCCCTTGCTCATGATACGGTAGCTGCTTCAGTGGATCCAGACACATCTGCAGCAGCATAGCTATAGTGTCAGACAGGGAAAGCTTCATAACACCATACAAAAAAAGCAGGTGACAAACAGTGGCACTGCTGCATATAATGGGTGGCACTCTTTTGTAACGCTGAAAAGGTGGTGCTGCCAGGTTAGTAGAGGGATGCAACTGCAGACACATCTGGAGATGTTGAAGCAGGAAGGAAATTCAGGAGCAGAATTTGCAGAGCAAATGTTGCTCCTAAATTGGCCTCTGCTTCAACATCTTCACACCTGTCTGCAGCAGCGTAACACAGCCACAAAAGGGCAGCAGAGCACACATGGCAGACCCTGCAATATATGCTTATGACACAAGACAGCTGGTGCTGCTGTGGGCAAAGTCACTTCACACCCAATGCATGAATCTCACAGAGACATGCTTTAGCCAAGAGACACCCTATCAGTTGTATGAGAAACACAGGACAGGAAACATAGAGTTAGTTTAAAAGCATACCTGCATGCTGGGCCTCTGGGGCTTCATCAGAGGTAGGGGGGCCTGCATGCCTGTCTGCACCTGTTGGCCCAGACCCAAAAGCAGGGGAAGGGCCAGACGGAATGAAGGGAGGTGGCAGGTCCAATCCAGGCATGGGAACGGGGGAACGGCCGGCAACCTCCCTTGCCTTCTTCTGCAGACATCATAAGTCAGTAATTTGGCAATTACCATTTAGATGCCATTTCCATGAGACGCATGTGAAGAGGAACAGACAAGCTTGACGTCTGCCATCTGCAAATACACCAGATAGCTGTTTGGCTTTTGCCATGTGTTGCACTTTATGAGTGTGATGCATGCACTGAGGTCGTCTCACACAGCGATGGTGTGCATCACAAGCTGAAGCTGCGGCAGATGTCTACCATATGTGCAGCAGATGTCTACCACGGGTGCGGGACATGTCTACCATATGGGCGGCAGATGTCTACCATATGTGCAGCAGATGTCTACTACATGTGTCTACCATACATGCAGCAGATGTGTACCATATGTACGAGTGACACTGCTGTCTGAGGAATATCAAGTGGAAGCTGCATAGGTCTCATGCACACAGCAGCACAACTCAAGGTAGTAACTCAAGGCACCAGGAGGGGTTTCACCTCTAGGGCATCAGCTAAGGCAGAATTAGCTTCACACAGGGACTGGTGCAGATGGGTGACCTCCTGCTCCTTGGGCAGTCAAAGCCGCCAGCCTGTCAGCAGCCAGCTGCTCGGCAGCCAGGCTGCGTGCCAGCAGTGCGGCTACCTCCCTCTTCAGCACCTCTTGCCCCTGAAGCAGCAATGCAGTCAAAGAAGAGGAGTGCAGACAGTGCGCATCATGCAGAGATAACAGAGAGAAAGAGTCTGAACCTGGACTTCCAGGGTCTCAAAGACAAAGGGTATCAGCCATACTTCCGACGCTCGCTTCTGAAGTACTACACAGGCGGCAAGACTCACACATGTGACAAGGGAAAAGCAGGCAGAATCCCAGCAGCTGTCTGAGATATTGACTGCTACAAACGAGCCAAACATATACCTGTTGTAGACCCTGAAAACTTTGAAAACTTTGAAAACTTTGATTTGTCTCAACCTAAGCTTGTGCAGTACAGCTTCTTTGTTGACATGTTTATTCGATGCACGTTTGTTTGCTTCATGCAAAAGGACAAATTCCTGATGATGATTGTGCCTGTCTGTGTCACCTTTTGTCTATTTCGTTTTCTGATGAAACACCGCAATTTAGTCAAATGGGCTAGCTGGCCCCAACGACTGTAAAATCCTTGATTGATTGATTGATTGATTGCGTGCAAATGAATATGCAGGTGCAGACGATTGTTGCAGCAGGCACAAGGTGTGAAGCAGAGTGATATTGCGTGTCCAGCAAAGCATGCCATGCACTTGCGACACCTAGCTGAAATAGGCACACTTGTTATAAGCCAACTGCCTAGAGACCACAAGTGTGACTGTGAAATCTGCCGTTTGGTTGTTTCCTGCAGGGCTGGAGCAAACCTGATGAGCACCATCCCGGTCAGCGTCATTTTGCTGCACCTTCTTGTTCAGCTTTGCCATAGCTGAGTCCCACCTTGCCTGTGTCTCCTGTACGACACACAACCATGGTGCTTGTTCACAATGGCTTGCCTACCCAGCATCAAGGTGCACAAGGTTGGGATGGCTGTCCTGATTGGCTTGAAACCCTCTGCATGATGCACAACTAAGACCCCTACCACCAGCTGTTGTGGGCACAGTGTACAAGCCAAATCTAACGACGCTCATGGATCTCACACAGTGTTCTTGCACTGGCAGACATGATTGATACAAAGTGCAAGCACCTCCCAGCATTGCACAAGAGTAGAGCCGTGAGGTGTGTTGGGTAATGCCTACCTGCAAGTCAGCGACCCGCAGCCTGTTGGCCTTCTTCTTGCTGAGTTGCATCCTGTTGACTGCAGCCAACCTGTCTTGCCCCCATGATGTCAGCAGGTGCTGCACACGACGCTTCAGCCTGTCATTCGCCTACAGAGCAAGCCAACACCTTCAGCACACACTTGCCAGAAACTCAAACAAGCTGTTGCAAGACTTCTCAGTTGGCATGCGTCAGCGACCAGGGCAGGTCGGGTGGAAAGAGCAAGTTGGGTGGGAAAATGGGACTAAAACAGGAAGCGGTGCAATACTCAGCAAAGCTGATTATCACCTGGAAGCAATCTAGCACAGGCTGAGCTGCACTGGTGGCCTGGTAGTTGTAGTTCCTGGGCATGAAGGTGTGAATGATGCCATGTAGTGTAGCATCCAATTGCAACAGACCAGTCTGGGTGCTTGCCACCACAGCTGCCCACAAGACATACTCGCTGCAGCCAGACAAGGTAAGACTGAGCCAGCTGGAGCAAATTGCATACACCAGCACTGACACTGCAGGTTGTGTGACTGGTATAGGAAGGTCATCACAGCATGAAGCCACAGCTGATGTGAATACATAAGAGCTTACCCAGTCTCAAAGGAGATGTAGGTGTGTGGTGGGAGTGTCATCCGAACCTCAGTGATCACAGTAGCATCCACAATCAAGGAAGCAGTCATCCGAGTTGACTCCTGCATGCATACATGTTGTGTGTGCAACACTGAAGGCGCAGTAGACTTGCTGGCTGATTGGCAACTACTGCAGGTCATGCTGCAAAAGCATCTCAGCAAGACTATGCATCCTCACTGGATGGTGTAATTTTGTGCTACAGCATGCACAGTCTGTGTTAAGGACAGGGAGCGCAGCAAGGATGGACTTGCACCGGGATGCCATCAACAGCCAAGAAGCACATGGTGAAACTGCAGATCTCCACATGCATTGCTGCGCTTGAAAGTACAGCTGACTTGTGCTTGGCCGGCTGTACTTTCAAGCACAGTAATGCATGTGGAGATGTGCAGCTTCACCATGCGCTTCTTGGCTGTTGATGTTTCTGCTTGGCAGGCTGCTGGCTGCTGTATACTGGCTGCAGAGCAGTGCAGCACATGTGCAAGGGTCTCTGAATGCTGAACAGTTCAAGACTGGATAGCGGCTGTACAAAGATGACCGTGAGGCTGTGTGTGCAGATTTATTTTGCCATGGGACCACCAGGCCCAGTGCAGTGGATGTGCTACATCAACTCGCAGTCAGTTGCGAGTTGCGGGTTGCTGAAGAAAATCCATTGCACTGGGCCTGGTGATCCCACGACAAATTAAATCTGCACACACAGCTTTATCATCGTATCTGGTCTTTTGCTTGCAGTGCAGACATTGCATGTGCTCCCAGCCAGTGACTACTAAAGCTTCAGAAGCGGGCCAACACTGTCAGTCTAACAGAGTTTGTTATGCAAACCCTCTTAGTGAGTGATGTGCATTCACCTTTGTCAGTAGGCGAATGCCCTGGGGAGGTGTCAAAGCTGCCAGCGGGAGCTTGCTCCTCGCGGCCCTTGCTTCGTCTGCTTGAAGAGCCTGTCCACATCCAATAACATTGTCAAGAGTATGAACTGGCATGGAAGTTGCAAAAGCTGCAGGAAGTTCAGGGCGCAAGGAACAGACGTTGTACAGCTCCACACCCCTGCGAGGCCACCAGGTTATGCTGCTCAGCTCGTCAGACAAGCCCTGAACGAGTCTGGAGGCGAGAATGCTGTTCGCCAGCAGCTCAGCAGTCACAGCCTTCTGCAGTGGACTGCCTGCTCGCTCGTGACTACCTCTTAGGTAGTTCACGACTTCTTGTGTTGCCTTGCTACCGGCATGGCAGGTCAAGTCAACCAAGTCGCAAGCTTTTAGCACCAGAAATGACACAATCCGACTGCTGGTTGAACCGACTGTCATGTTGTAGCCTGGCATCTTTCTAACTAAGCTAAGGTGACACCTGCTGCACCGTGCACAGGTGACACGCCACTACACGAAATCCAGCCACATCACTGTGGACCCCGGACAGACAGCCAGACGGCCCAGAGCCATGTGGTGAGGGTGTCCATTCTTCTCAACATGTCTGCAATGCAACACGATCGAGGTTCCGCAAGTGCTGCACACGCTAAGCGAAGGGGAGGAAAGCAAAGCAAAACCCTGTGCGAGCCCCTCCCTCGCTGGTCAATAAGTCAATAAGTAGGTTCAGACAGCTGACTAATCTTCCCAACAACTGGACTCAGGTGCCACAGCAGCTGCGCAATCGGCAGCCCATACGGGCAATCACACCAAGGCGTCGCTGTGCTCGTCTTACCATCTTTTCCTAATCACATTTCTGTAACCAACTTATCTTCGCACGACTTCGGCTTGTTTCTGTGCATCTGCACCCCTATTTGCGAGCTCAGAAATACCAACGCTTCGTGAGCCCTCTCGTACGCCATGCTCTGCCATTCGCGTGACGCGCGCTTGCTCTAGCAGCTCCTGCCGCCCGCATAACGCTGCCGAAATGCTTGCCTCAGAGACCATCTCAAGCATGCCTGCGCAAGACAAGGTACGCGGTTGCTCTGTGGCACACTACGAACCGGCCATGAGCAAGCAGTGATGCACGGGCACTCTGTGTCATGTTGGGCGCACCTGATTTGTCGTCAACTTTGTCTTTGTGGTTGCACTGCAGACTTGGGCACTGATGACTGCTTGCATCAGTGGCCGTTCAGCAGCAGCAGAAGAACTGCTGCTGCAAGGCGCTGACGTAACAGCTGCAAATACTTGCGTATGCCTCTGACATTCCTTGTGCACCATACTGTTCCACAATGTAGCCCAGCAAATCAGTATAAGCTAACATGAGCAGGCCATATGACCTTGTTTACCTACAGAACATGGTCTCAGCTGCAACTACCTGCTGTTCATCAGCAGCTGTCATGGACACCGATGCATTCCCGTTGTTGCTTACATGAAATGGCATGTGACCTTACCTCCCACATACATCCAGTATGGGGTCATGGAGTGATCATTGCAAATATAGGAACACTTGTAGACATACTTGTAGACACACTTGTAGACACACTTGTAGAACAGGCTGGGCAGTTGGACATGCCCACACTGGTTCTGTTGGTGCAGGGCCACACTCCGCTCATCTTTGCATCACCATTGGGGGTCATGTACAGATACTCCAAATGCTGCTGAGTCATAAAGCCGACCCTTTGCCCTCCAATGGCCATGTGAGCCCCACATGACCTAACCATTGATAAGCCGACTGTACACTGTACTGCAACTTATCAGTCAGTATCTGTTGACACTCTGGTCCATTTGCAAAAATAGAGCGCTCAATTGTTTGACCTGATCGGATCATAAATACAGTCAACACACGCAATGCCTTTGCAAATTATTACTGGGATCTGTCTAATGGCCATGGCAAAAGCATCCTGCCATGTTCTTATCCTGTCATCTGTTGCTTACATGCCTGTGCCATGCAATGATGTTGCTTACCTGTGCTTACGCCATGCAATGATATTGCTTACGTGTACTTATGCCATGCAGTGATGTTGCTTACGAGTACTTGCCCCATACAAACATGTTGCTTACATGTACTTACGCCATGCAATGATGTTACTTACGTGTGCTTACGCCATGCAATGATGTTGCTTGTGCATGCAGGGCCACACAGCCTTGTCACTTGCTTCCATGGCAGGCCACACCCAAGTTGCAAAACTGCTTCTTTTGCATGGGGCAGATGTGCAAGCAAAAGATGAGGATGTAAGCATCTTCTGCTCTACAAAGCACTGAACAGTTGGGACTAGTGTTGCCTTCAACTTGGCATGGGACTGAGTGCATTGTTTGATGCCCTTGCATTTGAGATTACCAAGGCATCGCATCCATACTTCATGATGTATGTTTTGCATTCATGCATTACTGCATAGTACATTGAGATACCAGCCATGCAGCGCAATGTCAAATGCCTACCACCACCTACGCAGCATGACATCATGCACGCAGAGTTCAGTCTCATGGTGTACACAGCTGTGCATCATGCATGAAGTGTGTATGATACTTTTTATCACATCACATTGCATCAATTTAGATTGAAAATCACGTTGTATTACATTAAATGCTACAGGGAGCAACCCCTCTGATCATGGCTTGCATGGGTGGCAATCATGACACTGCTCAGCTTCTGCTGTCCCATGGGGCCAATATTCATGCTGCAGACGCGCATGTAAGCTTCCTGTTATGACTGTTCTCATTCTTCTTCTGGCAGCTGTTCTTCTTCTTCTTGTCAGCGCTGTCATGGAGGGTCGTGCAGTGTTGGGTACACTCCTGGACGGTCATACATGATTGAGTGCAGTGCTGGCAGCACCAGTGAGCACTGTACAAAGCCTAAAGTGCCTCCCCAGTGTAGAAATGTGTTTTCACTGTCCCCAGGCGTTTCTGAGTTTGAGATTCCACTTTAGACTGGACTTGTCTAGGTTAAGACAGTTTTGGGGTTAAGCTGGGTGTAGTGAAGACAAGGCAACATCTGCTAGATGGACCATGCCTTCAAACACCAGTGACTCCTAAGTTACTCGACTGCTTGCATTAGAGTCCAGCAATTGCACTGAGTGCATCTGATGCAATTGCAAGACTCGATCTGTTGGATTGTCTGTACAGTCTGATGACAGGCAAGTCTGTGCCAACAGGCGATTGTGAGATACAAACAAAACCGACTTACACCTTTATTGCTGAGTGCGAATTATGCTGTCATGCCTGGTCCGCTGCAGGGGTCAACTGCTTTGATGGCTGCTGCTGCTTGGGGCCATGTGACCATTGTCAAGCTGCTGCTGACTCACCGAGCTGATCCATCGATGAAGAACAAGAAGGTATGAGCGCAACATCCTGCATGTCGCAAGCTACAAATATGTTGTTGGGTGCTGACTGCGCGAAACAGGGCTTTGGGAGAGGGTCATCATAGGGAACCGGGGATGTGGGGGGGGGGGGGGTTGTAAGCATCTGTCTGCATTCTGTGATCTTACAGATGTACTCTTAAAGATGTGCCCTCGTTTTAACAGTCAACACTGCAAGCTTGTGAAAGGTCCACGTCAGTCCCTTTTGACAGCAGACACCAAAGGCATCCAGTGCAATTTTTTGGACGCACAGTCTTGCTTCCAGTGTGACATGTGCAGTCAGGATAGTCACTAGAATATCCCTGCCTGTCAGAATGTGAGGTGTGTGGACGCTTGTTACAAACAAACCTCACCATGAGTGTCACTCAGCTTTGAGTCTGTGGTTCACATGCAGCTGAGCTTGAGCTTGCCATGTCAACAATCAAAGTTTCCTTGATAGATTGGATCCAAATACACTTTCCCAAGGATACACTGATTTGCAGAGCTTGGTAACATGCCTGGATCACAGGGGTATTGCATCAGATACAGTATGCAGTCAAGCAAGGTTGTGTTAGACTGTGCAATGCATTGCATTGCATGCAATGCTTCAATAACCAGTTTGCAATTGCCTGAATGTTGCTCACATTGTACTCGCAGGGGAGAACAGCGTACAGCGCTGCAGTCGACAGCCATCAGCGAGAGGTTGCATCCCTTTTGTATCAGTATCAGCTTTTGCAGAAGCATGCAGCAGCATGTTGTCTGCAGTTGGGCTCAGGCAGCAAGCCTTGGCTACCCAGCCATGTTGTGCACCACATTGCAGCTTTGGTCTTTGGCTTCTAAAGTCAGTAAGACCTTGCACTGTAGGACAGCACAGGGTCACACATGCACACAATGCAGACTCAGCAGTGCCAGGCCTTTTGCAAAACAAGCGCAGACTGCTGCAGCAACAGCAGGAGCAGCATATGTTGCAATTGGCTCGTAAGTCATGGCAGGATAAATCAGCCCATAATGAGCTTTGCAGCTGTTAGTAAGAATTGTAACAACATTGCAATGATCTCAAAGAACATGTAAGTCGTGCACTCATGGCTGTGTGTGCATCTTGCAAGATTGGTATGTAAAACTTCGGGATTTGGTAACCGTAAGGTTTTGCACATCATGTCTCGTGCTGACGGCTTATTTAGCCGAACACATAGAATTGGCATGACATGATATACATTGTACGATTTGAGTTCGGTAGCAAAGCTACTGCAAGTTGTTATTTCAACACAAGTGGATGATGGCAATTGCAAGTCAGCATTTATTGTCAAAGTGATGCTCTGTCCTTTTGAGTTTGTACAAAGGTCTGAGTCTCGGCCTGTGACAAATCCAACCAACTGTGCCTACAACCGAAAGAGGATCTGTAAGCAACACCACATTCAATGATCCACACTTTTTGACTATCAGCTAAATATAGTCAAGTAAAAATAGTCTCTGAAATGCTTTCCAATACGTTGCGCAGCCTAACACAGCCTTGCATGACTGCATACTGTCTCTACCACAACACCTATGATCCAGGCATTTCACCGGGCTCTGCAAACCAGTGTATCTTTGGGGACATGTATCTGACATCCAATCTATCCAGGAAATATTTTCAAGATCAATTGGTCAATCGACCTCATTTCAATGTCAACTTTGCACAGTAGGCTGCTATGCTGCAGAACATCCAACTGAACAGCAGCTGGCAGACCGTACTTTGACATGCACCAAATGCTTGCAGCTCGCCTAACTTGCAATGACTGTAGAAAAGCAATGCTCTGGTCTGAAAACACAGCACTTTGACCCAGCCGCAACACCAAAGGACAGTACTTGATCAGAAAAAGTGCGCAATCTGCACAGCTGGTGCTCAATGGCTTAACTCCAGAATTCAAATGCCACCAGTGGCAGCCATTCTCATATGCAAACAACAGACAAGCTAAGCTACCGCTGCGGGCTGCAACATACATAGTTTGTTCATCCCAGGGACAGTTGTTTTCATGAAGATACTGCATACAGGGCACGTGTCCACCAGATGCTGCAGCAACGTAACACATCTGGTCCATACGGTACCCATTCTGAACCAAGTAGTCAAGACACCTCACTGAGCCACCCTGTGTAGCTAGAACACAAACGTCTACTGAGTCTTTGTAGGTGTAGGGGTAGGACTCACACAGATACCGCAGGCAGTCAAGCCGGTCGTGCAAAGCAGCTCCGACGAAAGCACTGAGGGTAATGCGAGCCTGATGACGTGTCAACAACCTCAGACACTGTAGGTGTCCTCCCCTAGCTGCTGCAGAGGCAGCGTTGGAGTTGAGACGAAAACCGAGACGGACGGCCTGCTCGAGACAGATGACGTGGCCATGTGTAGCAGCTGTTGTGCATGTCTGCTGCTCTACCGATACACCCTGACGTATGCAGCAGGATAAGTCCCGACAAAAAGCGGCCTCGATCACACCCTCAACGTAGTCCGGCATGCCTGCTTGCCATCGTCGGACGCTCCGCTGCAGGCTATGTCTTCAGCTCCTACAGCCGAGAGTGACTTGGGTCCTGCTGGTGAGATGAAGCAGGCTCGCTGCTACAGATCAAACTTCCGGTACCAGAGGCAGACTCTGACGGCGACATGAAACTCATCTTCTTCACACTTTGCACAGCGAGGTGAAATCCTGACATGCTCTGATAAGCGCAAAAACATGCAAGCTCATAGACACAAAAATGAAAACAGCTACATTATTAGATCGAAGCTGTTTGATATCTCTGATTGACAGCTCTGATTTCAATTCCACGTGGGTCATCGCTTCATGGCAACGCAGTGCACCCAATATAACATCATCATGGGCGCATCTGAAGATGCAGAGCAAATGCGCTCATTGATGACGGCCAGCACAACCACATCCAGCACAATGCACTCATTCACACACTGCTAAACTCCACCTTCACATGGTTACAACGCTTGTGACCAATGCCGTAGACACCACGCTTGACACACAACACTCAGTGCTTGACCTAAAACTGTCTTTAACTCATTCATTAGCACATTTCTGCCCTTGGAGCCAAGTAGAAACTGGCCCATTTGGGGCATGTATGATACTGATCATCCTACCGAGGTCTGCCTCTGTGATCCATACACTCTACGCGGCAGTCTTTTCACTTTGCCTTTGCTTTTGGCATACCAAATACCTCCCCACTCCACCCAAGGATTGAGATATGTGTACAGCATGCAACATGGCAAGACTGCATTGGTAAGGTAGAAGCCTAGCCACAGCTTGAACCAACTGAAGCAATCATGCTGAGGTGGACTGCTATCCCCTGGGGACAGCTCTTTGAAGAGGGCAAGCATGACCCCTGCAGCATTTGACAAGCAACAATCTGATTGCATTCTCTGTTTGATCCAGGCATGTTACCAAGCTCTGCAAATTGGTGTATTCTTGGGAATGTGTATCTGAGATCCAGTGATGCTCTGAACAAGCCTGTCTGGAGGGAACTGACTTGCGTCGCACGTACCTGATGCCTGCTGGCTAAGTGCACGTTTCAAGAATTATTATTATTGTTACCCAGTCTATGAAGAAAGCAACGATCTGAGACCCAAGCAGGCCAAAGTACTGCGTTAAACCCACAGAAACGCTGCGTCAAGTCCACACTGAGATTGCTAGATAAGGGCTTGTTAAGCGACAAATTCTGCAAAGCAGTGACAGGACTGCAGCAACTCATGATCAGAAAGCAGTGTGTACTTATATGAGCTGATTATTTGTGCTGTCCATGGGCACTCACTTGACTGGCACTGATGCACATGAAGCATACACGATTCACTCACTGGTCGAAGCCGTGCATGCAAGCAGCTAGCATGTGCAAGCAGGAGATGCACAAGCAAATGCCCATAGACATGAAACCGACTTGACCTCAGTATACACAATGTATTGTGAATGTAGACAATATAGTGAATGTAGACCATATTGCGAATGTACATAACATAGTGAGTGTATACAATATCATGAATATAGACAGGGTAATGAATATAGATAAAGTATGGGCTGACCTGTCATCCAGCACAGCGCCAGGACAGCAGAAGCAGTCCCCAGCCAAAACAGGATGCTGGACACCATCCCCGCATGGCACCCCTGGGCCCCAAAGATGCGCAGCCAGTCCCAAGAAGTGCCGGGGCCATCCCAGATTTTCTGACTGGGGAGTAAAATCAGCTCGGCAAGCCACAGAAGCAGGCGGAGGTAAGCTGCAAAACCAATTTGGAAAACTTGCTATACAAAAAAACACAGGAAAGCTGCACTAAATGATAAAAATGATAATTATAATAATGCTTTCCAGCGCATGATGAGTTACGTATGTGCAGGACAAATCACGACAGTGATGCAACACAGGATGAGCTTGTGCGTGCATATGTATAGTCAAGAAAGTGGGGTCCTGGAATGCTTTGCCACCACTAGTATTATTACTGTCATTTATTTATTCATTGATATTACCGTAGTCATTTTGATGTTGGTCGTTTTAATAAAGAATTCAAAATTTCCGAACCGTAATTACACCGTTACGTTACGACGATACACAGTGCGATACCTTGTTACAGACCGTGAATACGACGATCTAATCGAATTTATTTAATTATGACAGAGGCCGACCCTATATAAAATCCGACCAACATCAAAATGATTACGGTACTAATTATTGTTATGTTTATTATTATTATTATTTATTATTATTATTAGCGTTATTTTTATTCTTACGACCAATTATTATTATTATTATTATTGTTTATTATGACTAATTATTATTACTATTTATTAATGTAATTATTAATACTATTCTTACTGTTATGCATATTGTTTAGTCAAGAAAGTGAGGCTCTGTACCTGTAGTAGCTGGCAGGACTATGGCCCAGGACAGGTACGAATGGATGAGCATGAGGCTGTGGTTGATGCGCTTGTTGCTCGTGGTGGCATATGTGTCCATCACATACAGCTGTCTCCTCAAGTAGTTCCAGTACTGTCTCCAGCTGTAGTGGGCTTCCAGCCTACAAGCACCAGCCCAGTTTGGACATTATCACATGTTCAGACAGGTACAGACACTTCAAGTAGTTCCAGTACTGTCTCCAGCTGTAGTGGGCTCCCAGCCTACAAGCAACAGCCCAGTTTGGACATTATCACATGTTCAGACAGGTACAGACACTTCAAGTAGTTCCAGTACTGTCTCCAGCTGTAGTGGGCCTGCAGCCTACAAGCAACAGCCTGGTTTGCATGTGGTTATTTACCAATGACAGCTAGCACGCCTTTGATTGTGAATACGACTATTGCAGCTCATGCAGGAGTACAAATTTGCATACCAAACAATTGTTCCAGTTCGGATGTTGTTACACATTTTTGCAGGTACAGACACAACCCAGTAGGTGCCTAGCTATGATGGCTAGCACATCTAGCACATCTGGAGTTGTTAGGATGATCATACAGTTTGTGCAATCTGCAACTTTGCATGACAGGCGAAGGTGTGGTTCAAGCACTCAAAGGTGTAGACACAGCAGGCAGAAGCTCAACATCTGCCAACTGGCTTCTTAAAACGAGAACAGACTTCTTCATGTTCTGGGCTTGATTGGACTTCGTACCATGAAGGGCAGATGCCCTTGGGACTACAACAGGAACAGCCCTGATTCGGTTGATTCTGAGGAGAGAATGTGTTGGGATGAACGGCGCACAGATGCACAAATCAGACTGTTTAAGTATAGACCGCTATTTCAGGTTGGAGGTGTTGGAAAATTGAGGATGGTGACGTAAGCTGTGAAGTGTAGGCAAGGGGGGGGGAGGGGTGAGGGGGTCTGGCAAGGGAGGGTGGGGACGGGTGGGCAAAAAAGGGTGGAGGGGGAGGTGGTGAGGGTTAGAATGGTGAGGGTTGGAGTGGTGAGGAGTGGGGTGGAGTGGTGAGGGTGGAGTGGTGAGAGGTGTAAAGTGTGCAGTGCAGCGCAGTGACAGGGAGTGGACCAAGGGAAGTGGAGTGACATCCTGAGAGCCAATGCTGCCCGCTTGAAGTGTTGACACTGATCATAAGAGTATTTCATTAGGCAAGCCGATTCAATGTCACAGCAGTAGGGCATCGGACTGAGCCCCACAGGGTTGTCAACATGCGGTGGCACTGCCCTAAGGAGGGAGCCCATCACCATCAAGCGAAGTGGAACAACATGTTGTGCGGTGAGCAGAGGTTTGTCACCGTCGCGGAAAGGAAGCTCCACAGGGGCATAAGATCTTGAGGCAGTGATAAGAAGTAACCCAAAGTGTGAAGGGAAGTGGAGTAACATGATGAGAAGTGAGGACAGGTTTGTCACCTTTGGGGAAAGGAAGCTCCAGAGGGGCATAAGATCTTGAGGCGGTGCTCGGCGCACTTTGCTGCTACAATGAGATCGTCTGAGTATCCGCCGTCACTCCAGGCCTAAAGTCAAGCAACAGTTGAAGATCTTGATTTGCTGTCTTAGCCTACATTCAAGCACTATACATATATCGCGGTTGGCAGTCCAAGAGTACCTTCAAGCAGCACACAAGCATCTCGTTTAGCTGTCCAAGCCTACTTTCAATAAACACACACAAACATCTTGTTTAGCTGTCCAAGCCTACTTTCAATAAACATACAAAGATCTTCTTTGGCTGTCCAAGCCTATGCTCAGGCAATGTATGAAGAGCATTTTTCGACTGTGCCCGCAAAGACAAGATCATTCAAAACGGCACTTGTCAAACGTGACCACATTGTTACAGCTATAGGCAAACACTTGACATGGTGCAAGATGCATGTATGGCATAGATGCGGTAGATGGAACAAGATATAACATGTTACAGGGCATTGGCTTGATGCTGTAGGGCACCCCAACATCAGAGGCAGTTGACCTCTA
>JAABUP010006077.1_pt1 | contig 17623 bp, 21 predicted proteins | sample 5559201 | NCBI WGS metagenome assembly JAABUP01 (sample SAMN10711887, study PRJNA513373) | rock metagenome | isolation source: Antarctica rocks | place: Antarctica
CCTTTCTTAGTTTCCTGTGAGATACCTTATAGATCCACGCGACAGCTCTTTCACGTTGGGACCTTCAAATGCTCGACCTTCACACGCTTCACTGTAATCTCAAAAATGTCGACTATCCCGACTCCTTCCACCAATTCAAACACAAACCACCACAAAAGCCGTTCCATGTCACAACCATCACCTCCTCCACTGCTATCAGGCGACTCGCATGATGTTACCCTTTCAACCAAAGCCAGCCTCGAGACCGACTTGCGAGCTACGAAGCGGCCAAAATTGAGTTACCCTTCAAACATGGCTGGCCTTCCACTCCCCGCTCCCATTCAGGATGGTATTCGCAGCGAAAAAGGTCTGAAACTGTAAGTTGACGTGCCTCAATATCTGCTATACTTTACTGATTGATCTCAAAGTCTTGAGGGAGCCCAGCTCGTCCGTGTTCACCTTCCGCATGACAAGTGTCTCACCATACATCGGGATCTTTTGGAGTATCACTCGCCATATATGAAGGCTTTGCTGGAAAATCAGTCCTTTGGCAAGGGCCCTATCTCGGCTGTGTCATTATACAGTCATTCTCGTGATTGCTTCGCAGCATTTCTGAGATGGCTGTATCTAGGGGAATTCTCCTACACAGGATCCAACTATTTCACGTGCGCAAATGCATGGCACCTAGGTCATAAGCTCTTGTGTCCGGCATTCCAAAATGCAGCAATGCTCCATCTCATTAGATTGCACCATGAATTCTATGAGTCCGGGGAAGTCTGGAAGGCAGTGATGCGCGTAGCATACCCAGTTTCCGAGCCCAAATCGAGTCTGCGCCGCTGGGTGGTCGATCAAATGATCTTCGATGTCAGGGTAGGGAAAACCGGCACTGCAATGGAAGAATTCATCACGGGTGCCGCTCAGAGTGGAAACAAGCATCTCGCATGGGACTATATGAAAGCATCGGTCAAGGCGGGCAACGAGGTGAAGGACCCCTTCGATAATACCGCTTCATACATGGAGGCTGTGGCTTGATGGGATTCAGTTGCATGGATGTATTCACGGACTTGCTGAATTGCTGCGCTTCAGCTAAATAGAGCACCCCCAATCTCAAGCCTAAAGTAGATTCTCAATTCGGGATGATCAGATATCGAGTCTTCTGATCAGCAGGATTTTCGAGCCTGCAACCTCTCAGGCCCGCTCTCATGAAGTCGAGCCCAATATCCTCCGTGACTTTGGCAAGCTTTAGGTACTTCTCTGTGTCATCACATGGGACACCTAGATGTCTTTCCCACAAGAGTTGATCGATAGCGTAGTGGCGAAGTTTACAACCAGGTGCTGACCCATCGTACATTAGGCCAAACATCTCAGCCCATAAACACTGTTCGTCAAAGATCTCGATGAGTTAAAGCATTGCGGTGTCCTGCAATGCATGAATTCCGAGCTTGTCTCCAAGTTTCCATGCCTGAATGTAGGCACTGGCCTTATTGCGGTTCCCACTGTCAACCTCCAGAGTCCCCACGTACAGCCAGAGCACAAAAAGATCAAAAGCGTCTGGGTCGTCCTCAGGCAATTTCACTGAATCAGTCCTGGCCTCGCTGAATCCACCGTTCAGAGCAGCTTCGAAGAATGGTGAGCAGCTTATGAGTAGCTTCTTCGGTAGATGCCAGGTCCTAGCTTCGTCTCCAGTGCCAACGGAGATTTTGATCGATACGGATCCTTCGAGCCTGGCTTGGTGTCAGCAATATTACAGGTTTCAAGAGCAATGGCACGGACAATTTGCGCCCTTCTCGGGTCTTTATCCCTTTGTAGCGCACACTAGTGGATGAAGCTTCCTCAAAGAGCTTGTCAGTCAATTTGGGCATCTTGCGCGATTGGCTGGTCGTTGGTGTTGAGTGAAAGTCGCTATCCCTGAGAGTGCGAAATAGAGAAGAGAAGTTGATTGCATGCAGTAAATTGACTGAGCATGCTTGGGAAACAGGACGCCGACATCAATTGCATAGATGTTGGGTACCAGTGGAGCTGACTGAGCTCTGCAGTAGGGAGCTAGACTTGGAGTATCTTTTGGAAGAGAAGTCAAGCATTGACGATTGAAGAAGTAGTTGATTTCACGTTAATTCAACCCTGGTTTCCGCTTCACTTCTAGACCAGCTACTATTCCGGTCAATTCACCATCAGCTTGATACTGATTACTCATTTGCCACCTCATTCCTGTCAACAGCTGACAGTGCATATCCATCGACTGTGTTCGCCAGGGCTACGTCTCGAGATCAGGTTATCGTCGCGATAGAGTACAAAGTTTGCCAGCCATGATGTTTAGCTCCTTACCCAACTGTCAATGCGTATGTAGTTGAGCATTGATAATTCTTTCTTAAGAGAGACCTTACCTAGGTAAGCACTGTTTTGCGGGTGCGATTGAGCGACATGTGGACCGTTCATGGGGTTACATGCTCAAGAAGGTGGCCAATTTATAGACAATAGAGTAACAAACGCACGTTGAAGGGCATGATGCCGGAAAGAAGTAAACTTCCTCCCAATGATACGATTGGCAATTTCTTTGGGCAGATTTCCTCTAAGATGCACGCACACTACTCAACCGCCTGCAATTCTCTTTAATAATGACTCGATGGAATAGTGCACACTAGTGAGGACCTGGAGTTTGAGCGTCGGGAGGAGCGTCCAAGAGCAAGTTTGCATTGGGTTCGGTCATCCTAAGCCATGCAACATAGTCCAAGGCCCAAGCTTGTGGGTTTGTTTGATTGATAGTCGGCACCCGCGCTACACATGCAGGGGATAGCTCTGGGCAACTACTCTTAAGACCGTGAGGTAGGTAGCCCGATTTGCGCGTGGCCCCTTGAAGGGACCAGGCGGCTTACCCTCCGTAGCTTTTGTGACATCCGCTGAGAATTCCTCCAAGTCAGCAATCTTGTTCCAGGCCGCCTGTTTGTAACCCTTTTTGCCTCTGCTGTCATCGAGAACGAATTCGTCCATTACCCAAGTGCGCAGCTTGGAGCCTGGCATTGAATGAAGCTATCGATATGAGTGGCTATGGTGTCTAATGTGACACCAGCGGAATTCCCTTAAGAAGTTTTGAGACGTTTGGGACACTTCCCGTATGTGAGGTAGGTCTCTTCTCTAAGTCCCGATCAACGCTAAAATGAAACCCCAACAAGTTTCTCGCTTACAGCGATGATCAACGAGGTTGCTATCGACTTGCTGACGTCAATGGTCAAAAAAGTGACGTTCTCTTCCTGAACATGAAGGTCAGCTGCAGCTGTGACAACTACGGACAGTCTGCTTGAGGAAAGCAAACGAAAACACGGGAGATTACCCATGCGAGTCAATTTGTGATGAGTACAGGAATGAAAGCAGATGGAATGATGGAATGATGGAAAACTCATACAAGTCAATGTTTGATAGGACGATGGGGATTAATACAAACGAAAATGATGGAGAATTACCCATTCGAGCCAAATTATGTTAGGCAGACGAGGGACATGAAAGAATGATAGTAGTTTATCCATGCCTGTCAATCCGTAATAATATGTTATGGACTGGTTGTAACTTACAAGAAATTTTGGAGCCAGAATTGCCAAACGTTCTTGGCGCCGTTGCTCTGTCAACGTCATCAGATCAATATAGTCTAGAGCTGGTTAACAAATACACACACTTGAACATTTCTTTCACTCTTGTGGGGCAGGCATTGTGTGTATTCGATTATGATGGAAGACCTCATCAACTTCGACATCATTGAGACCCATAAGGAGAACATCCAATCGCTTCCTGGTGGCCGATCTGCAAAGGCACTCGCTTCAACATTCGCACCTACATCAAAGCGCCCGTCAGGACCTACACCGGGAGACACCCGAAACCTCAATGATGCGATCCGAGAAGAGTACGAGCTCGAGCTCATTGCTATTGGAGACTCCGACGACCCATTGGATATTTATGACCGCTATGTGAAATGGACGTTCAGCGCATACCCATCAGCACAAGCTACACCAGACTCACAACTGCGACCGCTTCTCGAGCGCGCGACGAAGGCTTTTCAGTCTGCAACTCATTACAAGAACGATCCACGATACTTGAAACTATGGCTGAACTACATCCGCTTCTTCTCCGACGCCCCCCGAGAGACGTTCGCATACCTGGCGAGGCACAACATTGGAGAAGGACTGGCTTTGTTCTACGAAGAATTCGCGGCTTGGCTGGAGGGCGCTGGACGATGGAATCAGGCAGACGAGGTATATAAGCTTGGTATTGAGCGGGAGGCACGACCTGCGGAGCGATTGCTTCGGAAATTTGGGCAATTCCAACACAGATACGAATTGCGTGTCCAAGACGGGGACGAGCCCTCATCACCTGCTCTTCCAACTGTACGTCCAGCACTAGTGGCAAAGATGGATCCCTTCGCTGTCTCGACACCACGACCTGCTGACCCCCAAGCACCACGGCCGTCCTCTGGTATTGGTGGTTTATCAACCACGCGAGGTGGAAGACAGAAGCTCGCCATATTCAGTGATGCAGAAGCACCAGCATCAGGTATAACATCGACATTTGGTGAGGGAGCCAAAGGGTGGGACAACATAGGGACAATAGCAGATAGAAAGAAAGAGAATGTGATGGAGGCTCGGCCTTGGGCAGGAGAGACACTCAAGGCAGGGAAGAAGGTTGGCGGAGCACCAAAGATGACGATATTCAAGGATGAGGTATATTATTCGCCCCAGATGTCTTCATGCCCATATTCACGATCACAGGACTAATTGCTTGCTTCTTTGGCGCTTTGTAATTTAGTCTATTTCACAAACACCCAGTGCGAATGAAATAAAACGCCTATCGAGACATGCCGACCAGCAGCAGACTAAGAATGCTAAGACAGGCAAGATAGAACGTGTCTTCGTGGACCTTGAAGCAGTATATCCTGATGAAGTGGATCCTAACAAAGAGATGAGCTTTGAAGAGTTACGAGCCAAGTCCAGAGGCTGGCTCAGTCGCGACTGGGCAGCTGAGAGCAAGCAGCGGATAGCCACAGAGCCTCGGGCGTCTATAGCTGCTGACGTAGCGTCTGAAGCTGAGGGAGCAGCTGGGAAAGAAACCGATCTAACGCGAGACATTCAGTCCAAGCTAGAGATCCATGACAGCCCAAGTATACCGCTTGACGCTACCATTGCCGTAGACATTGGGAGGGGAAGCAAAGCCGGGCGACCGAAGAAAATGAAGATCAAGGAGGTGAAAGGCGAGACTCAGACAAGTACGTGTTGATGGCCTGAACTCCTGATCTCGAAAGCTAATACGAGGTAGTCAAAACAAATCTGGAATCACCTACTGGGCCAAAGCTGAGGAGGAAAACTTCTGCAGAGCCTACCATGACTCTTCACACCAAAGCCGCAACAGATGATATCCTGGACATCTTCAACCAGCCTCTGAGAAATGTAGATCCAATGGCCGGCCCAGCTGATAGTGCAGGCGAAAGCGACTATGAGGATGACGACTATACTAGTGCAGGGGAGAGCACTGGTACTGGCAGAATATCTGGCACTACCAGCGAGTTCGGGGATACTGAGGCAGACCTTAAGTCATTCGCTGAGCCTGAGAATACCAGTGCTGCAGCTGGAAGTGTGAGCCCTTGGTCTGACTTCACAGCCAGCAAGCATGTTCCAAAGCTGGACGCGGACGACATTGAAAACGAAGACACTACAAACGGAACCGAGGATCACGTTTTCGTTGTTCTCGAGGACGCTGCACCCATTGACCCAGAGAAAGATGAAGGTATAGACTTGGTGACGCCGATATCACCTGAGCGTGGGAACGAATATGATCGACCCAGATACGTCCCTATACCCCCAGAAGATTACGAGCCACCAACTCGTCCGTATCGGGGTTTGTCTCAAGTGTCACAAAATCGACTTCCTTTCATGACACCGATAGTTGAGAAGACCGAATCATCAATGGGTGCTCTGACAATTCGAGAAGAAAAAGACTACTTCAATTCGAAAACACCTTCACGTCACAATAGTAATGGTCATATCACACCATCGATTGACGAAGAATTCCTGAGTAGTCCGTTTCAAGAGATTGTCAACGAAGCTTCGCCACCGCGAGTTCCAAAATTGAAGATTGGCAAATCAAAAACAAAGCCTGTCCCACCGAAAGCTTCTGAAGGACCTGTCATCAGAGACGGCCAGTGCAACCCCGTCGATGATTCGATCCGCAAGAGCATTCTGGAAAACGTGCAGCCACCTCTTTCCTCGTACCCAGGATACCACGACTACCGACCTCTGGATTACAACAGAGGTCCCGAAATCCGCAAGTTCATCAAGGCTCTTACCAAGAAGAACAGCTCTGACAAAACGACCACCAACATCTCTCTCCCGCCAGCCCTCCGCTTCCCCCAGACACCCAGCACAATCTACACGATAAAGCGCGAACTCGGCAAAGGCGCCTTCGCCCCTGTCTACCTTGCCTCCAACGAGGACCCAGCTAACGAAGGTGGACACGACCACCTCGTCGCCATAAAATGCGAACACCCACCTACCCCCTGGGAATTCCACATAATGTCTCTTCTCGCAGTCCGCCTCCACTCCACCCACCGTGCTTCCCCATCCCTCTTAAAACCCCACTCCTTGCACCTCTTCGCCGACGAAGCCTATCTCCTCGAAAGCTACCTCGACCAAGGCACCCTCCTCGACCTCGTCAACCTTGCGAAATCTGACCCCTCGAGCGTAAACGTCACCGGCACTCTAGACGAAAGCGTAGCTATGTTTTTCACTATCGAGCTCCTACGCACAGTAGAGGCAATTCACAGCATCGGCATCTTACACGGCGACCTAAAGGCAGACAACTGCATGCTCCGCCTCTCCCAAATTTCCGAAAACGAAGACTGGGATCCCACCTACCAACCCTCCGGCAGCGGCGGTTGGTCCTCCAAAGGCCTCTGCCTGATCGACTTCGGCCGAGGCATCGATATGCGCGCGTTTCGCCCAGACGTGCAATTCGTAGCCGACTGGAAGACCGGCAAACAAGATTGTGTGGAAATGCGCGAGCTGCGGCCGTGGACGTATCAGGTTGATTATTACGGTATAGCGGGCGTGATCCATAGCTTGTTGTTTGGAAAATATATCGAGGATGTGGCTGTTGAGGATCGAGATGGGGGTATCGGGGCGAAGAAGAAGTATAAGCTTAGAGAGGGCTTGAAGAGGTATTGGCAGGTTGACATTTGGGCGGCGGTTTTCGAATTGTTGCTTAATCCGATGGGACAATTGGGGGAGGGGGAGAGATTGCCGTGTACGACGAGGTTGGAGGAGTGTAGACAGAGGATGGAGGCGTGGTTAGCTGGGGAGGGTGGTAGGAGGAATGGTGGCCTGAAGGCCCAGCTGAGACGGTTTGAGGACAGGATTAGGGAGAGGAAGGGGCGGTAGCAAAGTGTTGCTGTGGGGAAGTGTTTTACATTGAATTTACTTTGTGCGTCACGAGAGGCATTGCGTTGGATGGCGTTTGCTTGGACAGGCATGAAACGTGCATTGGATTATGAGGAGTTGATGCTTGCATTCCTGGAGTGTGTGATAGTATGTACTTATCTAGTGCATACATACAAGCTTACATTTGCCTCCTGTTTCCACAAGCAGATCACATCCCGCATCATGAATCTGCGTATTCGCAATTTAGAGTAAATCATCCTCGTCATGAATGAAGTAAACCTCATCAACAGATATTCATCATCATCCCCATGAAGGTCTATCCTATCGATCCCTTCTTTGAAAAAGCCACTTCGCATCTGAATCGTCGTAAAAAGCGGTACTATTTGCCGGTAAATGTCGTCCATTACAGCCCTTCGTTTCGAATGGGAAGAGATGTGTAGAAGTGCGCCAGTGCCGGTGGCACTGAAGAAAGAAACTCATAATCGTAGAACGTCGTGAAGTAAATGCGTAAGAGGTGGATTGGAAGTGTATGTTGGACCTTTGGTCAATGCCTTGCAGGATTACTGCCTTTCAGCTCAGGTCCTTTGTAAGAGAGCGAAAAGAACGGATTGGTAAGGTTCCTTGAGGGATGTCCCTATCGCTGGGTCGGTGTTGTTGGGAGAGGACTAATATCCATGCTCTGTCCCAGGGTTTCGCCGATCGAAGAGAATGGTTCGTACGCACCCAGGCTCATAGTGGCCATGTGCCGAGCCCGAGTTGGTCTCGGAGCAATGCCATTGAACGGCGAGGCTAGCCGTCGGATCTGAGTTGGAGTTGTTGGTTCAGCGCTCCCAGATGACGAGGCGCCAGTGGTGTTGGTAGGAGGCGTGCGCATCTGATCATCGTTTGGTGGGGTGAACATGTTTTCGAAATTGTTGGTGGTTTGGACTTCACCAAGGCTGAAGCCACGGCTTCGCACGCGACGATGGCGACCTTCCTTGTGGTTGTTCAGGAGGCTATCTAGTAAGTCCTGCTCCCTATTGCTGCCACCAGGACTAAGCTCGTCCTCCAATTGAAGACGAGCCCGTCGCTTTTGGACGCCAGACGGACCAGGATAAGGAAAGGTATCATGCATACGTAGTGGAGATCTCAGTGATGGTCCTAGCGTCGCGGCATCACTTGACTGCATCCTTGATGTACTCGGACGTATGCGTTGGCGAGATCGACTTGGGCCCCATGTGTGGTAACCGAAAGGAGAACCAAGTTGGGGAATTTGCATTGGGTCATCTGCTCCATCCATAGCCACAGCTGCACCGATGTCCGATGGAATTGCGGTAGGTGAGGCCCAAGGCACTGGGGGATCATTAAACCATTCGTTGTTGGGTTGCGTATTCGCCGCTGACGCACTGCCAGACGCCAATTGAGCGAGTGGGCCACTGGGCTGCATGGTAGCGGATGTGCTTGTCGTTAAGGAAAGCTGAATGTCGCGAGTGTTGAAAGGCGAAGACTGTTGCTGCAAAGGACTGGTGACTTGCGATAGGCGAGATTGTGAGCGAGAGGAACTGCGTGGACTAGATGAGGAGAAGGGAGATGGGCTTCGGCTCTGAAGTAGACGCTGGTAGTGAGGCGCAATGCTTGGTTTGCGCTTACACAGAAAGCGCAGTCTTCTTCTTGTTGAGGCGCCAGATTTCGGCCAGACAGGAGCTTTGGCAACGCCTGATCCAGTGCCAGTTGGGGTATTGCTGCCACTGCGGATCGCTCGTATAGTATCTGGTGATCCGTGAATACCGCTGTGACCTGGTGTACTGGCATCGTTCGATCTGAACGGGCTCAAAAGCTCGGATGTCTTGCGAGCTGCCTGCTTTCCTCCTCGCCATGACCTTCGCGCTTCTCTGACTACTCGGTGGCAGACTCCCAATGGCGGAGGAACGCCAGGAAGCATCTTGAACGGCGTCACTGTGGGATCTTGCAGGTATATATGATATGTGGACCACAAGTGCTTATCCATTTCTGATGTCCAACGGACATGAGCTTCCCTCGACAAGTTGTCGCCCTCCGGCACCTCATTCCTAGCCATTGCCGCCCACTGCTTGGATTTGCCCTTTCTAATAGAAGCGAATTTGAAGGGATCTGGGCCGTCGTCTTCCGGACTGGTGCAACTACCATCGCCAGCTGGGTAGGACATCAAGCTTCCATTGCTAGAGGCGTCGGAAGAATCCGAGAGCAGTGAGCACGCAGACATCGGACGAGTGATGCTCTGTCCGATATCCTGAGAAGTGCTATCCCAATCTTCAACCACCTGACGCTGATGCGGGGATGGCGTTCGTGGCATAGTCATGAATTTTGGACCTAGTACAGGAGCAAGGTATCCTCGTTCTGGCTCAGTGGCTCTGTACTGGAATACAGCTCTGGCTGGTGCAGTTGATGCAGGGGCTTCTATGGTCGGTATAGGTATATCATTATCGCTCTGGAAGATGGAGGTCACACTAGGTCGTACACGTCGCTTGATACGATAAGCATTGGTGGCTGCACGAGGTGGTAACGGAGGAAGCGACACGGGCACCTCATGCTCAGGCGTCTTCGGTTCTTCACCCTCTGTGTAGTGAAAGGTAAAGTTGCGAGGGAGAGTGATGGAAAGTTGTGGGCGTGTTCGTGGCATGGTGACGGACTGTACGCTTTGTGTGGTCTAGGAACCAGCGTTTTAGAGTATGCAAGCACACGAGACGCTTGAGAAGCGGGTGTCTTAGCAATGAAACTGGCTGATGTTGTTGGACTGCTTTACACCAGAATGTGACGCAGAGTGGTCTCGAGTGAGAAGCAAGGTAGGAGCTGCCTATGTTGAGTAGCCGGTCTTGGTCATGGTCGGACGAAACACCTGGCGCCCTAGTCGGGATTGGGCGGAGGCAGCGTGAGAGTGTAGTCAGTCAAGCTGGTTGAGCCACGAGTTGCAAAGAGGGTCGGTAGTATGATATGGTAGCAAAAGCCAGTTCGACGGTCACTTTCGGCGGTGGAATGTCTCTCAAAGTTTCGGGTAGATGAAGCCGCCGCGTTGTCTCTTCACGATGTGATTGTCTCCAAAGACCAGACGAAGAGCAGTATTTGAACAGGCGTAGTACTGAAGAGCACTGTCGGTCTCCTATGGAAGAATCGAGCAGTAGTCGTGATTTTAAGCGGCTGGGAGTGTGGGGGATTGAGCGTAGTGAGCAATGGACGAATGTAGTCCTTAAGCTAAGGCACGGACTGTTGCGGAGGGAGCGCGACAGACGTAGCAGAAATGGCCGCAGGCGGCCAATAGAGGATGAGACGGTTTGGGCTCGTTGGGGTAGGTGGTTTGAGTAGGGTGGGTGGAGGATGCTGAGTCGAGGCAGGTCGTCTTAGCGTGTTTTGCAAGCCACTAAGCGGCGATCGCGACGCGTAGAAATTCAGGAACTAGTGGGAAGCGAACCAGAATTTTGAAAATTCCACCTTCAAAACATCGAGATTCCTTCTTTACACCTATACCATCATCAATTCTGCAATCGGCGATGTTGAACAGCTTATATCCGGTCCGCGAATTTACACCAGCACTAGTAGTAGCAACGACCGCGACCACAAGCTCAGGTAAAGAGACAGGAAGCCGCAGTTGAGCCTGACGATCTCTTTTTGTCCTTCTAACGTATGTTTTACACTACGTCCATGTTGACCATGGCTGCTGCTCTACACGATCATGCTCCTAAAAAGCAAGCACTACCATGGCCAGTCGGGGCTTTGTCAAAAAAAAAGTGAAAGCTAAAAGCAGGTCTGAGACGCGTCTGACGCGCTCCCAACGCGTCTTTTCCACTACCCCTCGGCGATTGCTGTCAAACCCACATAGCGTTCCCATCGCTCATGCAGTCATGTGTCTGCATAAATACCTATGAGAGGATGCCTCAGGTTTCTCTACTCGCATGATGAGCTGGTCAAGCCATGACAGCGCTCGGCTAGAGACCCGAGCCCCTGGCCTAACGGTAGACTTATGCAGTTCCATCACTTTTGCTACGAGTGTGGGGTTATGGTTGCTACCCAAGCTAAGCTATCAATGGCCGCCTCATCTCCTTCAGTCTCTCTGTTTGCAGGTCATTCGTTGGGCTTGCAAGGGTTTGTGTTGCATTGCAATTACGGGGAATCGCTGTTTGGCCGTGGTCTTTTGGCTGTGCGGTTGCCTGTGACCACACTGCATTTGCTAGAATCGACCTGCATGCGATGTGACAGCGGACTCAAACTGCCAGTCTTCGTGCCTTTGATCCGTTCCTAGCTTCCTTTTACGTCTGATAACATATCAGCACCCATATGTCAGAATAAGTCCCTCGGACTTCGTTTGTTCGAATGAGCAGCTACCAGCCGCACCAAACCGATTCATACCCACGCGGAAGCTCACAAGGCTTTCGCACAAGAATGAATTGACAATCGCATAGCTCATGTTGGCTTGCAGTATCACGGAGCCAAAGAGATCCGTGATATCTGGAGCGTCGATCCAGCAGCATGAAGAGTCAAAAGGTTCAGCAACGTTCCAGAAGTACATCTCCCTGGGTCCTAACCAGTCGGACTGATAGCCATTGGGAAGTCTGAGTTCAAGCTGGCAACTGGTAGAGCCCCATGGTACCACGAAGCTCAAAAGACAGTCGCAAAAGAGGTCCTGGCTTGGCTCCTGACTTACAAGGAACATCGTTGAGGTTTGTGATACCAAAGCTGGGGCTGTGGAGTATATTGGTATCATCAGGGATGGAAGGACGGTCGTACATGAATTTTTCGGCTCTGGCTGGGCGACATTGCTCCAAGGAAGAGCAAAGAAGAAAGCGATGAAGAATACAAAGAGAAACAAAATCTTGTACAGGACAGCCCTGGACATCGAAAGCGCTGGCTTCTAGATGATAGAGTGATGCCAAAGGTCTTTGGACGGATTAAGGTTGGTATTGCAATCTATTTCACCAGGTTAGAAACCCTCTTTGCATACCTCCGCATCTTTTTATACTATCGCTGGCTTTTCAGTGGCGAGGCACTCACGCCAGTGCGAATACGCTGCTTGCGGATCCTGGGAGCATCTGTTGGCCAAGATATGGTTGGGACAGGTGCCATTTGCCAGCATTATCTGCAACGTCGAATGATATACTTACTAGCATCTGCCCTAGCCGACAAGGTTGATTTCAGTGGTTCTTTTATTGTGATCTACTGGCTGGTAGCCAGACGATCGCATCTTTCAAGCTCAAAAAATACATGCAGCGTCAGTTGCATGCATTTTCAGCTTCTGAGCCATCCATGACTGATGGACAAATCGACAAATGGATCACCCAAATAGGTTTTCAAGATATTTGATCGAGATATTTCTAAACCACAGTGGGAATCTGGTTGAGCTTAGCGGCTGAAAAGAGCTACGGTCCGTAATCTCTAGGTATCTCATGATCGTAATCTCCACGACAACAAATCGCTGCAGATTTTGCCATGGGCTCATTAGCGCCTGAGATTGACAGCAGAGAGAAGGCGATCAACATCCTCGTGACAGGCTTTGGTGTGCGGCTATCCGTCCGGACCTCTGTTGCCCCGCGCTAATAAGGCAACATCAGGCGTTCGGAGAACACACGATCAACCCCTCCTACCTGGTTGCCCGAAGTCTTCCTACCAGGCTCGAACGCCCCAATCTCCCTCCGATAAACATCCATACCCATCCCAGTCCTATCATCGTCGCCTACAGCTACGTTCGAGCGATCATCCCAAAGCTCGTCTTTTCCCAAAATGGCACCAAAGAGATATCGCCTGATGTTCAGACAGTCTACAACCCATCAGACGATATGCAAGTCATCGCTAAGCCTCCGAAGGAAACACCAAATTATGACATGATCCTGAACATCGGCATGGCCCCGGGCCGCAAATTCTTCACCCTTGAGACCTGCGCACATCGAGACGGCTATAATAAAAAGGATGTGGAAGGCAAGACGTTGGAAAGGGATACCTTGTGGCAAGAGGTATACAAGTCCCCAGAAATACTACATACAAGCTTCGATACAGAGGATGTATGGAGGCGGTGGAAATCCGGTCTTGTTGGTGAGGACGTCCGTCCATCAAATAATGCAGGTCATTACCTCTGTGACTTCACGTACTATGCTTCCATGTTGGAGTACTGGCGAAGAGATCCGGACGGACAGAGGCCCTGTATCTTTTTGCATGTACCTGGGGGATGGAGTGCAGAGGATGTGCTGAGGGGAAAGGAGGTGGCGCTTGGGTTGATAGCAGCGTGTGTGGGGAGTGAGCAGGCTAGAGGGGAAGACACGAAAGAACCAAGGAGCGAAGATACTATCGCGGATGATTTTGGAGATGAAGGGCTAAGTTAGGTCGCATAGCATATATACTATTGTGCTGGGTACGTCTCTTATGACGTAGAACCACTCTCTTCCCATAAGCTCGATACCCGTGACAGCTTTATGCCCAACCAACGCCTCTCTCTCGATTTCAGCTGGAATAATTGAATATGGTTTCTCCCTAACCACCTTTATCCTCAGTCAACGACTCGCGCACTCAAAAAGCCATCATTCTTCTCCTCCAGCTTCTGACTTCTTATACCCCAAGACCCCCAAGTATCGCGACGACCTTTCTCAAACAGGTCCTGCATGTCATAGCATCATTCGCCACACAAGCACACTTCCAGAAAACCCGCCGCTTCTCCAGAAATTATCTAGTCCGACCAAGATTGCGGCTTATCTAAACCACACAACTTCTTTGCAATCTAGCAGGACGCAATTCACGAGATTCACGCCGGAGAATGAGCATGTCTCATGTGAATTCAAGAACGTTGTCGCAATGGGCATGCTGCGCAAGGAGATGGGTGGGAGGCTTGAGGAACGCCAGATAGGTCTCTCGACTCTCGAGGACGGTTCTGGGCCCTGGAACGGCTGCAAAATGGGTGGGGGTTTTGGATGCATGAGGACGAAGAGCGCAGTGGATGGGTGAAGGTTCGATCATTCTGTTCATTTTGTCTAGGTCAGCGTTGAGATTAGTAATTGCGCGCCAGAATTTTAAGAAATCGTTCTCTTCGAAGCAATCCCCTGAATCCTCCGCATAGGCACTGCCTAGACATCATAAACACGTTTTGAATATCTTTCATTGATTCTCTCCATCCATTTGAAGACTATTCCCTGGTATTAGACCATTTCTGACCTTCGATCAAGGGCTTCGAACCCCTGAACGCACGCTTTGTTTCCTCCTCGCTATGCCAGTTGATGCCACAGATATGGTAGGTTCCCTGCCTTTGTTGTCGTAGAAATGGCTCAACCCCCTTTCCGCTGCCCACCACTGAACGCTGGGATAGCAGGCACAACAGGCACGACGGGTTTCGGCCCCTTCCCCTCACGCTGCGCGAGCTTCTTACGCTCATTGTCCACCTGTCAAAGATATCAAAGGTCAGCCCTCCACCGCACGCCTCGAATGTGGACTGTATGTATAGGAACGTGTAGACTCACCACCTTCTTGACCCTCTCCAACGTCCCAGCCACCACAGTCTTCGCCGCCCTACAATCCCCACTCCCATACCCTGGCCCCTTCACAATAACCTGATCCATAACCACAATATCATTCCCGCTCCACCTCGTAGGCAACTGCCTTCCAATCGCCGCAAACAATTCTTGCGCCTCCTTCGGCACATTAGAATTGATTTTTGCAGCCTTCTCTTTTTCTTTCGCAAGGGCTGCATGCGCGCGTGCCATGATAGCGTCGGAGGAGATTGGTGGGAGGGCAGCAGAGTTGAGTGGGGTGCCCGAGGGTTTCGTGAGCTGGAAGTCTTTGATGCTCCAGATGGGAATGAGGCGGTAGGTGGTACCGTTTTGAGGCTTGTCTTGCGCGGCGACGAAGATGTTGGCGGAGAGGTCGACTGTGAAGATTGTGCCTTCGATTGCGCGCTGGGTTGGGTTGGTGGTTTGGATGCGGACGCTGTTTAGGGTGAAGTGGTTAGTGCACTGAGAGCACCCTGAAAAACACCAATGGTATCAGAGTCCTGGGGTAGCTGCTGCTTGTAACCCGGTGGACTAGGTGTTGGCGAGAAGACTTGGTTGCTAGCTCACCTCGCTCCAATAGCTCCACTCAACGCATCTTCCAGCGAAGTCATGGACGAAGGCCCCGTTGGCGGCGGCGACTTTGGTGTCGCAACGGGTGCTTTGCCTCCAGCACTGGCGCCTCTGTTGCGCTCAGCCATCCTCACACTGCTGTGCTCTGGCTATGATATATGTTCAGATATTGTCAAATACACATAGCTTAGTGAGTAGATTTCGGCGCTCGGGCTGGGGCTGTCCAAGGCGGAGCGCAGCTGGGCAAGAAGGCAAGAATTCAAAGGAGTGACAAGAACCAAAGAAACGAAAGGCGTGGCAGGATAATTACAAGCGCCCACACCTCTCCCTGCACTTGCTGTCAGACGCGAAGGTGGAGGAGGGAGGAAAGTGCTGATGAAGCTGGGGAGGCTTAGCGCTTCCTGGAAAAAGAGACGGGCCGTTCCGACGGCTTCTGGCGGCTAGCTTTAGGGGTCAGTAAATCGTCAGACTCAAAGGTGCCGTGAGGATATCATGAATTGCTGTGTTGCTATCTGAGAGCTATGCTTAATTCAACATAGACATGACCTGACTACGCAAAATGCCGCCAATAATCTCCGAGATGTGAAGGCCCTCCGTATCCCTAGGCATGCGTTGAATTGCGCCACACTCCACGCTAATGCTTGACAAAACCGTCCCAGCATGCATTGAAATAATGCGTAAAGCTCATCGATTTCTCAAGCCAGATACCGATATGCTTGAGGCTCCCTCTCCTCAATTCTCTCCAAGTACTCTCGCTCGATCAGAGACTCTATCCTCTTTTTCACCATACCAACATCTGGCATGAACCGAGTGTTTAGTTGCTGGATGACTTCGGCAATTAATTTCTGGTGAGCAAGATCTTTACGTTGTCTAGAGTTCTACTGTTAGCCAAATCCTTCGGGAACATTGCTCCATAGAGAACACTTACTTCATGATTCGGACAATCGCAGCCTCAATGACACCTGCTCTAGTATCATTGTTCTTCTTTTCGGTTTCCGACCTCTCAATCGAGTCCTCCACCCTGTTCCCGCTCATGATAGTGTTGATCTTAAACTTTTGGAAGGGGCTGTAGAAGGTCTCATTGAATAAGATCTTGTCGCTGGGTTTGACGTCCTTAGTCATGGGTTCCTTGACTAAGACGCGATTCTTTGGAACAGCTACTGTCATCGATTGTATGTTTCGAGTAAGCTCGTTCCAGGGTATGTTGGTCTTTGCTTGAATGTCCTCGCATGTCAGAGCTTGGCCTGGAGGCAGATCATTGAACAGCAGTAAAATCACCATAGCATACGTGGATACATTGATCTCTCGTGTCTTTTTCATGCCTTTCATATTGGGGAAGTAGGCGCGCAGATCGGCTGTACCCATATTTGCTTGCCAGGTAAGTTGCCGTCCGCTGTGCTTCTCTAGATAGAACTTCTCGAAGCCTTGTCTAATCCTCTCGATTTGAGCGGGGAAGATAATCTTTGGTTGGTCCTCATTTTTGTTGTAGGCAGTGGCCATGGCTTCCAGGGGCCACATGGTGCTCGTCAAAATATTTACGTCGATCTCAGCCCGCGTTGGGTCACGGTCTCCCAATTGAGAAACGTGTTTCTTGTAATTGTCGGTGAGATCCTCAGAGACCGACATATCCTTGAACATAGCCTCAATTTTCTGCGTGAACGTGTTACCGACTTCCAGTTTCATCTTCGAGATCATTTGCCGTTCAGCGTCCATGCTGATGGAACGCTTCATGAGCAGCCGTCGTGACAAATGCTTCTTGTAGTAGCGTTCGAACATGTCCTTATCTTGGATGTAACGCAGAAGTGTAATACCTTTCTCCAAAAGCGAATCCACCTCGTTCTCTGTCTTTCCCTTGATACCCTTCTTCATGTTCTCGTCAAAAAACAAAGACAGATATTCCGAGCTTCTCTCGAAAATGTTGATGAAGTCCGTAAAGCTGCGGGTCAAGGCCGTTTGAAGACCCTGATCATCTTGGAAGGCTTCCGTTAGGAATGTATCGTATTTCCCTTTCAGTGCGAGGACGTCGTCAACCCATTGAATCGCGGCGACCGTCTGCTGATTGATCGGCTTTTCTCTTTCCGCGGTCTTCTCTTCCCCGTCAGCCTTGTCGCCGTTTCGCGCTGAAGGTCTGGGTGGAGCTTTCAACGCAGCATCGGTAGCGTTGTTGACTTCTGTCCCCTG
>JAABUP010006078.1_pt1 | contig 17621 bp, 16 predicted proteins | sample 5559201 | NCBI WGS metagenome assembly JAABUP01 (sample SAMN10711887, study PRJNA513373) | rock metagenome | isolation source: Antarctica rocks | place: Antarctica
GTGTATATTTCATCATTCTGTATACTCAGATTATAAAACTAAACTGTGATTGTAAAGTAGTTATGATATTTGTGATTTTTAAAATCTTGAGCATCCAAAAAAAAAGTGGTTTTCTGAGCATCATGAATGGCCCAGAGTTTTTGCCCCTACTGTATCTCACTGTAAAACAGCTTCAAAACATAGAAAATGCTACACATCAAGAAGAAATCTGTATATATTGATGCATCTCATGCAAGACAATTAACACATTAATTTCAGTCAACTGTAAGGTGCTCACAGAATGCTCATTTTCTGTAGATATTATTTCACAAAGTTTTTGCGGTAAATTGAAATACGTTAGTCTTGAGGTATTTGCCGCTAAGTATTGCATCATGCTGTCTTGCATTGCATGTCAATAGCTTCCAAAGCCTGCTTCTGAACAAGCGCATCTCATGTCGCCATGCTGAGTCAGTCGATACCAGATCCTACCTCTAAGCCCCCAGGCCTCAAGCGCTCACTCTTCAACAAGCCGTCATGGTCGAAATCTCAGCCAACAGATGACAGTGTCGACATCTTTCGGCGCTCGGACCAAACTTATACGGAGATCATTGCGGAGGAGGAGGAGAAACGGAAGCGGAAGCTGGCGAGGAAAGAAAGAGCGCGCGCAAAGCAGAAAGCGGACGGTGCTGAACGAGAGGGGAAGAGGAGGCGCATCTCGGATTACAGGGAGGATGAACATGGGCGCAGTAGCGGCAGCAGCAGTGATGAGGGAGATAGATCACTGAAAGCTGGGAGGAAGAGTGTTTCAATTCCTCCAGAAGCAAGTCCTGCAAGATCTACGCCCGGGGACGCCGACCGAGGAAGCTCTCCCAAGTCGTTATTGAAGCGCTACGAGGTATCAGTCACCACAGCAAAGATTGCGCAGGAGCAAGTACCGCAAGCGTCGAATATCATAGACCTGGAGGAAGATGACGAGCAAGGCTTTGGTCTAGCGCAGGATCTGGATCTAGAGCCACCGCAAGAGATCTTTCAAACGCCTAACGAGTATGACGATTTCCCCGCCTCCGACGAAGAGTTTCCAGAACTTGCTCGGAAGGCTCGGGAGAAAGCCAAGCTCAAGCGGATGCAAGAGGAGAAAGTTTCAGCTGCGCCCGATCCTCTCTCCTCGACCACTTCAAGTCAAGAACCTACAGGCGCGGAGACCCAGGAGCGACAGTCTACTCCACATCCGCCACCGCCCGATCCTGCCGTACAGATACTAATCACCTCCCAACTTCCGAACACCAAACCCCTAATCGTCAGCCGTAGGCTCACGCAACGCCTGAAGGATGTTCGCATGACCTGGTGTCAACGACAAGGTTTCACCACTGAAGCTACCGCCACGTTTTTTCTGACATGGAGAGGCAAGCGGCTGTTCGATGTTACTACATGCAAAAGCTTGGGGATTGGAGTCGATGTAGATGGCAATGTTGCCTTGAAGGGGGAGAAAGACGTGCTAGCTGAGGAGAATCGGCAAATACACATGGAAGCTATGACAGACAAGATCATGGATGGCTACAAGAAAGCAAGGAACGGCCCCGCCCCTGGAGACCCGGAACACCATACTGAAGAGATCAACGAACCACCAAACCCGCCGAAGGGGACGAAGATCATCTTGAGGAGTAAGGGGTATGAGGATTTTAAGCTGATCGTGAAGTCGGTATGAGCATGATACTCCTGCCGGAAAATTTCGTGTACTAACTTGTAATGTAGTCTACACTCATATCCAAGATTGTCAATGCGTTCAGAACAGCCCAAAATCTTGCACCGGACAGGGAGGTATTTTTGATATTCGATGGGGAGCGTCTGGAGCCCGGCATGACAGTGGGGGAGACTGATTTTAGCGACATGGATTACATTGACGTCCATGTCAAGTGAGGACTTTTGGACTATGTATCATATCATCCGAACAAAGCAGATCAGGTCCTTTGGGTAACACATGACCGATCTCATCCCCATTTGCACAGGATCTCCTCTTGATCAACTTCAAAAATCGCAAAGCGCGACATGACGAAAGATCTGCATCGGCGTACCTTAACCGACCCTCTCTTCCCCAGGATCTCCCAATCTTATCTGATTCACAAAATCTCCACCCCACCTCTCACACACCCGCCTCAAAATAATTTACGCGCACCCCCCCTACCACTGAACTTCACCCCTCCTCCACCTGCCTACCCATCCATCCCCCAATCAACCAATCCAAAAAAAAAATGAAGATCCTAACGGTAAACTTCCTAACCTGCGCCGTCAAAGCCTGCAAATCCTCACCCGCCTCCTACCCGCTCCACTTCAAAGACGCCGAACTCGTGCAGCAGGAGATGGATTTCAACCCCACATTCATCACGAACATCCTCCCGCGTGTGGATTGGGAGGGGTTGAAGATCACTGCTGGAGAGGTATGTTACGTACTCTACTCTACTCGTACATACGCCCACGCTGCTATTGTGGCCTAACCCCTCTCCCCCGCGGGGCGCCCCCCCCCCAAACCACATACGACAGCCACCACGGAAGTTTTGATAGTGGGTGGCTGATCATCGGGTGTACATTTGGGAGAACAACAGCTGGGCTTCACGACCGTCCCGATCTCCAAACCCTCCGGACCCTTAGAACCCTTAGACCCCTCGGGCGAGACGGTGGTCAACGACGAGAAGATGTTGAGGGACCTGCACACGTTGCTATTGGAGACGCAGGTTACGGAGGGGAAATTGGTGTGTGGGAATTGTGGGCATGAGTATGCCATCAAAGAGGGGATAGCGAATTTCCTGCTGCCGAATCATTTGGGTGAGTGCGCTGTCGTACCTCTATGTTGGTGTTTTTGGGGAAGATAGTGACGGTGCTGATGCGTTGGTAGTGTGATTGGGCATGGTCGTATGGAGTTTGGGTGGTGCATTGCAGGGCGTTGGGATACAGGGGATATACAAAGCTCAGACATACTTGAAGCTTCGTGTAATAGGGACGTTTGCGTCAAGGGAGGAAAGAGTTATAGAACGTCTTCGATTGCTTCTGTACAGCTACGGACGAAACGTCTTAGCATACCCTCCAATTGGGGTATCGAGACGAGATGTTGTACATAATGCGTAGTAAGAAGTCAACTGGGAGCGACCAAACCATCCCTCCAGACGCTTCAAGATGATTTACATTGCAAGGTGGATATCCTGCCCTCTTGGTAGCGTACCGTTCCGGCCCCGATCAAACGCCTTCAATGCGACATGTCAACAAGAATAGTACGGATTCCTGAAATCGCCCCGTCCGTAAAACAATGAACACTTGTTGCTCTGGATGCGAGTACAGAAGCGTGGTTCAATTGAGGAAACCTTTGCAGCCAGTCGATCCACAGAGACAAGGTATACGATCGTCACTATCCCACTCACGCTCGAACTTGTAATCGTAGGTGAGTTCCTCACCTTCAAGAACGTTAGCACTAAGGCTCTCATCGGGGAATCTGCTGGTACGACTCACTTTGCCCGATATCTCTCAGCGCGTAAATGACGATCCGTTTACTTCCCTCTACTTTAATGATCTTGGCCGTGCAATTCGGTGTACAGCTATGGTTGATGAAGCGAGCAATGCCACCACGTTTTGTCGCGTCAATGACAGTGTTCTCGTCAATTCTGAACAGGTAGCTACTGCCAATTCCGCTCTTCAGGTACCGTTTCTCCCGCATATCGGCAACCTGTTGCCGCACTTTCTCTCCGACATATTCGATGATCATGTCGTTGGCGGCGATATTTTCCATGGCATATAGACCCCAGTTGTGGATCGCTGAACGGGCAAACTTGACGGGTTTCTTTCTTTTCTTGAGCTGATTAAAGCGCAGAACATCGCCCTCGCCGTTGAGAGTGGTAAGAACTTGCTTCTGGGCAGCAATGTCCGCGACAAGACGGCGATTGTTGACACGATTTGATCGAGAAGTCGACTTGGAGTTGCTCTTGGCGGCGGCAAGCTTCGCAGCTTCAGCAGCAACAGACGAAGGGTCGTCCTTAGCTTTAGCTTCACGCTCTTCTCGCGCTTTCTGGACTTTGATTCGGTGAGGCAAATATTTAGATTTTTCAGCTTCTAGAATCTTCTTACTGCCTTCGGTTCGAGCGGAACCTGTGGCGTTGGGAACGTAGTAGCCTTCGATCTTAGTTTCTGTGCGGACAATTCCTCTTTCGCCACCACGATTCAGGGCTTTGATCTCTTTTTGCTTCCATGCCCATGCTGACGTGCTCCCGATCTTGGCAGGTGGTTGATCGTCCAGCACCTCGCGGAGGAAGCGAAGATCTTCGTCGTCTTTGACCAGATTTTGCCAGCCGTCCAGGTCAAGGACTATGTCCTCATCGTCGTCGACGGTCTTCCTGGGCTCATCCCTAGATACGCCCCACTCGACCTCCGCTCTTGGCTTCTCCGCAGGCTCTTTCAAGGTATCAGGCTCTTCGATCTCCTCAATCTCATCGGTCTTGGGAGCTTCTGCAAGCATAGCGTCTAACTGTGCCCTTGCCTCTTGCTTCTTGATTGCCTCTCTCTCTTCGAAGACCTGTTTCTTTGTCTTCCGCTTGGCCTTTGGCTTCTTCAGCTTCGCTTTCCCCATTTCAGGCTCCAGATCAGGAGTCTCGCTAGCGCCTCTGAGAGCCAGATCAGCTGCGCTTCCGTCGTCGATTAATTTGACATCGGCAACAGAGATATCTTTATCGATCTCCGAGCTGGACATTGGGAGGTCCACATCCTCTTTGCCTATTCCGAAGAGCTCGTCATCTTCTTTCTGCTTCTTTCGAGCAGCCAGCTCTTTGAATAATCGCTTCCGCTTCCTGGAAGTCGGTGGAAGCTCGTTGATGTTGCGCTCGAGATCGTTGATGGAAGTATGGTCTGGCACTCGTTCCCCAGTATCTGTACCTACTGGTATAAAATCACCCATATCCTCATCATCGCTGACACCTCCCCACGATGGTACCTTGTGCTCTTGCGTTCGCCGACGTTTCTTCCTCGCAGATGCTGTAAGATCATCCTCGTCATCGGACAGACCAGAGCTCATGCTCATACGGCTGATCGGTCTGCTTTCTTGCTCTTCGGTGTCCCTTGTAAGAGATGTCCTCTGATCGTCGTCAGAGTCTTCATCATCATGAAATTGATGCAGACGATGATGAAGCGGTCTGATGTCGATCTTCTTGGGAGCGCGCTGTTTTCGGCGTTCATCTGTGAAACCAATATTCTCCCGCTTCTGGCCAGCACCTTTTCGTATCCTAGGAAGCGCCGTAACATTCAGCGTTGATGCAGCAAGAGGCCGACGACCATTGCCGGAGAGATCCACGCGAGAGTCGGGTGTGCCAATGGGCGGAGTATCATCCGCTCTCTCCAGATAGATTCCGGGTCGTTTGCCGTCCCCGGGGTCAGCAATCCCCAGCTTCCGTCTCTTTGTCATGTGGCGATCTGGATCCAGAAAGTCGTACAGTGCTGGTCCGGCAATCCTCGATTTAACGTCCTCGAGTAACTTGTTTCGGAGCTCACGGCTAACTATTTCCATGACTTCTCGGGAAGGATCCAGATTCTGTGCTCTCTGTTTCTTCTCCTCCTCCATGTCTAGTTCCTCCTCCTTCCGCAGTCGCTCCCTCTCCGCCTTCTCACGCTGTTCAACTTTCAGGCGCTCTGGACTAGGGCTTCTTTCGTAATTTGGATTTCCGTACTGCTGACACTCCATGTTCATGATGTATGTGAACAGCTGTGTCATGTGGCACATGCCAAAACAGCGCGCTGCCTCCTCTTCCCCACGTCGAGAGTCATCAAAGGTCACATAGTAGCCCGTCTTGTCGCATCTAACATCCTTCCAACTGAACGCCTTTAGCCGCTTCTTGAGATGTGGTATGGTCGTGCTAAGGACGGGCACATAGCAGTGGGCAATGAAGATATACGGATCGCGCTTGATCTGCTCGAGGATCGGCTTCTCATCGACCAACGATTTGACCACAGGCTTGACGACCGTCCGAGGACCCTCCGACGGAGGCGGAGGCGGTTGTCGCAGGGAGGACTTCCCGGAAGGTCCTTTCGGAGCTGTCGGCGGAGGCTCCGGTTTTTTCACAACTTCCACAGTCTTCATTTCCACTTTTGGGGCCTGCTCTGCTCGCTGCTTTTCCTTGACCTTCTCCATCGCTCGCTTGCACACTGAGCCATCCCGGTCAAGTTCAGCTCGAATCGTGTGCACGCCGATCCGTTGGCCCTTCTTACACTCACCGTAAGCTTTCTTCGCCGCATTGATAGCAGATACCGGAGGGCCGCCCCGAACGGATCTGCTATCCCTGTATCGTATCAGGCAGACTCCAAGAAAACTACCCGTGACTGGATCTGTCTTGTTGTTTGCCTCTGCAATGTCTCCAAAGCTGGAAAATAGGGAAGTGATTTGTGACACGGGTATGAGAGGGTCAAATCCTGTTACAACTACTCGAGTTGGAGGTCCTGGACCGACTGACGTGGTAGCGTCATAGGGATAAGGTTTCAGGGAATATGGCGCGATGCGCAGCCTTTGTTTCTGCTTGTTGGCGGCACCTCTGGTGTAATTCGCAATTGCCAGGCGTGGATCGGGAGGAGGAGGAGCGTTGTCTTCCTGCATAATTCAATCATGTCAGACACGTCTGCGCTCGAGGCGCGAAAACTATAACGGGTACTTCCAATATACACTAGATACATATTGATCGTTCAAATATTCAAAGGAGCTCACCTCTTCGCTGAAGTCTCTATACTGGACCTTGCGCGATCGCTTCTCTTTCGACGAAAGCTTCTTGTCTAGGTCCGGATCGTAGACTGCCTTACTACCTTTGACTTCTCTCCCTGAAGGCCGCGCAGGTAACCGTGGCGGAAGTGGAGTGTTAAGCAGTGCCGTCGCTGTTGGTGATGCGGGAGCGAGTTCGGTCGCTCCCCCAAGTCTTGTCGACATCACCTCTGGCGGGACTTTTGCGCAAGACAGATTGACTGGCGGCGGACTCGCAGCTTTGCCAGATGGTGACGAGTCCGTATTTGTCAAAGGTGTAAGAAAGCTTTGCGCGCCGCCGTAGTGCGCCATTGTCGGTGGATGGTTGGTGGCGCTGAACACGGAGGATGCGGTGCTGGTTGAGCTTGCCGAGCCAACTCCGTTCAAGAGATCTCCTTGCGCATGTTCATTCTCATCTTGTATCATCGAGCTTGGCTCGGCGATGTTAGCATCACCATTTACAATGGTGACAAAGGCCTCCCCCCCGCCAGCCGGAGCTCGTGTTGAGAAATGTGCAGTGAGTTCATGTGCTGATGCGGCGTCAGAAGCCACATCAAGAGCTGCTGATGCTCCTTGCTTTTTCTCTTGAGCCGGTTTTGATCGACCCTTCTTCTGCTGTAGGACCGCCGGGGCTGTGGGGAAGAACTTCGCGAACATCCTAAAAGAACCGCTACCACCTTAACCTGTTCATATACACCATCCTCGACCGGACGACTCGCTGCTCTCTATACTACGCTGGCTGGAGGTCCTCATACATTCGGTGACGGCTCTGTCAGTAGTTGATTCCGGCACAGCCAATCTCGATGGACGCGGTGCGGAGGGGCGTGACGCGAACAGCAGGACGAGATCGCCCGCTCTTATGGCTTTGCTGAGTGGAGTAAAGGAGGAAGAGCAGAAGGCGTGATCTTTAATCAGTGGTCGCGAGTATTTGCATGAGCCGCAACAGCAGAGACAGCCACGGAGGGAGAGGTTAGCAGACAACGAGGTTGGCATTCCTGGCGGTCGGCTTCAGCACAATTACACTTCACTTGCAGGGATAAAAAGTACGTTCGCCTCAAAGTCCTCGAATGGAGACCTATACCTGTTCGGGCATTTTACGCGAATTAGAGGAGAAGAACCCCCCTCGTCTTCTCGCCTTCATCACATACTTCATACATCAGCCCAACAATGGCCATCTTCTAAATACGCAAGGGTGGTCACACCGAGGAAAAAGAACAAATCTGAAGAGGGTTCATGATCGTGATCACCCTCATAGCATCAATCTCCATGACGGCAGGCCCCCACAAATCCGGTGGATCATCCTCAGTGCGCTGTCCGACTCAGGTCCAAGCCGAAGTCAATACCCAACTTATCGATGTAGAAAAGCCAGACGCAGCATAAATTGCAGACCATATTGGATTTGGAGAACTCTGAAGATCCGGCGATGGTACAATGGATGGCACGTGAGCCTCTGCCTCGACAGTCCCGCTCAAGTGCCAGAGTTTGTTTGAGACATATTTCATTGTGAGGATGAAGTTACATAGAGGCGATTAGGCTTGCAGATTGTATGAGGTAGAGGACTTTGTGCAAGTATGATAGAATATGAGACCTGGTACCCGAGGAAGGGACTTGATAACATTCAATGCTATGTGGCAAAATAGGTCACTGACTCTCCTTCGTCCTCGCCGTTATCAGAACACACTGGTCGTATTGAATTGGGATAGTTCTTCCCAACAAGAGGCGGCCAACGCATGGCGGTCAACAAGTCGCGGTCACAAGTCGCGGTCAACCCGGCACCTCTTGGACAACTTCCTCAGGTGCTTGTGCCTCTCTCCAGTCGGGATTCTCCTGGCGCTCATGGGAAAAATCCGTTGGCTCTATAAAGGCTATTCCTCTGTGACTTTTGCCCATTCCACCACCTGTCTCCTCTGTGAGCTTCTATTCTACAAGTTCGTCTTCTGCATCTTCCGCAAAGCCAAATACCATGTAGTCTGCGTTGGCATAGTGGCTATGACTCACGCCGACCCGGAGGAAGCCTGAATGCGATACCACAGCTATGATCTTCTCAGGACGAGCCTTGAGCCAGCGACGACAGTCTACACCACGCTGGGTGATGGCTGCTTGAGTGAAAGCCCATCGTCCAGTCTTGGAAGGGTATTCGGGAAAGACGGTGGAGAAATCGAACTGTGGAAAATCGCGGGAGAGCGCTGAGGTTTCGGTGCCGGTGTCACAGGGTTTATCGGAGTTCTCTAGATCATCCAGTCAGCGCATTGGCACTTGTATGCGGTCCACAAGCGGACATCTACAAATCAAGAAGAAATTGATCATTGCATGATACCTTGCCATTCGCCACGTAACTGTACGGGTGTGCCTCGATCTATCAGCCATCCTAGAGCAAGGTTTGCGGTCTGCAGTGTCCGTCGCATAGGGCTGACGACGATCAGCCCAACGTTTTGCGCAATTGGAAGGTCCTGTGTCAGGTGTGCTTGGAGTTCCTCGCATTGAGAAACCCCCAGTTCAGACAGCGGAGGGTCGGGAATTTCGTAGTCTTGTGAGGAGGCGTCAGTGTGTTATCAGCGTGATGGACTTTTTGAAGTACTTATTGTTGACATTGTGGAAGTGCTTGCGCGTGTCGAGCTAATACTACGATGGGCGGCATGATGAATCGACCACAGCTGTAGAATCAACATCCGTCACTAAGTAGCGACCATTCGCCGTCAGGACATCAAGACGCTCATCCGGTGATGTTGGCAGCGTGAATAGTGCTTCAACCAGTCGACGCTCATTTCTGCCATTACTTCGTCAAAGGCGGTGAGGTAAGCAAGGCCGACCTGGGGGCTTTGGGGCTGAAAACCTGCATCATCATGGACAAGTATGAGTACAAGTGATTTAAAGGGGTTTTCTAATATTATTGTGATACCTGGAGGACTCCATCCTACATCAATGCTCCATCTGTCGGGTTCCGTAATTGTCTCCTCAGAGCCCCATGATGCTTGCAATCAAGGGTAAAAGACTACGCTGGTCCCTGTGACTGCATAAAAGACTCGGATAGTCTGCACCGAAGAAAAAAGACTCAAATAGTCGTCACGTCATAAAACGCGTCGGTGTGTCAGTGCCTCAAAATGTAAACAAACAATAGAAAATCACATGTAATAGATTTTCAATTAATTCTAGCTAATTATGAGGCCTACAGCATGTAGAAGCATTATGCCCTACCTCATAACATGTGCTGCAGTGATGAACTGCATTTTGCCTCATAACCTCACTGTTCTTTCTCATATTCTTCTGATGCAGTTTCTGCAGAGCACGTGTATTCTTTACCTGAATCTGCTTCTTTCTAGACCTCTCACAAAGCACACAAGTGTGTGAAGGGTTGTACTTCATGTCATCAATAGAGTAAAGGTTGCTGATGTTAACAGCTGACATTGACTTGACATAGTGACAGTTCAGACTGTCATCAAAAGAATTAAAGAAAGATAAACCTCAAGAAACTGATCAAGAACAAAGATGCAGACCATTGTATGATCACAGAGTATGACATTCTTCTGATAACAGTGACAGAAGCAGGTTCAGGTCTGTAGACTGATTATATTAATTCAGTCATCTGACTGAACTACACATTCTTCAACAAGAGACCTTATTTGAACCTATGTAAATAGAGTAGTTAAAATCAGTCAATAATATAGAAATGAACTTACCTGATTGCTCTGAGCTCATTACTGTGTCTTCAGAACATGTTCTGCACAGAAGAAAGTGTATATAGTGTCTTTAAACAAGGTATTTGCAACTTCTAGTCACTCATACCTTGTCTTCATCATTCTATGTCATATGACATTCAGCAACTTCAGAATTGAAAGCTCACAGTTAAGTTTCAGAGTCTTGTTGACAGACTTAACAATATGTTACATTCTGATCTAAGATGCCTCAAATATTAGGGCTAAAGGTTTGTGCTTGTTGATATAAGGGTCTCAGTGCGCAGTGTAGGGTAAACCAGTAGTTGGTAACTTGTATTGAGTTGAACACAACTCATTTCCATAGGGGAAATGGTCCTACTATATACTATAGGATCGTCATGCTCACCTTGCTCACTATAGAGCAATAGAGCTGATAGACCTCTCAAAGGTCTATTGCCTTGCTGAGCTCACCATGAGCATATAGAGCTGTGTGAGCTTATGTTCAGGTATATGCTTTCCCTGTGTATTTTCTTGAACACACTAATCAGTTACAGTTTGGTCATAACATAATTCCTTCTCTTCTAGATGCTAGTTCTTTAGTGTCTATATAAGCAAGAGTATAAAGACAGACAACTTCTTCACTGTCATGTCTTCTCATAAGCAGCACAATTGTCTTCACCTTGCAAAAACCATTGCAATCTTTGACTTCACTTCTTTCATTGCTTGTGATCACTGTTTCACTGCCCTTTCTTCTTGTATTATTATGACAGGCCATGCAAAGTGTTCTGAGTGTATCTGTTGTGGTTGTCTGTATGTGTCAGTATTGTTAGATTCCCTGAATCATGCTCACCTTTGACTGAAATTTGAACTCAAGGTGACTATGAATGAATGTGTGAAACAGGCTGAGCACCTTTTCAAGTTGAATGCAAAGGTACTTCGCCTTTTCAAGACTCTGAAACAGAACAAGTCTCACACAGTTGTCAAAGTTCACTGTGTTGCCTCTGAACTGAGCAATGATAACAATGAAACTGAGGATGAGGAGAATTTCTCTGATTCTTCAAATCTTGATTCTTTACTGAAGTCAATGAGTTCTAGTTTCTTTATTGACTCTGAGCCCTTCTCTCAAACTGCTGTAGTGTTCTCACACAGTTGAGTAGGTTCTCTTTGAGTTCTCACGTGTTTTCTGAGGTATTGTATTCTTTTCACTTGACAAGATAGTGGGCTTTCTCACTAATCATCCGTTTTTCTAAAATGTTCTCAACTTGATATTCTTCATCAGGTTTGACAGATGTTTCAGTGATTTGAAGTGATATGAACTGGTTGCAACACTGAAGCATTGATGCATGAAATATTGAGTGTATCTGCATTTTCTTGAGTAAGTCTAGCTCATAGCTTATTTCTTTAATGTTTCTCTTGATTTTGAACAGTTTTATGCTCTTGTTGTTCAACTTCTTGCTTCTTCACTTTACATGAATGTTGTTTGTTCTTAGATAAACTTTTTCTTCAACCTTGAAAGGTTTTATCTCTGTCATTTGTCCTGTTTGCTGTTGAATTCTGTTCATCAGATTCTTATGCAACTTCTTGATCTCTGCAATGTCTAGTATTACTTTCTGACTTTGTGATCTGTGCACTTGCAGTTCTTGTCATACCTTCAGGTTATATTCATAATTTGCTCAAAATGGTGTTTCTTCTGTGGTTTTGTTTTGTGTGTTATTGTATGCAAACTGTGTTGTCAGCAACAGTTGTACTCAGTTGTTCTGGTTTCTATTGACATAGTGTCTCAAGTACGTTTCAACTGTCTGGTTCATTTGTTTGCTCTGCTCATCTGTCTATGAGTGGTATGTCATCAACATTTTGTGATTTATTCTGAGTTCTGCTGTGAGCATTTCTCAAAACTTGCTTGTGAACAGCTTGTCTCTGTCAGTGATAAACTTCTTTGGTAGCTCATGATTGTTAATCAATTCTCACAGTATGGTGTATGTCAATACTGATGCCGTCACAGTTTCCTTAAATGAAATGAACATGGTATACTTGGTCAATCTATCAACTATAGTCAATATACTGTCAAATTTCACTCCTCATGTCAAATCCTTTGATGTCAGTAACTTCATTATGAAGTTCATAGTAACTGACTCTCATGACACATCTGATGCATTTAGTTATGTTACTTTGTCATATCTTTTATCTCTCTGAATCTTGTTTCTGCAACATGAATCACATCTGACAATGTACTCAGTGATTTGATCTTTAAGGTCACTGATATTGCATCTTCTTTGTATGAGGTCCTTGATTCTTTTGACTTCAAGGTGTTCATTGACCCTGCTGTTGTGACATACTCATATCAGTTCTTCATCTGTTAAGGGAGCTTGCTTCACTTTGTATGTTGCTGCTAAGCCTTTTGTGAGAATTCCCTTATTGTCTTCACTCAGAATTTCAGTGTGAATCTTTTTCACTTCTTTGTGGTCAGGCTGTCTACTCAAAGCGTCTGCTTCACCATTCTCATTACCCTTCTTGTAATGGATTTGAAATTCATAATCAGCTAACTGTTCAGCTCAGTGAACCTATCATCAATTCAATTGTTTTGTTGTTGCAAAGTTTCTCAGATTCTTGTGATCTGTGTAGATCTGAATAGGCTTTTCAGTACCTGCAAGATAAGGTCTTCAATCTTGCAGTGCTTTCACTATCACAAGAAGTTCTTTATCATGAACCTCATATCTTTTCTCAGATTCTAACAGTTTTCTTGATTGATAGGCTATGGGTCTCTGTTGTTCATTCTTGATCTGGTACAAACATGCACCTACTGCAAAATTTGATGTGTCAGTTTTCAGTACCTTTTCACATGTTGAATTGAGTATTCTCAGGTGTGCCGTTCTGTTAAGGCTTCTCTTTAATGTGTGAAATGCATTCTTCTGCTCTTTGTCTCAATGTCATCTTTCATCCTTGTGCATTAGTTGTGTGAGGGGTTCTGCAATCTTTACATAATTAGGTACAAACTTTCAGTAGTAGTTTGTTAATCTCAGAAAGGCTTGTACTTTCTTGATTTGTTTTGATGAAGGCCAGTTTCTGACTGTGTTCGTCTTTTTTGAGTCCTTCTCAATTTGCTCAGATCAAATAACATAATCAAGAAACTTAATTTCCTTTGTTTTAAACCTGCTCTTTGACTTTTTCACATACAAAGCCCTTTCATTGAGCTTTCTTAGTACCTTGTGCATGTGGCTGCAGTGCATCTCAAGATCATCTGAATATATCAGAATGTCATCAAGGTATGTGATTGTAAAATCATCAAGGTACTCTCTCAATGTGTTGTTGATTAATCTTTGAAAGATGACAGGGTGTTATGTTCTGATCTGAGATGCCTCAGATATTAGGGCTAAAGGTTTGTGCTTGTTGATATAAGGGTCTCAGTGCGCAGTGTAGGGTAAACCAGTAGTTGATAACTTGTATTGAGTTGAACATGACCCATTTCCATAGGGGGAATGGTCCTACTATATACTATAGGATTGCCGTGCTCACATTACTCACTATAGAGCAATAGAGCTGATAGACCTACTAAGGGTCTATTGCCTCACTGAGGTTGCCGCAAGCATATAGAGCTGTGCAAGCTTATGTTCAGGTATACCCTCTTCTTGTGTATTCTCTAGAACATACTAGTCAGTTATGGTTTGGCCGTAACACAATCCCTTCTCTTTTAGGTGCTAGTTCTCTAGTGTCTATATAAGTGAGAGTATAAAGACAGATAGCTTTCTCACTGTCATGTCTTCTCATAAGCAGCACAATCATCTTCACCTTGCAAAAACCATTGCAACCTTCAGCTTCACTTCTCTCATTGCTTGCAATCATTGTTCAGCTGTTCTTTCTTTCTGTATTATTATGACAGGTCACGCAAAGTGTTCTGAGTGTACTCACTGTGGTTGTCTGTGTGTGCTGATATCATTAAATTCCCTGAATCATGCTCACCTTCAGCTGAAATTTGAACTCAAGATGGCTATGAATGAGTGTGTGAAACAGGCTGAGCACCTTTTCAAGCTGAATGCAAAGGTTCTTCACCTTTTTAAGACTTTGAAACAGAATGAGTCTTGTGCAGTCACCAAAGTTTGCTGTGTTGCTTCTGAACTGAGTGATGATAATAATGAAACTGAGAATGAGGAAAATTCCTCTGATTCTTCTAATCTTGATTTCTTACTGAAGTCAATGAGTTTTAGCTTCTTTATTGACCTTGAGCCCCCCTCTCAAACTGTTGTAGTGTTCTCACACAGTTGAGTAGGTTTTCTTTAAGCTCTCATGTGTTTTCTGAGGTATTGTATCCTTTTCACTTGACAAGATAGTGGGTTTTCCCGCTAATCATCCGTTTTTCTAAAATGTTCTCAACTTGATATTCTTCATCAGGTTCAACAGATGTTTCAATAGTTTGAAGTGATATGAACTGATTGCAACATTGAAGCATGAATGTGTGAAATACTGAGTGTATTCACATTTTCTTGAGTAAGTCTAGCTCATAACTTAACCCTTTGATGTTTCTCTTGACTTTGAACAGTTTTATGCTCTTGTTGTTCAACTTCTTGCTTTGTTGCTTTACATGAATGTTGTTTATTCTTAAATAAACTCTCTCTTCAACTGTGAAAGGTTTTATCTCTGTTGTTTGTTCTGATTGCTGTTGAATTCTGTTTGTCAAATCCTTGTGCAACTTCTTTATCTCTGCAATGTCTAGTATCACTTTCTGGCTTCATGATCCGTGCACTTGTGGTTCTTGTCATACCTTCAGGTTATATTCATAATTTGCTCAAAATGGTGTTTCTCTCATGGTTTCATTTTGTGTGTTATTGTACACAAACTGTACCATTGACAACAGTTGTACTCAGTTGTTCTGATTCTTATTGACATAGTGTCTCAAGTACATTTTGACCGTCTGGTTCATTTGTTTGCTCTGCCCATCCGTCTGTGAATGGTATGCTGTTGACATCTTATGATTTATTCTGAGTTCTGCTGTGAGTGTTTCCCAAAACTTGCTCATGAACAGCTTATCTCTGTCAGTGATAAATTTCTTTGACAGCTCATGATTGTTAATCAATTCTTGCAGTATGGTGTACATCAATACTGATGCTGTTGCAGTTTTCTTGAATGAAATGAACATGGTGTACTTGGTCAATCTATCAACTATAGTCAATATACTGTCAAATTTCACTCTTCATGCCAAATCCTTTGATGTCAGTAACTTTGTTATGAAGTTCATAGTAACCGACTTTCATGGTGCATTTGATGTGTCTAGTTGTGTTACTTTGTCATATCTTTTATCTCTCTGAATCTTGTTTCTGTGACATGAATCACATTTGACAATGTACTCAGTGATTCAATCTCTAAGGTCACTGATACTGCACCTTCTTTGTATGAGGTTCTCAGTTCTTTTGACTTCAAGGTGTTTATCAGCCCTGCTGTTGTGACATACTTGTATCAGTTCTTCATTCATCAAGAGAGCTTGCTTCACCTTGTATGTTGCTGCTAAGCCCTTTGTGAGGATTTCCTTGTCATCTTCACTCAGAATTTTGGCATGAATCTTTTTCACTTCTTTGTGGTCAGACTGTCTACTTAAAGCGTCTGCTTCACCATTCTCATTACCCTTCTTGTAATGAATTTGAAATTCATAATTGGCTAACTGTTCAGCTCAGTGAACCTGTCATTGATTCAACTGTTTTGTTGTTACAAAGTTCCTCAGATTCTTGTGATCTGTGTAGATCTGAATAGACTTTTCAGTATCTGCAAGGTAAGGTCTTCAATCTTGCAGTGCTTTCACTATTGCAAGAAGTTTCTTGTCATGAACCTCATACCTTTTCTCAGGTTCTGACAGTTTTCTAGATTGATAGACTATGAGTCTCTGTTGCTCATCTTCAATCTGGTATAAGCATGCACCTACTGCAAAATTTGATGCATTGGTTTTCAGTATCTTTTTGCATGTTGAATTGGGTATTCTCAGGTGCGCCGTTTCACTAAGGCTTTCCTTTAGTGTGTGAAATGCATCCTTCTGCTCTTTATTCCAATGTCATCTCTCATTCTTGCACATTAGTCATGTGAGGGGTTTTGCAATTTTTGCATAGTTAGGTATGAACTTTCAATAGTAGTTCGTCAATTCTAGAAAGGCTTGTACTTTCTTAACTCATTTCATCAGAGGCCAGTTTCTGACTGTGTTCGTCTTCTTTGAGTCCTTTTCAATTTGCTCAAATTGTATAATATAGTCAAGGAATTTGATTTCCTTTGCTTCAAACTTGCTTTTTGACTTCTTCACATATAAAGCCCTCTCATTGAGCTTTCTCAGTACCTTGTGCACGTGACTGCAGTGCATCTCAAGGTCATCTGAATATATCAGAATGTCATTGAGGTATGTGATTGCAAAATCATCAAGGTATTCTCTCAACATGTTGTTGATTAATCTTTGAAAGGTGACGAGGGTGTTCTTGAGCTCAAACAGCATAACAGTGTATTCATAGTGTCTGTATCTTGTTCAGAATGCTGTTTTTCATTCTTTGCCTTTCTTCATTCATACTCAGTAATAGGCTTCTTTCAAGTTCAGACTTGTGAACCACTTGGCTCTGCCTAACCGGTCTTGCAACTCTTTGATCAACAGTAAGAAATAACTGTCTTGTCTAGTTATCTTGTTGAGTTGTCTGTAGTCAACACATAGTCACTTTGTGTCATTCTTCTTTGATACAAACAGGATCAGGTATTCTGTCAGTGACTTTGATGGTCTGATGAATTCTATTTTGAGATTCTCATCAAGGTAAGTTCTAACTTTCTTGAGTTGATCTTCACTCATTGGGTACAGCGGCATTCACTTTGGCTGCTTATCATTCAATAGCGGTATTTCATGATCTCATGACTTATGCTTTGATAAGCTCATTTCTGGTTGTTTGAGGATCTCATACACATTTACTGTGACATATAGTTCTTTGCTGATTCAATCAATTCTTGAGTTCTTTTTGCGTAATCAGAGCATCTCTAGTATGATGTCATACTTGATTAAATTGAGAACATCAAATGTCAACTTCTGTGAATCTTCTAGTATTATGACTTCAATGTGAACCTGGTCTGTTATTCACTCATATTCTTCATTGACCATATATACCTGCATAGGTTTCAGCGCTCACTGCAGTGTTAGTTCTAGCATTCCTATCGCTTGTCACAAAATATAGTTGTCAGTTGCTTCTGAGTCTATCATTGCTCAAAGGAGTCTATTCTGTTCA
>JAABUP010006081.1_pt1 | contig 17611 bp, 15 predicted proteins | sample 5559201 | NCBI WGS metagenome assembly JAABUP01 (sample SAMN10711887, study PRJNA513373) | rock metagenome | isolation source: Antarctica rocks | place: Antarctica
TGGGTATATTGCTCGCCCGGCATTCTGCCCTGTGGTCGAACCCTGCATGGAGCCCTGTGGTTATTGAGCCCTGTGGTCGAGCCCTGCATCAAGCCCCGTGGTTATCAAGCCCTGTGGTCGAGCTAGCTTTCACATGTTGGTCTGGCGCTCTGACATTTGGACACAACAGAAGACTGATGGGTGCCTCTTTTTTTGATGGTTTTTTATAGCATTGCATGGTCAGCGGCGTTTGGGATTAGATTATTATTTTTATAGAAGGAGAGGCATTAGATAGAGCAGAGCATTGGATATAGGTAGCTTATTGATGGTTGAAGTTGACATTGCAAGCCTTCAGACAAATGGGAGTTGGGGATTGTCAATGGTCAATCAATTGAACATGAACGATGATTGATGCTTGAATTACGTGATTGATCTTGTGCTGTTTCAGTGTGGAAATTGAGATTTCTTTCATGAGTTGGAGACATGTTGGCTGGTGTTTGTGTAATTGTAGTGCAAGGAGTTTTGAATGATAAGAATGATAAGCACGACTTCGGATTAGGCCTTTGAGAGGGATTTGAGGAAGCATCGCTAGGTGGAGATGGGAGCTCTGTAATTGCATGCTGGCTTTCCAAAAAAAAAGCTCTCTCACCAAAAGGAAATTGCAAGAGGATTTGGAAATGGTGGTGTATACTGATATACAAATAGCAGACGGGGAAGGAGCATTGATTACCAAACGCTTCATTCGAAATGGTCAAAAGCCTTTGTGATGGAACGATCTTTTTGGTGCGAGTAGTTGAGATGGCGTAGTAGTCTTCGCTCTGGTCTGTAGATTCTTGACTAGCTGAACGCGCTCGACAGGTATGCCATCTCAGATTCGCCATCATTCATTCGCATCGCACAATCCCACCATCGCTGTTCGAAACCAGAATTCCCTTTCGCGCATCCCCCTTCCCTAGTATCATCCCCCATCAACATCCATCCTTGGATTTACCGATGCTGCACGAATATCCATAATCAGCCAGCCATTCATTTCCTTGCAAAGCGTCCAGCTTCCTCTTGATCTTCTTTCCTCTCCCTCTGGAGTCCTGGCTCAAAAGTCGCGATTGTAGAAACATACCTTCGTGAACCCGATATCCTGACTCTTCTCCCTGAAGCACTGTCGGCAAATATTGAGGCCGTATTTTCGGATGAGACCGGCTTTGTGGGTGCAGACGCGACTGTTTGGTAGGGAAGAGGATATGTTAGCCATGTTCTTGCTTGGCTTTGGAATGGTGCCACGGGGGGAGTTGATTTTGGGTTGAGATCGGGAGACTAGAGTGGAGTTGGACGAGGGGAGGCTAGGGGTAAGATATAGGAGAGAAGGAAGAGATATACCATGATCGAGCACCCTTGCCGTAGCCGCGAGGGCGCGAGTACCAGACTGATTCGTGGGACATGGTTGCGGTTGCGCGCTCCGTTCTAAGAAGCCGGAGGAGTCTGTGGGTGGGTATCAGCATCCGCATTCCCCTAAAGGTAGCTGCTATCAAAGGGGACGGATCGTACGTACTGTGCTTGCAGCGCTGGAAAATTGGTATCGTGAGTCTCTGGAGTAGTAGTCCGCGATGGGATGTTCAAGTCCAAGTGCGGCTGCCAAGAGTTATGGGTGGAAGCGAGGAGGCTAGTGGGGTTTAGCGCGAGGAGGATTTTCTTGTTCTAAGTTTTTGGGAACGTAGATTTTCTTTCCTTAACTTCTCAGCCTGAATTTGATTTTCACATAAGAAGCGGTCTAAGTGGCAAGTACCATCTTAATTGGCTTATATGAGCTCGAAAGCAATGGTTCTTAGTAGCCTCGCGGCTGTCGAGGCCGTGCTGTCGTGCTTTGACTGCAGACTTCTCATGTCGAGCCATTGCTCTTACTAAAAGCCTACCGGCGTGAGGTCTGAAGTACTTTCTTTCGACTTTTTGGGTCATTGATTCCATTGTGATACTTGTGTCATTCTTTGAGTAGAGAAGCTTCTAAATTTGCTAGAGCATGCCTTCTCCAAAACCTAGGATGGCGTGTGTGGACAGAGAAGCAAGAGTGACATCCATCTTGCGCATCCCTTCTGATGACAAGACTCTTCCAGTCCCCGCTCAATCCTTCGTTGGCTTTGACGTCTTGCTACTCGGCTTGATAGAGGGGAGTTGGAAGATACATTATTGATACACGTTTGAGTAGGGTGAGCCTAGTTTGAGGAATGGGCGCCTAGAAGTATTCAAGTGTCAGGTACTATTGATCGAATGCAATTTCGGTCCTTTTACCTTTGAGTATGGATGCTTCATCGTTAGTGACACCTGCTGGCTGCATTTTGCTACCGTCGTTTGGCGTAGATCCATCGGATGGTTTCCACATACTGTCCGCATCTGCCAATTCTCGTCAGCGGCTACTGAAACCGCGATTCCAATACATCTGCTCACCACCATGAATAGCCGGCTCTTCAATGTATTGCCTCTTCTCAGCCTTCTGCTTGTGGTCCACCTGGAACCTACTGTCTCGATCTCCTACCAATCCTTCGAATCCTGGTGGGGCTTGAGTGTAACTCATCATCAACTCCGGCCCACCCAATGGTAATTTGTCGCCTCTGTCCACCTGCCAGAAGTGATAAGTCTTTCCATAGAGTCCAATCACGTCTTCCATCTCTTTTGTCTCTGCTAGTTCCCAGATACCCGTTGGGAGACCGTCCGGACCGGGCATGATCAGCATACCGCTCTTGACTTCAAAGACGTGACTATGCCAAAGTTTGCGTTCGGATGGTTCAAGGGTTTTGTAAAGGGTAGCGCTAATCATGTATTCTACGCCAATGAGTCGGGCATTCTTGTCAGGACTATCGTAGATGAGGCATTGGCGAACATCTGCAGCAGGGATTGTCAACAAGTAGGTTAAAGGGCGGGGAAAGCGTGCAGGTAGACCTTCGTTGAGATGCGAGCAGTAGTGATTGGATTCTACGCAGCGTTTGGGGTCTGAGGCGTAGACGTGGTAGGCATTGAGGTGAGCACAGATCTGTTTTACTGGAGCGAAATTCTGATATGCCACCGACAGCGGTAGCAAAATTGTTAGTCGTGTGCATGGTAGGTGCATGGGAGGGAGGACGAAAGACCTGTCCGACTGAAGCGCCTGTCTCTAGCACTTGGCTTTTAGTCGTGAGCGGAGTGCCTTGGGCGTTGTTTGTGACGTTCTTGGTCGGGTCCATGGTGTTTGGGAGATGTACGGGTCCACCAATGAATTACAACTAAGATGGTGTGAAAAGAGGAAGTCTGGACAGGTCTTGAACACTCAAGCTTGCATTATGGTTTGCACAGGTGGTTGGCAGTGCTGAATATGTCCTTCGTGATAGTCGCTGTCAATTTAGGCTCATAATCCCCAAAGGAACGAGAAGGAATCGACGAGCTACAACGCACGAGATAGGCATCACCCTGCATTATCACCGAGGACCTTTTGACGTCATGAGGGGTCAAACATGCATGTAGTATCTGAAAGTACCTCTGATGTTTCTGCAATTCGCACGTATCTACTCGTCGCTCGCAGAACTTTCAACTAAAAGATTGTATTATTTCATGGGCCTGCAAGGTTTCCGAACAAACTCTACATTGAGAAGATCTATTCAAAGTGACGATAGTGGATTGAAAGAACTCACTGAAATTACATGGAATTCTTCATCTCCCTGAGCGCTCCCATGACATCTACCGGATCTGTTTTACCAGTTGCCTTTTGTACCGTCGAATCCTAGAAAACATCAGTAACGCTTCCTTCTGAAAGTTCAAAGATAAAGTTTACCTCCAGCTTCATAAATACATTGTATTCCTAAATCAATTAGTGCTCGATGAAGGTAAAGGTCAGGATAAGCATAGTTACCTTCTCGTCACCAATAGTGAATTTTCCTTGTGTCTGTTGGTTATTCTCGGCAAATGATTGTAGCTTCATCACAGGCTCTGTCTTCAGTACTGTCGTGAGGAACTTCACATTCTGCTTGGTGTACTCATGGCCAGGCTTCGAAAGTCAGTGTGGCCTTTCTGAAACGTCTTAAAGGTGATACTCACGTAGACCTTGGTATCATCCGGAAGAGCTGCAAGTGTTTTATTCAGGGCTGTATGCATTTCGGCAGGAGTTCCCTCAAAAAAGCGCCCACATCCTGCGAATGTCGTTAGAGCCGCCCCGTGTTTGATTAATTAGGCCTCGTACCTCCAATGAACAACGTGTCTCCAGTGAAAACCACCTTTTCATTTCCATCATCCATAAACCAGCATATGCTGTCTTGAGTATGGCAAGGCGTATGCAAAGCTTTGACTGTAATTTCGGAACCTATCTTGAAGGTCTCATTGTGCTTAGGTGTTCTAGTGACTGCTTCGCAGTCTTTCCCACCAATCACTGAAAGGTCCTTGAATTGGTCAAGCTGGTTCAAATGTAAGCCATTGAGTTTGAAGAATAGATTCATGGTCGTACAATTTTCTTGTTTCCTCCGGCGTGGTCCCAATGACTGCATCCGTTCGCATCAAGTTGATGGGATCAGGTGGCTCATGCAGGACGTACTGGTGCGTATTTACAATTGCCGTCAGGTTTATCTTCCCTCCATCTATTTGCTCTTTTAAGACAGGTGCTACTCTAGATACGTCTGTCAATGGCCTTCCATTTCATGGTAGAGAAGCCTAATTACTCCGATGGATTTGCAGGGTCGATTATAACAGCGTCATTGGTCTTTTCATCCTTGACGAGGTAAGCGTAATTGTTGCTAGTCCCGGTCCCTTTCTCTCGGAGACATTAGTATGACTGGGAACGATATGAAGACACTCCATTTCTTGGACTCACACATGGGTATTGATTCGATATGCATGGCGCGGGAGAAGGCGAGCTGTTGGACGGCAATCAGCATGGTGCAATTATCCAAATATTCATGGTCTGAAGATATGGCATACACTAGCGGCTAGAGCTTTCAAACGTCTTCCGGACAAAGGTCTGGTCAATGCTCTTGCATTCATGGGGGGATGCTACTGAATGATCTATTTGTATCTCGGGTTCTCGCATTACGTCGTCTTCTTGAAGCTGGACGATTGGGGCAGGTCTGCCGACCGCAAACTTATCCCCGCATCCCCGCATTGTGGAGACTTGTGGGCCGCCATGGGTTGGAAAGGTGACTGGTCTTCGGAGCGTTTGTGCTTCGACAATCTGTGTCAATCGTTGTGTGGAGGATATTCCTAAATTTAAAATAGCAAAATGTCAGGTAAGCTCCAAATGATATCCACTCCTGACCATTCGTTACCCTGACAAGTCAACGCAGCATCAAAGCACTATCTCAACGACCCTACAAAGGCAGTACTCGATTCCTTGAACTCGTTGACCCTCACGAACCCGTCCCTACTCCTGGACGCCGCGAACAAGATCGTATACCGCAACCCATCTTCTATCACACAACCACACAATGTATCTGTAGTCTGCGGAGGCGGCTCAGGACATGAGCCCGGTTTTGCCGGGTTCGTAGGCGATGGTCTTCTCACTGCATGCGTGGCAGGTACAATATTCGCCTCTCCGGCTGCTGAACAGGTCAGAATATGCCTGCAACACAGATTGCCAGCTAAAAGCAAGGGTGTGCTGGTCATAGCGACCAATTACACAGGAGATGTGTTGAACTTTGGCATGGGTGTTGAGAAGGCGAGAGCACTCGGGAAGAAGGTTGAGATGGTTGTCGTAGGGGACGATGTTGGAGTGGGTCGAGCGAAAAGCGGGAAGGTGGGTAGAAGAGGTCTTTCGGGAACTGCAGTGGTGGTAAAAATTTGCGGTGCGTTGGCTGAGAAGGGCGCAAGCTTGGAGGACTGTGCGAGCGTGGGTCGCCTGGTAGTTAAGAACCTTGTCAGTCTTGGTGCAAGTTTGGGCAGAGTACACGTCCCAGGGAGAGGCATCGAAGAAGCAAGAGAAGAGGAGGAGAGACTGGGACCAGGCCTGGTGGAAATCGGCATGGGGATTCATAATGAACCGGGATGCGAAAAAGTGAAGACTGATCTGCCGGGACTCGTGAAGATAATGCTTGCTCAGATGCTTGATCAGAATGACAAGGATAGGGCATATATGAACATTCAAAAAACAGATGAAACGATATTGGAAATAAACAATTTTGGGGGTGTCAGCAACCTGGAACTCGGCGCCATCACCAACGAGGTGGTAGCCCAGCTAGGAACAGAATATCTTGTGAAGCCTAGGAGGATAGTCCAAGGAAATCTCTTCGGGAGCCTGGATGGCCCTGGTTTCATCATCTCAATCTTGCGGTTGCCTGATACCGGTCTTGGGACTGACAAATCAACTCTGAAACTGATTGATGCACCTGCAAATGCCGTAGGCTGGCCTAAATGCGTCACACCGGAGACATGGGAAAAGCACTATGAGCCACCTCCACAAAAAACCGAGAAGGATGAAGATGAGACAACGCCGAGCACCTTGAGATGTAAGCTCTTATCTCCTTGGATCACGTGAACAGGCTGACAATGAAGTAGTGGAACCACAGTTGCTGAGATCGGCCTTGGAGCCTGCTCTCAGGAAGCTAATCGCAGCAGAAGCAGAGGTAACGAGGTTTGACACCGTCGTTGGCGATGGAGATTGCGGTATCGGACTCAAACGAGGGGCTGAGGGAGTCCTACAGGTGCTGCCCAGCATATCTTCCGATGATGCCATGATGGCTTTCGCTAAGATCTGTCCAACTGTGGAGACAACCATGGACGGGACATCGGGCGCGCTTTATGCTATCTTCCTCAATTCTCTTGCATCCAATATGAGAGCCCAGGAAACCTCGACCATAACGCTTGTCACAACAGATGTCTGGGCAAAAGCATTGAGATTGTCAATAGATGGCTTGGCCAAATATACACCTGCTCAACCAGGAGATCGAACACTAATGGATGCTCTGGTGCCATTCGTCGACGTTTTGGAGAAAACCAGAGATGTCAAGAAAGCGGCAGAGGCTGCAAGAGAAGGTGCTGATAAGACCAAAGGCATGAAAGCAAGTTTGGGGAGATCAGTGTATGTTGGTGGGACCGGCTATGAAGAAGTGCCAGACCCTGGGGCACATGGTTTGAGTGTGTTTCTGTCCGGTCTCTCCGACGCTTTGTAGAGCAATCGAATGTATAACATGGGGTATTGTATCATATCGGCTTTTGAACGCCTAGTCCATAACAGTCGTTGCCTGAAATAGTTCTTCAACTCAACAGTACTAAAATTACCGAGTCCCCTCGTAGGAACCTGCACACCGGGAGATTAGTACAATCCAATAAATGAGTCATAACATTGACGAATTGGCCCAGCGGCACCCACAATTTACTAATGAATCTGTCCTTGTTGACAGGTCTGCCTTTCTTCCCTCCTGATGACCTGGGTGTCTCTGTCCACATCTCCTTCACGTTTTCCAATACCATATTACAATGTCTGTCGAATGCCTTCACCCTTGCAAGTAGCTTCCGGTTGTTGCGACACGAGATCAGCACCTGGGTGTGCGAGCGAACTGCAGTCTGGAGGATAGAAAGGGGACCGGAGGTGAATTCATGCTCTTCTAGGACGGATATCTCGTACTCTCTACCAGAGATCAGCGAGCGAAAAGTAGACTGAGGGGGAGCAAAGAAGCAAAGGGAACGCAAGCGTGTAGAGTCGTAGGAAGGGGTTTATCAAGGAATCAGACATACGTGAGTTCCATACGAGGCTTGTTCAAAAGATCTCTGTAGGAGTGTCAGCTTCAGACGCTCGATTTGACGTCATAAGGCACGTGGTGAGTCACATACTGTATCTTCGAGTCGGCCATTTTGAGCTTATAAATAGGCAGTCCTCTTCCTCGAAAGCTGGCTGATACCCTTTGCGAAGGAAGCAAATTCCAAGGGTGCTGCAGAAGATTTGCGCTAGCTTCTCATTGGTTGAAGCCTTCCGCAATCCGGACCGAGATCTCGCCGATTCGCACTAGCGTTATCCCCGCGACTTCTAGCGCGTGTATCTTGGTACACGCTCTTTACACCCTTCAAGACCTTCGATTGAGAGGACTAGGGGTCAGGGAAAGATTCAAGCTTGCCTTTGAACCGTGGTGAGTCCAGAAGCTTCTGCTGTTAGTCTACCGCCATATCATTGCCTGTGGGACAAATCTGAGCCCCCACTGCCTACAAAGATCGCGTCACGTCTACCTTCGACAATTGAGGACCCAACATGACATCTCATTCATGATAGGGCCAGTCTTGTCAGGGCGTCAGTGTCAAAATCCTGCTACTGTCAAAGACTTTGTGAAAGCATGCAATGTCCACGCCTTTCACAATGCCAGACTTTCGACCTCTTAGACCAGCCGCGTCTTCCCCAGCGCCTCCGCCTCAACAGCTTGCACCAATGCCGGCAGCAGAAGATGCCTCGGTGCGTCAAATGAGACGTGAGTATAGCGGGGAAGCATATTGAAAACCATCCAGCATGCTAAAACAAGTCTGCAGTGAAAGTACTCTACTCCTTTGACAATGAAAATAAGACCAATTGCTTGGCACGATGGCCCAATCCCATTGATATTCGGACAGCATACCTTGACGAAAATATACAGATCGGCGTGATCGAGCTCAAAACCTGTATACAGGCAATTGTTGCTGCAAGTCCGGAATTAGTTGCGAAGCTCGGCCAAGATTATACAGTTTACGCATACGACTACTCAGAATATGAGACCCCTCTTGTCGGCCAGGGAATGCTATCATGGGTTCTTGCCTCCTCGTCTTCAACGCCTTCCGCTCCAGCTCACCAATCACGAACTATTGTCACTGGGCGTGTCTGCAAAAACACGTTGGGTCTTTTCTCTAGCAGCTTACAGGAAACTTTGGAAGTAAAACTTCGCCTAGTACCTGTACCAACCTCCTTACAAAGCGAGTACATCGAAAGCATGAAGAAATACAGGGATGTGAGCCAGATGATGCCAGAAGGGTTTGACCCTCAAGCATGGATAAATTTCCTCCAGGCAAATCCCACTTTCCTGCAACTAGCGATCCAAAGCAGGAGTCAGTCTCCAGCGGTGGGTTCGGGGCAATCGGGCTCATTCGGGATTGAACATGTTCAGAGGTTGCTCAGTGGGGACCCTTCCGCGCAAAGGGGCGCAGAAGCACTACGCACCCTTCCTCAAAGCAACAGCTCCCTCAATGCTGATGTGGCCGCGCAATTCCCTCGACCTGCTAGCGCAGCATCTAGTGTACAATCTACCACGGCCCCAAAGAGACGCGGGAGACCTCCCGGTGCAAAGACAACAACACGGGCTCGTAGTGCTCGTGCGAAGAACACTGAGACTCGGCAGACATCCGTAAATCCAGTGGATCCTGGCTATGTTAGCAATGATGAACGATTCGAGGAGGGTCCGAACAAAAAACGAGCAAAGGTCACGCAAGCAGAATGGTCAGGCAGAAATGATTTTGGGAAACAACCCGAGTCTTTGAGGGTTGCCGCCAGCACGGCTGCATCGGTACGGATACATCAACCTACAGCTGTGCGGCCGAACAACAGTCTAGCCACCTCACTGGAAGGACCACCGAGAGAGCCTACTCCAATAGCCAATGCTTCCAATCGAATGCCGAGACCTCAGCTCCCACCACCTAAGAGTAGCCTCCGACGTGAATCATTCGTTGCAGACTCAAAATCTTATGCTTCGCCATATGCTCCTCCTGGAAGACCAATCAATCCAGGAGAGTCAGCGCTGACTTCGCCAGAAGCAAGCCAAGCTGATAGCTCTCCTGTCGATATTGCTTCCTCTCCCCCTGTGTACCGTGGTACATCGACTGCTCCATCAAGTCCGAACTTACCGGCCCTACCGAGACGGTTTGATGATTCAGGCTTCATGAGTGGTTCCATCGATGATTTGTTCGAGGATGATGAGATGAGACCGATCGATGACGAGGATTTAGAAGTAGCAGCACAGTACATCAAGCGTCCCGATCTGCCAGCGCCTCCGATTAGACAGCAAGTGCAGCATTTTACACCCGAAACTTTAAACACCAGTGAGCAAGATGCACCAGAGGACACGCTTGAAGTAAGGGCTGCAGCTCAAAAACGACAGATGGCAGCGAATGCCCGACTGCTGAGCCGAACAGCCTCATCAGGGAACTTGGCTCCTCCACCGGTACCTGCTAGTGACCCCATTCGGCCAACTGCATTACATCGTTCTCAAACTTGGTCTGGCCATCAACCATCTCATCCAATGTCTGACATTGGTCCCACACAACCAATGACGGAAGCTATACAACGGCCGCCGCCAAAAAATCGGAAAGGGAGTGACACTGGGACCGGGGCTGGTGCAAAACGAAAGCAGGCCATTCAAAGCAAGCTAGCATCTTCTGTTGCCGCTGGGGAGATGCCACCTTTTTGCGAGAATTGTGGGGCGATCGAGACACCAACATGGAGGAAAGCATGGGTCAAGATCCACAGCGGTACACCAGAGCATGTCGTGATATCTGAAGAAGAAGGAGGGATAATCGCCTGGCAAACCTTACAAACAGATCAGGAAGGGACTGTGTGCTTATACCGGATCATCAAGAAATCAATATTGAAGACCGACGAAGGTTTTACCGAGGTCCTCCTTTGCAATCGTAAGTGCCTCGATTATTCTCGTTGGTTTCATTCCGTTGACCAAATTCCAGCTTGTGGGCTGTGGCTACATACTCGCAAGTGCATGAGACCAAAGGATGTCTGGGAGAAGCCGCAGAACGGTGGCGACAGCAAGCGAAAACGAGCTTCTAGTGGCAGGAAGCAAAGAACAGATTCAGGATCAGGCTCGGCTGCGAATAATGCTTCTGATGGTACGGCATTATACTCTGATGCTTCGTCACCTGCAAATGACGGTGGCCAAGCAGACCGAATGGATATAGAGCCCCGATTACCTGTCATGAAACGCCGACGGGCGTCGAGCGATCAGTTAGTGTCGCCTCCGAATAAAGGCAAGACTTTGAATGATGCGTCGGCCATGGCTGCCCTCCAGCGAGCCATTAAATCATCACCTCACAAGTTTATGGGCACACAGCACACTCCGATCGAAGTGCATGATCTCACGCCTCAGCCTACAAGACGTATACTGTTTCCTTCGCCTACTCAGACCCAGGAAGGGAACTCCAAGGGTCCTTCCCCAACTGGCAGCGAAAGACAACAGAGTAAGCGGAGAGCTCTTGACGAAGACCCTACGGATGCCAAGGCCCAAGCCGACAAGGAGAATTGCCCACCTACCGAGGACGAGGAGCAGGAGCACGGGTTCGAAGAGGATCCCTTTCTAAACTCTCACTCTAAGACTCCCACACCTACTAGCTCCAAACGAATGACTGTCTTCAAGACGCCCGTGAGATCACCGGGCCGACTTGCCCCAACGACAGGGGACTTTTTCTCTTCTGCGGCAAAAGCTATGCTTTGCCCACCAATTACTCCGAAACGAACACCCACGAAGGACACACAACCACTAGGGGAACTCACTCCTTTCACCGCTCATCTTAATCAGCTTCTCTCTGAAGCCAACAATGGCAGTCCTGGCTCCCAGACCTTTGACTTTCCTTCCCTGCCTTCGCTGCGCAACACTCCAGGACGCGCCACACGAGCCATAGATTTTGACTTCTCTCAGTTTGACTCGCAGGATCTAGTGAGCACGGATGTGCCCATGCCGAGCAGTCCCCCAGCTTGGTTCGGTGTCTATGAAGATTCTATTGAAAACGGCGATGCGTCTCTGTGGGGTGATTACCAATTGCCTGGTTCTGCTTCCGCTTCCAACTTCGAGACCAACAGGCAGGCTGTGATTGATGGTAGAGAGCTAGGAACACCTGATGCCAATGCGGGCGAGAGCCGAAGGGCAAGTGTCGACTTCCAAACCACGGATTGACCAAAACGACTACACATGATTGATGATGCTTGTATATATCACTATGAGATGACTGCATAGAAGCAGGCCTCAGTCTAGCTCGAGAACGGAGCCTGTGCATTGGCTAAAGATACACTCGACTATAGGATACCAACAGAATTACATAAAGCCAATGACTCGAATATTGTCTTCACCTATAATGACCGCTTTCTCCCTCAAGCATGATGTCGCTTACAGGGTAATGCATCTCATTGAAAATCCCAAGTGTTCATGTTCGCTTCATTCTTGCATGTCCTGGCCCAGGCCCCCTTTTGAGCATCTGCATTGCATAGTCATATTCCTCAATACGTGAATGCTTTGCCGTCCAAATTATCATAGCCACGCAGTCCTCCTCACTCATTACCATCATAGAAGATCTCCTTATACCGATGCGTAGCGTCCACGACAGCTTCGACTGCATTGTAGTCTAAATTTGCCTCTCTCATCAGCCATCATCTCGCGATCTCGAGCACCCGGATTGTAAAGAGTCAGTACCAATGTTCGACCCAAAGTCCGTCGCTTGGTAGACCTTTACGCTCAGGTCTTGCTGCACCTTTCCTACAATCTCCGCCGCATTATTCAGACTCAGATGAGCATCCTAGCTTACCAGTCAGCTTTGATCATTCAGCCAATCCACCGGGTTGCTGATACACGGTTCAGAAGCACGTTAATGGTCCCATTGGCATCAATCGTTGCCGTCTCACCCCGCAATGAAACAACTTTGCCGAGAATGCGGACGGTTTGATTCATGAAAGATTCGAGGTATTTGGCATTGATGCGAGGGGTGGCTTCGGACGCCATCGTGTCGAATCTGCCTGAAGATCCAGATGAAGCATCGACCAGGCGAAGGATTCGGGATGAGGGGCTGATGTGGTCGAGAACGCGCCCTTCACGCGCAGTCACGTGCAAGGGCTTGATGTTTCAACAAGCGCATTTGCCGGGTGCGCAATCTCTTCCATCGAATCTTTTATTGAAGTACTGCAGCATGATGAATAACAGAAGACCTAAATATCTCTACACTTTCCTTCCTTGCTCCTGTAAATTGTTTTCGTTATGTGCTGTGTCAATTTAGCCACCAAGCGAAGCTGTTGCCCCACATACCTTCACCCGTCCTGTGTTCATGCTACCACGGCACAGAGATTCCTAGTCATTGCGTTTTGATGTCATTTGCCAATCCTCTTGGCTGGTCAGTGGGAGCAGACCGACCAAGTTCTCATCTGTTGCGGGGAAGTTCCGAGGCTGAAAAGAGCAACGAGGCTCGTGATGGTACCTTCCTGATTTGGGATATCCACAGTTGCCTCAAGATGATCTACTCGATATCGGGCAGCTCGCCGGTTCGAGATCCCTTTGAAGATTTCCCTTGCACTCTGATTCTATGATCTCCATCTTTTTACCCTGCCGTTGGGAGACTTGAGTGATTGCAGATGGCTACGCATGGATCCCAAGCCCGTATAGGCAGGTTCAATGGACTCACTCCACCGGTACCTGCCTTGGCCGTTGAGATCGTGCCCGGTGATGACAGACTGCGCAACGTCATGTACCCACGTACGAGGCAGGCTTCAACATCCTATAATTCTCGGTAACCCGCATCCCCAGTTCTCGTTTGTCTCCCTCTTTCACTGTCTCGCATGATCCCCAAGCATCATGCTTTTTAAAAGTCTCAATTCGGCCGCACTGGCTTTGAGCTTTCTGTCTCCTACCTACACAATCGAGGCTGCCCCAAGCCTTGAGCCCAGACAGATACCAGCCAATGCAACTGACGTGACCACAATTCAATCTCCTACAGGTGTCCAGATTCGCTATAAAGAGCCGGGGAAAGCGGGTATTTGCGAGACGACACCAGGAGTGGGGTCATATTCTGGCTATGTCGATCTCTCACCTACCTCACATACATTCTTTTGGTTCTTCGAGGCACGACACAATCCCGAAACCGCACCAATTACCCTGTGGTTGAATGGTGGCCCAGGTAGCGACTCTCTCATTGGTCTATTTCAAGGTATGTAGATCATTCCATATAGAATTTTGTAGGATAACTATACTGACATTCTAAGAACTTGGGCCCTGCAATGTAACCCAAAACCTCACCACAGTGGTGAATGAGAACTCTTGGAGCGAAGCATCGAACTTGCTGTTCATTTCACAACCACTCGGAGTGGGCTTTTCTTACTCTGAAGAAGAAGCTGGTAGCCCGAATCCTTACACTGGGGAGCAAGAAAATTCCACGTATGGAGTAACAGGAGAATATCCTGTCATCAATGCCACCGAGCTCAGCACGACGGATCTCGCAGCTGTAGCGACGTGGCACGTCCTCCAGGGCTTTTATAGTGCCCTTCCTCAGTTGGATGGTAAGGTCGCGAACAAGACATTCAACCTTTGGACCGAGTCATATGGTGGGCATTACGGACCGTCATTCTACAACTATTTCTACGAACAGAACGAAATGATCGCCAACGGCACAGCGCACGGCACTCAGCTTATCTTTGACACTCTTGGCATTGGGAATGGTATCATTTCCGAGAAAATCCAAGCACCTTACTATCCAGAATTTGCTGTCAACAATACCTATGGTATTAAGGCAGTCAACGACACCGTCTACGAGTTCATGAAGTTTGCCTGCTACATGCATGGTGGTTGCCTCGATCTCTGTGACGCGTGTGAGCAGGTCAATAGATCCACCGATGTGGGCATGCAATATTGCTTCCAGGCCACCGACCAATGTCGAACCAATGTGGAGTCTCCCTACTACATGTACAGTGGAAGAGGCGTTTATGAGTATGGAACTTTTCCTCCTTACCGTTCAGACCTGAACTGACAGCTTTCCAGCATTCGCCACCCATACGAAGATCCGACTCCACCTACTTATTTCGCAGATTTTCTCAATCTTGCTTCCACTCAAAACGCTCTTGGGGTCAATCTCAATTATACCACGTCAAATACGGACGTCTACTATGCATTCCAGAAGACTGGTGACTTTGTTTATCCAAACTTCCTCACCGACCTTGAAATGATCCTGAACAACTCCGTCAGCGTCACAATGTACCACGGCGATGCAGACTATATCTGCAATTGGTTTGGTGGCGAAGCTGTCTCTCTCGCTCTCAACTATACCCACAGTGACGAATTCCGCACTGCTGGGTATGCCCCGTTTATGCTTGATGGTACTGAGTATGGCGAGGTAAGACAGGCAGGCAAACTCTCCTTCGTTCGCATCTTTCAAGCTGGGCACGAGGTGCCTTTCTATCAACCGGAAGCATCTTTGGCCTTGTTCTCTCGAGTTCTGGGGAATCTCGACATCGCGACTGGCGAGACCGGTGTGACAGGCTCACTTGAGACGAATGGAACGGCGGAAGCGACCCATTCGGAGCCATACGTGGCTATTCCCTCAATCACTGGGAGCGGAGCAGCGAGCTATACAGCTGCGATCACGAACCCGATTACCAGCGTTCCAGAAGAGAGCGCGGTACCTGTGAGTTCTGCTGCGTCTATGAGTACGACGGATGTTGCACCTGCTCCTGGCAGGTTCGTAAAGAAGGAGATTAACCTGTAGAATACATATGCATGATAAAGAGGGAATCCTCGAGAAAATTTAAGACCTTTTGAGAAACGCACCTCTTGTGTTGCTTGAAAGCTTTTTGTTGCGAATTATGTCGACAGCATTTACAAAGTCTTCAACAAAACCAAACTTGACGTGAGTCGTGTCAGAGAAATCTCTGCACATTTGATTATCTCTGTTGAAGATTCAATGATTTACATTTCAAGCTTGGTAAACGTTGGGTCATGTATTCTGGACTATTGAGAAACTCTAGATCTGTATTCCAATTTCAACAGTCTCATCACAGCGCATAAGTAACCACGCAGCAAGAGCTTTCTCCAGAAACAGTACATGTCCACTTCCTGCGCTTTGTTTTCCTTCCTCCGATCAATCGAGACTTCCTTTTTTGCAATTCATGTGACGTTTAGGCTGAAGATATGCTGGGTGTCAGAGCAGTTTCACCCGTGAGGAGTGGTGTGCTATGAATCGAAAGGGCAACGATGATTATCTTCTGGCAAATGGCTCTGCTCTTTGGACATTTTCTTCTCGGGATCAATCCATCTTGTTTTCCTATAGATCCCCCTCTCTTTGAACCGCCCACACCGGGGGTTCTCTTAGCCATTACTTCGTTCTGTCCCATTCCACAGTATCTCTTTCGTAGCCCGCCACTTTTTACGCTTTGACGAATACCGTACTTTGAAGCGGCATCGGTCATGTCGAGGGACCGTCATCTTGTTGTCTGCATTGGGTTTCGTGCCCGCTGAGATTGTCTTGTCTTGGGAGGTTCTTTCGTCACGACTTCACTGGAAAATTTGCTCTACGCACTCGGTATTCGGTAATCGCCTCCGGCTCTGAGGCGATTGCGCTTGTGATCTTGAGTCGTTTTTCTGTGTAGAAGGCAGAAGAGATTTAAAGGTGTCTGGGAGATTGATGTGTCGGATCACGAAGTGTGAGGTGAACCTTCCTAGGGGCCTTTTTCTTTCGATTTTTTGAACATAGGGATTTCTCTGTGCCTTAACCTTCTCGAGATAATTGAACAAATTAAAGTCAAGGGACATCTTGGAAAGATAATGTATGAACAGTAATGTCAAAGGGAAGAAAACCCATGCACACATCGACTCCAAAGACATTCAACCCCGGTATTGTCTTCAAGCCGGGATCATCCCCAAGACTCCACATGATACTTCTCGCTCCTCCTGAACCTACGCACCCATATCAAAGGTCTCTGCCCAATCTTGACCAGAGCCACAACCCAAATTTCCCCATTCAAGCCTTCGCCGTCATCAAGATTCCCATGCCCACTGCTTTTTTCTTCATCAATGCCCGAGGTTCGGAGGTCATCGCCATGCTCGCTGCCCACTATATATGACCTGTCGAAGCCTAATCAACCTCTTTAATCTTAGCTTCCTCATCAGAACTGTCTGCTTCGACTTCCTGTGCTTCTTCTCTCGCAAAAGTGTCTGTCCGGCTTCAATCCGAGCTTGGCGTCGTAGACGGTGGACGTCCGTCATCTCTAGAGCAGATCAGCACCGTAATAACGAGGTTTTTGACTGACCTGGCTCTGAGAAGACCTTGCACTACATCAAAGTCATCGATGTTGTCTGGATCGAGGACTTGAGCGCAGAAATTCTCCAGCTCCGCCTCTGCTATCAATTGCTTCTTACCTGTGATCATCGCGACTCGTTCCAGCTGCTTCACAGGGTGGCATATGCGCCTATCCACTAGACCATTAAGTCAAACGATAAAAAGTCGTATCTTCCACGAACGCTGGGGTCATCATCGACGTCTCGAACAATGTGGTAATCACGTCCCTAGTGGATTCCGTATACCACCAGTATCCATCAAATGCTTCTTGCCTGTGATCATAGCAACTCGTTCCAGCTGCTCCACGGTGTGGCGCATACGCCTGCCCACTGTCTCATTGAGAGTTTCGACAATTGGCCCGTCGAATGTGGTGGCTTCCGCTCCCTTACGACCTGCTTTCGGCAGAGGGACAACATCATCATGTTTTCAACAAGCTGAATGCAGACAGTTTGTAAAAGTGCAAGTTTGGCCGCCCATCTGGAGCCTTAGTCATTGACTGCAAGGTCCAGAAGCTCTTTCACCTGTAACATCTTGTGGATTGAAATTACCACACTTTGCCGATCCGGTTTGCTTGATTGCCTAATACGCGATGGCGACGGCAGTCATGCCAGGTTCCTAGCTAGCCAGTGAAGCTGCTCCTGACAAT
>JAABUP010006082.1_pt1 | contig 17610 bp, 14 predicted proteins | sample 5559201 | NCBI WGS metagenome assembly JAABUP01 (sample SAMN10711887, study PRJNA513373) | rock metagenome | isolation source: Antarctica rocks | place: Antarctica
ATTCATAGTGTCTTACTGATGGTAGTGAAGAATGTGACATCCTGAGATGAAGTTGCGATACAGTTGCTTTAGTGTGAGGTCGTTTGGGGCAGACATGGTTGCTTTCTGTTGTCTTTAGGAAGGTGCCAAAACCATGATTGATCAACCACGCTGTCTTTGCTGCCGGTGTACAGACTGACTGTAAACAAGCGCTTAAAAATGTTTCTTGAAGAGCCGGCAGACATTGTGTGGATATATTTCGCCATGAATGGCGTCAAATTTTATCGACAACCTCGACGAGACGCTTGGCCTTGCGCGGATCCGCGGCCCTTCGTCGGAACTTCTTCCGCTGCTGGCGCCGACAGTACCTTGGCATCTCGCGCACCAACCCCAAACTGACACTCGCGGAGGACGACCCGAGTAATCCGAACTTCTACCGGGATCGTGTTTCCCATATACAATTACCGTCACGAATTGAATTCTTCGTTGATCTCAACAATCAATTGCTTATATGTACATCTTCTGTATAAGCCTCGACGGACAGTTCCTTCTCGACAGATAAAACAGTCTTCCCTCGTGTCTAGTCACAAGTCCTGATGTTCCTTCGGCACACCCTGCTTTTCCCTGATCTTCTCCCCCCTGAAGATGAGATATACAAGAAGAATCAGCGTGAAGGCATTGATTGCAGCCAATGTTCCGAATCCCACATCGAAGCCGACCTTCTCGCCAAAAGGCAGAGCATAAAACCCAATGTTGAACGCAAAGACTGAGAATGTACGTTAGCTTTTTATCGAACCAGCGCGGATTGAGAGGAGACATACCTGATTTGAATAAGTTGATGATGGCACCGATCTCACCCGACTGTGGCTTGTACGAGTCCGTGCAGTACGTGTAGACGACCGTCGTCCCAACCTGTGTCTCCAATCCTGCGACCGCCATGCAAATCGCAGACGTGATCCACGGCTTGGCATGTTGGATGCAGTAGCCGTACGTCGCCGTACCAATACACAATAACGTACATAGGGGAATCAGGAACAGTCGAGCTTCGGGCTTTCGGTAGCCGTTGTGTCTCCTGGCGTAGGCGTTGATGATCACATCACTGACCCATCCGGCTGTGGCCTCGCCGATGGCGCAGCCGATTGTCAGCGGTACGCCCATGAAGAGACCCGTTTGCTCCGTGTTGAATTTGTAGACTGCTGCTGAAAGATGCGAGCCCGTCACCGCAAATAGCGCGCTTCCGTATGTGTTGGCTGTACAGTAGTAGATGCAGGGTAGTGTGACTGCCACGTATTTGATCATCCGGAACGAGGCGCCAAAGTCGCGCGCTCGAATCGGACGGTCCAGGACTTTGCCATGGTACAGCAATTTCGACGTGTATGATCGTTTTTCGAGCTTGCTGTAATCTTCACGCGAGAAGAGCGTTTCCGGGAGTGTGAAGACCAATAGCACCCAGAGGGCGCCCTGGATGATTGCCGGGATCCAAAAACACCATCTCCAGCCCAGCCTCTGCGTTATGTATCCGCCAGCGATTGGAGCAACGTGGGGCCCGTTCGTCACGCTCAGCGTGTAGATTCCCATGTACAGGCCTCGCTCTCCTTGGGTGAAGAGATCGCAAATCTAGATTTATTCTTAGGAGCGGAGCACGAAGCACACAGGTGTTGGCGACACTGTACAGTTGCAGCACCGATTCCCAGCGGAATGCTCGACCCGATTCCGTTGAAAATTCGACCGACTATCACTCCTCCGTATGTTGGTGCCGCTGCCGAACCAATATTGGCCGCAGCGGCGATGACCGTAAAGAGCTGTTTCCACCGTTATTCGACGACTGGTAGGAAATTCGAGTGGTACGTACGACATAGAGGACCCTTCTGCCGTACACGTTTGCAAACGGCACGATTAACATGGGCGTGACACCGCCGAACAGGATGAAAACAGTCGTGCAGTAAGACGCTTGTTCAACGGTAACCTTAAGATCTTTTGACATTTGTACAAAGGCCGGATTGATGAGAGCCGAGCTCACTGCTTCTGCGTTAGAAACAGCCATCAACCACCGCCATGAATATGACCTACGCTGTGCCATGAACCCCAGCATTGCCACCAGCCCCACAATGTACGCCTTTTGCCAATACGGCCAATTCTACGCAGGTTAGCCATAAGAAGTTTATCCATCACACTACTCACGAGAGGATCATCTTCGTGGTCGCCAGGTTGAGGAACGAGTAGCAAACCATGCCTATCAAGTTTAGGCGACAGGCAGTCCTCCACGTGCGAGTCCATCTCCTCCATCTTGCCGTCGCTGTAAGACTGGTTTGACGGCCCATGATGCCTGAACGCCACCATTTTTCTGCTGTGATGACAGAAAGATAAATCACAGATTGAAAGGATCGCAGAGCATGTTCGGGTCTTTTTTTTTTAATGCGCGACAGTCGGGGAACACTCGGGTATCTCCCCGAGTGGTTTAATCGGAAGCGTCCCGTGCTGGGTTGACAATCGCGGTCGGGATATCTCCCAGTCACCAGTATCGTGGCGTACGTTGTCCCATTGAAGTCAAAGGAAACGCTAATGATGAAGCTATTCTACTTCAAAGCGCAAAGAGTGAGTCTCGCAGTCATGCCAGTCAGAAAGCATGACAGCGAGAAATGCCCTCTCAGCATGATCCTGACAAGCCAAAACCGAATGAATCAACCTCAACTGAAGTTGGTGGCGATGTGTCAGCTTGTCACTGACAGATTTGAATTGGGAAAGTACCTCTGTATATTCCTGAGCAACCCAGAGGACGGTGGTGATTGGATTGATGCGGGCTAGCAAGTGAGGAGGTATCATGCCGTCCTCAATTGTGGATTAGCGCGCGCGGGGCTGCGTTGGACTTGACTTTCTAAAGTGAAGATCTACTTCTGTATTGGCATGACATGGTATTCAGCCAAGTGTAACAACATTCAACCAACAGAATGCGGTTAAAGAGTAAAAAAATAACCAAGTGTTTTCAGATAGCAGAAAAACAATGTATGTGGTAACGTTGAATTAGTCTTCCGTACCCCGTTGCGATGCACTTTCCCCCACGACAAGAAAGACTATACCGCTTTGGCGTAGCGCTGAGTCAACCAATCCTCCGCTCCCGCTTTCGTCCAAGGAATCCCGTTATCCCTCCGATAAGCAAACCTCCATTACACCATATCGAACGTTAGGTCGACTTGGCCGATCAACCGACCTCATGTGATCTAGAAGAAAACTACGACTTCAATCAAGAAGTGTGACATATGAAGACCGAGACCTGGCGGCCGACTTCCGGAATCACATGGTAGCGTTTGGCTTTTATGCCGCAAGAAGGGCGGATTTTTATTTTCCGGATGGATCGTCTGACTCCGCTCCCGAGCTTTCCGATTTTTCCACGCGAGTGGTCATCGATCATACTGCAGTGGTGCGGCAATGATAGAGAGCACCGTCACAGCGTGAGGACGCCGTGAGAAATAGACCACGATAATAGCCCTGTTCATCTAAGTATAAAGGAAGACGAACAAAGACGCAATTATGGCCAAGGTTGAGCGTATTGATACGCATGCGCATTTCCTTCCGGAATTCTATCGCAAGGCCATGGTCGAGGAAGGTCATTCAAACCCCGACGGCATGCCCGCCATCCCTCATTGGGACGAGCAATCGCATCTGGACTTCATGAAGGCCGGCGGCATTAGCAAGTCGTACCTCAGTATCAGCTCACCAGGTGTTCACTTTGGCGATGACGCGAAGGCAAAGGAGCTTACTAGGCAAGTCAATGATCACGCCGCGTCTCTCGCCCAACGCCACCCGGAGAAATTTGGCTCCTTCGCAAGCCTTCCTCTCCCAGACGTAGATGCTGCATTGGAAGAGATAGCACATGCTGACGACGAGTTTCATGCGGACGGATTCACGCTGCTCACCAACTACCATGGGATATATCTCGGCGACAAGCATTTCGAACACATCTTCGAAGAGCTCAACAGGCGGAAAGCCAAAGTCTTCCTCCATCCGACTACAGGCTGCTCCTGCATCGGCGGACGACCCCAGCTCTTCAAGCCGCTCTCATACCCTTCGCCCGTAATGGAGTTCTTCTTCGATACAGCACGAGCTGTGGTAAACCTCATCATGTCTGGCACCATCTCAAGATATGTTAATATCACATTCTTGATTCCACACTGCGGGGCGGTCTTACCTCCTCTCATCGACCGCCTTAGCAATTTTGCTACTAAGATTCTCGCCTCAGACGCCGACTTCACCATCGAAGATATCCAACATATCTTCAGAGAGCGATTTTACTACGGTCTTGCCGGGTTCTCGATGCAAAATCAGATCCACGGGACCTTGCGATGGGCTGGACCCGAGAGACTGTTGTACGGAATCGATTATCCTTACACTCCAGCCGAGGGGATTGCTTTTCAGGTTGCAACAATGGACGAAGAGGCGAAGAAGCTGTGGAGTGACGAGACTATCAAGCAGGTGTATGCTGGGAATGCCAGAGCTCTCTTTGGGTGAATGGGAAGTCACTTGTATCGGCACGAAAGCCGTTTCTCACACATTGCCGGCAAACTGAGGTCCGAAAATCGAGACGACATACAGGTTGGGGGGCTCGAAACTAGCATTCTATAAATCGTACTTTAAAATTAACACTTTCTGTAATGAAGTAAAGTTTATAAAATAAACAAGTTACTAAAATTTATTAGAAACAGTCTTCTTATCAATCAGTATAAAGCTCACTATTAAAAGTTCTGTAATACATTAAAACTACCTATGTTAAAAGATATCTTACTTTTAATTACAAACACTTGGTGTAATATTTAAAGTAAGTATTAATGTTCACCTATGAGACAGATCAACTAGGTCTTCTTATATCAATGACTTAGGTTACTCGGCGGTATGCAAGAAACGCCCTTTACATAGGCTATTTGCTCATTTGTGCTGAACGGGGCTAATCTTGCACGTGTTCTGCAACGCGCCGCCACGGAGTTTTGCACAGTCCTTCTTTCCTATTTATGATCATTGACCACTTCTCTCAATACAAATGATGCCTGACGCGGCAATATCCCTTGAAGAGAGCCAGAACAAGATATGAGGAAACATCAAGAAAAAGACCGCCAAAATAGACACTCATTCTCCATACTTCTATGGAACGTACAGGTTGACCTAATCCGATACCAGCGTCTCCACATCAACACCTTCCATACGGTAAAACCCCAAAGCCTTGAGCATGGGCTTATCGTCGAAACGGTACAGGTAGACGGTCTCTGCATCATCGGCAAAGTGCTGGTACTTGTGCCATGCGGGCACGCAGAAGGTGTCGCCCTTCTTCCACACAAACTTTTCGCCGTCAATAACCGTGTGACCTGCGCCCTCTACGACATGGTAGACGGAAGACGCAGTCTCGCGGATTGCCGGGGATGTAGTTCCTTTGTACACGCGCTCTGCTAGGCCGCCGAGTGTCTTGCTAACTGTGTAAATTGTGAGTATTCGGCGCCACGAAGACTTCTTTACCGAGCAGGCAGCCGGTAGAAAGGGGTTTTACCTTCTCTGCCATCATTCTTAAGATACGGCTTAGAGGCCCAATTGCCCTCTACGGAATCGAGTTGAGCCTTCATCATATCCCACGGGAACACGATTGGGGAAGTGAGGGTATCAACATCTTCGGCGGGGTAGCGAGGTGCTTGGTAGTGCTCGACGAAGTGAACTGGGAAATGGACAAAGTTGGGAAGATCGAGACCATCAAGCCAGATCATGGGGCCAGACCCGTCCTTGCCGTGATCGTGCCAGTTCATCGTGGGCGTTAGAATGACATCTCCGCGCTGCATCTTGATTCGTCTGCCGTGTACAGCAGTAAATCCACCCTTTCCCTCGATAATGAATCGCATAGCGAAAGCGGTGTGACGGTGAGCTGGGGCTATTTCGTTTGGCATCACGAGCTGTAGACCAGCGTAGATGGTATCGGTTGTATAAGGAGAATCTGAGTGTATGTTAGCTTCTCTGCAGACCTGTACTAAATGATAGCACCCAGATCGCCGCTGCCGGGAGAACGCGGATTCCGAAGCGTCGTAGGATAAAGCAAACTCACCTCTAGCAGGGTTGACCAGCATCAATACCCTCCGTTCTGCTTGCTTCTCGGTGACCATCTCACCCGCGCGGAGCAAATGCGGCCGAATCTGATCATACTTCCAGATGTGTGGGATCGCCGTAGGGTTTGGAAGTGGCGGGTTGAGTCTGTTCATCTGCGCCCATAGAGGCTTCGTGTGGGCAGCTTGAAGGTCAGAGAGGAGCGAGTCAACTGAGTCGGCCGGAACGTTCATCAAAGGCAGACTGTTCAACTCGGTCTGCGTGAGAGTAGCCATGTCGTCGGTCACTGTTTGTATGAAATTGGATTTGTGACTTTGATAGGATTGTATTCGTCGTTGTCAATTGTCAAGTGACTAAAGCCAAATCTGACGCGAGGCCTTTTTCGATGGATTCCTTGGGCTTTATGTGGTCTATCAAACATTGCGAACGGCGTCTAGTCAACTGTCCAAGTGTTTCTGGATGATCTGTTCTGCGATGCCGACGAAGCCTTCGGTGTGGAAAGAAGGGGCAAACGCGGGGAGTTGTCGGGAAGCGAGCGGGTGAAAACCGGAAAGTTCACCTTTCGGGGACTCGATTAATCGGGCAACACTAACATCTGCACCTAGTAATTAGTTTGTATCCAATTTTAGTGTATATTACATAGTAAATAAACACAGGCGTGTCGCGGTCCATTACCTACCTACCTTCCTACCTATCTGTACCTACACATATCTCGCTGTCATCGTCCACCATGTCATCATCCTTGATTCCTGTTGTCCCTGACATCAAATCCATAAGGGAAAAGCTTTTTCTATTGGATAAGGAACCCATTGTGATGTCAATTGATGAATTCAACACCAATCAGCCCTATGTGGACAATATTTGGTGTTGTCAGAATGTCCGAACCTATTCAGACTGTGTCATTTCAAATTATCTATGTTGTCAATATTGAAAAGGAGTCAATTCCTGTCCAGAAAGACTCCTCAGCGCCTCGGCAATGTCCTGTCAGAGCTGGGCAGCAGTGTATGGTGAGTTTCACCGCCACCCACTTCCTCAATGAAAGTGCAGTCATACTTTGACGAAATGACAATTGGACAGAGCATACCCACACCCTTGAGAAGACTGATTGCTTAAAGAGAAACTCGAAACTCTGTGGAATTGGACATTAGGGACGGGGTTATACGGCTATGGATACGGGGTTTGGCTGGATTTATGTCTAGAATGGGTAGCAAGGGTGTGGAGAATCTGATGGAGGAATACAAGACACTAGGGGTCTCAAAGTTGACGACAGTGAGGTAGATTAGCATAGGAAATATATAAAACATCATAGTCTGTATGGAATTTACGATTTCCCACTGAAACGCGATTCTATGACGCGGCCGTGTTTATTTAGTATGTAATCTACACTAAAACTGGATACAACTAATTACTAGGTGCAGCTGTTAGTGTTGCCCGATTAATCGAGGCCACCTTTCGGTAGGAATGCCAAATGTTCCGATCTCGAACCTCCGCTATACACCCGGGAAACGGGACAGGCAGGGAGGGATTGACACACAGTGTCAGAGGATTATGGTCCCTTAAGACAACATGGAGTCGATAGGAAATCATTGCAGGCGCTAGCAAGACACAAAATTCGATCAATCAAGGCTCCACCATGCATCTGACAATGCAACCCACTCAACAACAAACGAACGGGACTGTGAATGGCATAGCCAGGAAAGAAGAAGTCCTGTCGCCGACTGCAATTCCGGTATTTGAATCTCTTTCACACACAAAATCCAACAAGTCGGGCCCACTGACTGCCTCTATGCTATAGCCCCCATCTTACCCCACACGGTCGCTGCAATTTCTCCAAGAATCCAAGAGAGCACACAAAGGTCATAATGCGAGGCAGAAGCCAGGAAAGGCCGCGGTGCAGCTGAAGATCATCGTGGTCGGCGGAGGGCTAGGTGGTCTTGCAGCCGCCATTGCATTGGCACGACGAGGGCACACAGTGACCGTCTTAGAGCAAGCCAGCCAACTTGGAGAGGTATGAAGGTCAACTTAGTAATCATGTATGAATAGATTCAGAACCACGCTGCTGACACGCAATCAAACAGGTTGGAGCTGGAATTCAGATTCCACCGAACTCATCGCGATTACTTTTGCAATGGGGTCTCGGGCCGTTACTCATTAAAAAAGTTGCTGAGCCCGAAGGCATGTCATTCCGTCGATGGGAGAGCGGAGAAGTGATTGGTTACACAAAGCTCGTTCCTGAATTCCGACAGAACTTCAATGCGCCTTATTATGTCGTGCATCGTGCTCACTTCCACGATGCACTTTATAGTCTCGCGTTTGAGTTAGGCGTTGATGTCAAGGTAGCCAGCAAAGTGGCCAAGTACGATATGGACGCGCCATCTGTGGAATTAGCAGACGGATCCGCATACTCGGCGGACTTGATTGTGGTCGCAGATGGTCAGTTGATCTGAAAGTGCTCTTACGCATTTCTTCCTAGTTGCTAATGCGGGAACAGGCGTGAAATCGGTGGCTCGGAAGATAATTCTGGGAGGCGACGACAAACCTCCCCGACCCACAGGGTTCGCCGCATATCGCGCGACGGTGGACGTTGAGAAGATGAAGGTAGACCCTGATGTTTCATGGCTCTTGGAGAAGCCTTGTCTGAATATCTGGTAATTCTCCCCATCCTTCGGAGCATGCAAATTTCAGCAGACTAGGATTGAACCCTATTCTAGGATCGGTGCAGAGCGCCATGTTATGAGTTACACTATCGCCGCTGGCAAGTCCTTCAACATGGTTTTGTCCCATGTTGATCACGCAGATCCAAACACCTGGAAGCAGGAGACTGCGATCGATGACATGAGAAAAGAATTCAGCGGCTGGGATCCACGGTCAGCGTCACTCCCAGCTCTATATCCTCCTCTCATGCAATTTACTGACGAGAGACAACACTGTAGATTGACAAAGATCATCAATATGATTGACAAAGATCATCAATATGATTGACAAGACTTTGAAATGGCCCTTACTGAGTGGAAGTCCACTTGAACGATGGGTGGCTCCTTCGGGCAAGGTTCTGATTATGGGTGACGCAGCGCATGCCATGGTGCCTTACATGTCGCAAGGAGCTGCAATGGCAGTCGAAGACGGCGCCGCACTGGCCGAAGTCTTGAACCAGCTAGAGTCGCGCGACCAGCTGCAGACCGCACTCAAGGCCTTCGAGACCGAGCGGATCAAGCGAAGCAGCCAGATGCAGGAGGCCAGCTTGGTTAATGGCAAGTTGTGGCATTTCGCCGATGGTCCGGAACAGCAGGCTCGCGATCAGGCGATGCGGCCGGAGGTTGAGGGTAAACATTTCCTAGTCAGTCCGAATCAGTGGAGTGACCCGGTAACACAATGGTGGTGCTATGGGTATGATGCCGAAGAGGCTATCGTAAAGGCATGGAAGGCGGCGGTTCCTCCTCGGGACACCAGACATGTGAACGGTTCTGTCAATGGTTCATCGTGATGGGAGTATGAGAGAATGCCTCAAACCAGCCAAATTGAGTAGTCATTATGTATTAAATACGTACTTGTTTTCTGGGCCTTTGGTCCGGGCTGTTTCCATTGCTCGTCTTCTGTCTATAAAAAAAACCAAGCTTTTCGTACGGGCTCAAAGCCGAGCACTTTGGGATAGCAGAGCCGTCAGACTGCATCATGGCGTCAATCTAAATCAGTCACAAGCGGTTTTCAAGACTTGCGGTCTTGCAACCAGTGAGACATGCACCTGTATGCTAACCTCATTTTCAAGTGAAGTTGTGAGCACACCCTCAATAAGTCTTAAGAATCAGCATTTTCTTATTTGTTTAAAGACATAGTTTACATCATATGTACTTTACTGTGAGAAAAGTAACAGTCAGAATCACTGTTACTGTTAACACTTAACATACACACTGAATCTTAAGTCATTATAATAACATTTTACAGTTATTACACTTACACTTACATTTTCTGAATAGACTTAGTTTTTACTAAAAGAGTAGTGACAAATAAAGTGAACATTAAATCAGATTAGGTTAAACTTTCTTAAATTTAACTTAACTTACACTAAAGTTAAAGTCAGATTACATAATTCTGACTTAACTTAACTTACAGATCAGGTTAAGTCAGAATTTTTTTAACAACTTTACACTAATTAATAAAAGATTAAAAAGCATGTTAGTCAGTAAAATATAGATCAGTCATTAAATTATAATTGTATTACTTATTGTATAATGAGATTTGCTTATAAGATTAATACATAACATTAAAAGTAGATTATTTAAGTGAAGTTATAGAATAAAATGTTAAAATTAATTATTTAAAACATTTCACTTATTCAATACTTAAAATTAAATTAATAACAATAATTTACATGTACTGTATCTGACTCTTAATTAAATTAACTTAAACATTTCATTCTTTTATATATTTGTATATTAAGTTTATATTCTTAATTTATATAATAACTCAGTGAACATAAATAACTGTAAGATTAACATTTAACATTATTAGCTCTGCTTACAGTTAAATTATTAAATACTCACTTTTAAAGAATACAATCTTATAAATAACTTTAATAAAAGCTTAAAGAAAAATCAGTGTTTTTATAAATTACAAATAACATTTAATCTTCTTTAAAGCTTTTACTATGAATAAAGTGTTAAAATAAAGTAATAAAACTATAATATAAAGATTAAGCTCATCTTTTAACTTAATATGTTTCTTAAATCTTATTAATTTCTTTTTATCAAATTTCAATTACTGTATAACTGCTTATATCTTTCTATCTCTCTATACTTTCATTTCATCATTATATGTCTTTAAAGCTTAATTATAGACTATTTTTAAAAACACACTCTTTTTAACTTTAATAACTTTTACAAATGTCTTCTTTACTGAGTTAAATTGCTTTCTCACTACTTTTATAATTATAATATTAAAGACTAAAGCTAAAGAATTAACTTTATACAATGAGACTTTATCTTAGCTACTTATCATTTACTTAAGTCTTTCATTTCTACATATATATATAAAAGATGTGTGTTATACATTTTGTGAGACTAAGTTAACATAACAAAGTGAACAGTAACAGTCACAATAATAATAGTAATATATAGTGATTAGTCAGCTTTCTATAAACATACAGCAGTATAGTGATCTTTATTAATAAATTAATTACTTAAGGTTGTAAATGTGCAATGTACATCTTCTATATATATATACAGAAATGAGAAACTTAAGTAAATGAAAGATAGCTAAAATAAAGTCTTATTGCATAAAGTTAATTCTTTAACTTTAATCTTTAATACAATTCTTTTTCTTATATTTACAGTTCTTTACTAACATAAAGTTTTACAGCACTCAGTTATTATATTAATATTATCTTACAATTTCATTAAAATTGTCACAGGTTTGCAATGAGACTGATGCTTGATTGATAATTTCTAAATACAAGAAAAATACTATGAAGAGAAAAAGAAGAGCTTCATACAGAAGTAAAAAGATAATATGCTTTAGTCTTAAAATCTTAATAAGCAACTAGATCATAAGATCTTAATATGAGTTCAACTTATGACATCATCTTTTTTTTTCTTTTCAAGATCATGCTTTAAGCTTTTGAAAAGATTGTTGTACAGTTGTCAATGTCTGTTAACACATGTTTATCTGCTTTGTATGAGTAAGATTTGCAGATGAAAATTTTTTCATTGCTTGTGTGATTTTCTTCAACAATTCACTTAAGTTTATCTGTCAGTGAAGTGAGTTATAAACTCTCTCACCTCATGTATGATTTCTTTTTTTCTTTCTTCTTCAACTTCTTCACTGACATCTTTTGTATGTGAAATCTTTCTTGATTGAATATGTCAGCACTGACTCTCATATGACAAGCTCAGCAGCAGCAACAACAACAACAACAATAACAATGTAAGTGTTATACAAATACATGTCTCAAAGCTGACAGTTCATAAAGCTCTCATTCTTTATGATGTATATGTTGCTGCTCTCACTTTTGTGACTGTTAATGATGATTTAGTTCTCTTTGTTGATCAGCAGCAGCTCATTCTGTATGCTCACTTTTCTCAGACAATGATTATTCTTATGTTGCTCAATGTGAATGTTTTGTTTGTACAGCTTCATATTACATTAAATCAAATGAGAACTCATCAGCTGTTGTACATTAATGCAATTCTGATTCAGAGTCAAGATGTGTTGATTTCTGTCAATTGTATCAACTGTCAGAAACACAGTATGACACTCTTTTTAAAATGTTGTTGTATGTCAGAACATTTTAATGAATGTTACAATAACTGTAAGTGACATGATCACACTGTTTGCTGTTTCATATGCAACAATAATGTTCTCATTGTCATCTCAGATAATGAGAACAACAACAGTGTCAATGAGAATGAGCATGCTGCTCAGTCAAAACAGATCACATTGATGCTGCTGATGAGAACAGTCATCATTTATATTAATTCTTAAATATGTACAATTCTTCTTTCTTCTTTGTGTTGTGCTTGTTTAGTCATACAAGCTGTGTGTGACACTTATAAAGTCTAGTCATATGAGCTGTGTGTGACATCTGAGCAATGTGTTTCATCTTTTTGCAATGCTTAAAACAAGTAGCTTTGATGAAATCAAGAAGGCATCATTAGTAATTAGCATAGAAATAAATCAAATAAATTCAACACTAAATTCTGAACTTTGTACAATTCTTCAAACTCATGAAGCATCTCAACCTTCTTGTGTATGGTTAAGATTTAGTCATCTTAGATTGCATTAACTTTCATTGATTTAATGTCACTGTGTCTTTCAGAATGAATGTTGATTCTTATGTGAGTCAGATATAACTGACTTATTTTATTAAGTACTTCTTCTTGAATTCTTCTTTACATCATACAAATTTCTTCTTTAAAATCTTCTTTATCTCAAACTCTTCTTCATCACTTACAATTTGTGATGAGGATTGCAAGTCTGTCATACACTGAAAAGAAAGAGTCTTCATGACTGCTGACTGAAGCATGACTGAATGAAACACATTATGAATACTCAGTGATGTGTTCAAATGAAATGAATGTGAGCTGATCTTCTTAACAATGATGTATTTGACATTCTTTACATCAAACTTCTTGCACAGACAGTCTGTATGTATGTTCTTAAGATTTAGTCAGATTTTGTCTTTTTTCTTAAAGTTATAAGACTGCTGTCTCTTCTGATTCATCACTTTTTTCTGTACTTACTGAGTGACAGTCATAGTCATCTGTGCTCACTCTGTGACTTCTTTTATCTTTTATACAATTTGATCAGCTTTCTGTACTGAACTTTTTGCAGATTGTACAAGCTTTAACTTCTCAAGTAGTTATAGAAGCTTTATGTGATACTCATGAGACAAGAAAAAAGAGCTCATCTTTGTTGAGATGAAGTTATGATTGTTTATAACTAGCTCAGTCATGAAGAGCAGGCTTGCTTAGTTGTTTTAACTATAATTAAAGAACATATGAATGTACAGCTCAACATTCTGATTTATTTGCTCAGTTGTCTTGTCAGTTTTCAGGTGATATGCTGTGAACATTCTTCATACAATCTTTAAAAGTTGACAGACTGTCTTTCATAAACTGCTCACAAACTGAGTGCTTCAATTTGAGACTATTGTGATGAAAAGCTTATAAGTCTGATAGAAATGTTGTACAAATGTCTGAGTCACTCATTCTGCAGTTATATTCTTGCACAATTTCAGTATTATTCTCTTGCTAAGACAATCTGTAATAATTAAAAGGTTCATACAATTCTCACTTGATGATAGATCTACTACAAAGTTAATGAATATCTTTTATCAAATTTGCTTCAGTACAGGTAAAGGCTTCAAGAAGCCTTGTCAGCAGTCTTTTCAGCTGTTGTTCATACAGCATTTGTTGCAATTTTGACAGAATGTACAGATCTTCTGTAGCATCTCAGGTTAAAAGAACTGTTGTAATAAAAAAGCATCAGTTACATTTCTCTTTAAGTGTTTAGTCATTGTTGAGTCATGTGTATACTGAATCAGTTCTGTACAAAAAAGTTCTAAAAACAGCACTCAGTGTCTTTTGTGAAAGAGTAGCTTTTCTTCATCACTCAAGAAGCATTTCATTATGAATATTCTCACTTTTAAAACAGTAGAAAATAATCTTTGTTTCTCACAAAGTGTCTGACAAAGCTCATTGTACAACTCATCTTTTGCTTCAGCATTCACTCACAACTGTTTAAGATCTGTAATCTCACTGAATAAATTCTGATCTTGTACAAGCACAGAAACTGATATGTCTGTTACTGTCATTGAGACAGTCTGTATAGACTTGCTCATTATCTCAGAATGTATTATTTGTGTTGTACAATGTTATACTCTGTCATTTAAGAGATTCATTGACACATTCTACTTTTGTCTTAATAGAGCATCTGCTCTCTCATTCTGCTTACTCAGCAAGTATAGTATGAAGAAGTTGTATTGCAACAGTATTAAAGACCACTTTATTTGCTGCTCTGTAAGCTTTTTAACTGTCATAAAGTATTTCAGATTTTTGTGATCTGTATGAATCTGAAAACTTGATACACTTCTCAATTCTGCATCTCACTCTTTCAAGCATTGTATGATGATCAGCATTTCTTTATCATAAATCTCATAATTGCACTCTGCAGATGCATTCTTCTTTGAATAGTAGGCATAAAGCCTTCACACATTATTCATTAACTGTAACAGAATTTCATCTATGCATCAATCTGAGAAATCTGTTTTCATCACAGTTGTACATGTATGATCAAACAGAACTAAAATCAGCACTGAAATGAACATAGTCTTTAACTTCTTAAAATCTTGATCAGATTTCTCAGTTCACTTAAAAAATGTGTTCTTTTGTATGAGAGTCATTATTGACATAATCAGATTAGAAAAGTTCTTGATGAACTTTCAATAAAAGTTTGCAAAGTCTATGAAACTCTGTACTCTTTTTACTGACTTAAAAGCTTGTCAGTTCATAATTGCCTTCATCTTTTGAGAATTCATTTGTATGCTCTTTTCAACTTTCAGAATAAACTTTAGATACTTGATTGACTTAACTTCAAACTCATATTTATCAATGTCAATCTGTAAGCTAACTTCTCAAAGTCATAGTAGTACTCTTTGTACATAATCTCAGTGCTGATGCAAAGACTCATCAGTGAAAATGAGAATATTATTCACATAGACTGAACAAAACTTATTTAAAAAGTTCTGCAAGACTCAGTTGATATATTTCTGAAATGTGCTTGAGACATTAACTAGCTTAAAAGAAGTCATCATTCATTCATACAACTTATACTTCATACAAAATGTCATCTTTCATTTGTCTTCTGCAGCAATTCAAATCTTGTGAAATGCTGCTATGACATTCAACTTGATGTATCATTGAGCTTGTTTAATGTTTCACAGAGTTTTATATATCAATGAAAGAGAATAAAAATTCTTCTGAGTGATTTGATTTAAATCACAATAGTTCACACAAAACTGAAGTTCATCTTTTGACTTTCATACAAATAAAACAGACACTGCAGCAAATGAGTTACTGACTTGTATAAACTGCTTATTCAAAAGTTCTGTTAATGTCTTATGCAACACTAGTAGCTTCTCTTTTGTCATGTTGTATAAAGAACCTCAGAGTACTTTTAGCTTTTTTTCATCTATTTTTTCTAGTTTGATTCAGTGATCTGTGTCTTCTTCTCTTAAGAAAGACAACTTCTCAGTCATTGTATGATCAAATACATTTAAAAACTCATGATAATGATCAGAGAGTATAGTTCTCAAATCAGTCTTCTTCTGTGAGATTAAGGCTTTTTCAATATTGATCATGCTGATTAAGAACACCTCAATCTTCTTCTGTGTCACTGGTTTGCAATGAGATTGATGCTCAATTAATAATTTCTAAATACAAGAAAAATACTATGAAGAGAAAAAGAAAAGCTTCATACAGAAGTGAAAAGATAATGTGCTTTAGTCTTAAAGTCTTAATAAGCAACTAGATCATAAGATCTTAGTATGAGTTCAATTTATGACATCATCTTTTTCTTTCTTTTTAAGATTGTGCTTTAAGCTTCTGAAAAGATTGTTGTACAGTTGTCAATGTCTGTTGACATGTGTTTGTCTGCTTTGTACAGGTAAGATTTGCAGATGAAAATTTTTTCATTGCTTGTGTGATTTTTTCTGACAATTCACTTGAGTTTATCTGTCAGTGAAGTGAGTTATAAATCTTCTCACCTCATGTACAACTTTTCTTTTTCTTTCTTCTTCAACTTCTTCATCAACAACTTTTGTATGTGAAATCTTTCTTGATTGAATATGTCAGCACTGACTTTCATACAACAAGCTCAGCAGCAACAACAACAACAACAATAACAATGTAAATGTTATACAAGTACAAGTCTTAAAGCTGACAGCTCACAGAGCTCTCATTCTTTATGATGTATATGTTGCTGTTCTCATTCTTGTGACTGCTGATGATGATTCAGTTCTCTTTATTGATCAGCAGCAGCTCACTCTGTATGTTTATTTCTCTCAAACAATGATCATTCTTGTGCTGCTCAATGTGAATGTTCTGTTTGTACAGCTTCATATCACACTGAATCAGATGAGAACTCATCAGCTGTCATACATTAATGTAATTCTGATTCAGAGTCAAGATGTGTTGATTTCTGTCAGTTGTACTAACTGTCAGAAACACAGTATGACACTCTTTTCAGAATGTTGTTGTACATTAAAACATTTCAATGAGTGTTGTGATAACTGTAAGTGACATGATCATGCTGCTTGCTGTTCTGTATGCAACAATGATGTTCTCATTGTTATCTCAGATGATGAGAACAACAACAATGTCAATGAGAATGAACATGCTGCTTAACTGAGACAAATCACACTGACATCATCAATGAGGACAGTTGTCATCTATATCAAGCCTTAAATACATACAATTCTTCTTTCTTCTTTGCACTGTGCTTGCTTAGTTATACAGGCTGTGTGTGACACTTATAAAGCCTAGTTGTATGAGCTGTGTGCAACATCTGAGCAGTGTGCCTTATCTCTTCACAGTGCTTAAAACAAGTAGCTTCAGTGAAATCAAGAAGGCATCATTAGTAATTAGCATAGAAATAAATCAAATAAATTCAACACTAAATTTTGAACTCTGTACAATTTCTTAAACTCATGAAGCATTTCAATCTTTTTGTGTATGATTAAGATTTAGTCATCTCAGATTGCATTAACTTTCATTGATTTAACATCACTGTGTCTTTCAGAGTGAATGTCAGTTTTCATGTGAATTGAGTATAATTGATTCATTTTATCAAGTACTTCTTCTTGAATTCTTCTTTACATCATACAAATTTCTTCTTTAAAATCTTCTTTATCTCAAACTCTTCTTCATCACTTACAATTTGTGATGAGGATTGCAAGTCTGTCATACACTAAAAAGAAAGAGTCTTCATGACTGCTGACTGAAGCATGACTGAATGAAACACATTATGAATACTCAGTGATGTGTTCAAATGAAATGAATGTGA
>JAABUP010006083.1_pt1 | contig 17605 bp, 14 predicted proteins | sample 5559201 | NCBI WGS metagenome assembly JAABUP01 (sample SAMN10711887, study PRJNA513373) | rock metagenome | isolation source: Antarctica rocks | place: Antarctica
GCCCAAGCTCCGTAAACACTACAGGCAAAGGTGATCATGGTCGGCAAGAGTGGATGGGGTTTTGCCACAGAAAGAAGGGTTGCACCTTGAGATCCTGAAAGCCTTCGTCCTCGTTTTCGACAAATTTCCTGCCTACAAGCCGTCGTTCCCATTCGTCATTCTGCAGGGCTACATATGACTTGGATGATGGCTCGCCCACAGCTTCACCATCAGGGGGTTCTGTTTGCGACATCCACAGTGTAGAGTATGTGGCACAGGAAAGTCCGGTGTGGTCTAGAAGTGGCTGATTCTTGTGGTTTTGTTATTTCAATGATGGTATAAACTGTGGCGAAGAGTGACGGGCTTGCAATAGGGATATCTATAATTAGTATATCCCGCTGGTGTCCCAATCGATAAGGTTGCCGGCGCGGCACGGACCGGACTGATGCCCGCCGTCACAAACCAACGTCACCTCGCGAAAATCCCACTGAAGAAGAAGTCAACTAGAAGTCTCCGGGTGCTCCCCATAGTAATCTTAGAAACAAGGCTATCCACAGCCACTACCAGTCTGATGTTGCCAGATGAGCTGGTATTGACCGCATTGGATTCACAGTACCCTTGTCGCGAGCTTCAGATACGACAACTTGCTTCTCTACTTTGCGTTGAGATCCCACCATGCTCCTTCAATTGTATGGAACGTAAGCTGAATATCATAGCCCAGCTTTACAAGTCCATCAATCCTTGTCACCTATGGTCTCGAAGCTACTGGCAAAAGTTGCATAGTCAAAAGGTTGCTCGAAACACTGGGGACCACACACGCCATAATAAATTCACGAGAATGCATCACCGCACGGCACTTATTTGAGCGGACAATTGCTTCATGCGCCGACGTCATCGGAGACCCCGTAGTGGAGACGATTAATCGAGACGGTTTCGGCAGATGTGAGAACATCAGCATTCTGACGGTACAACTACAGCTCCTCCTGAACGGGAGGCAAAAGTTCATACTCGTCCTCGATGGCATAGACCGCCAGCGAGAAGCATCACCCACGCTCCTCCCAGCACTCGCAAGGCTAGGCGAAATAGTATGGAGCCGTCTTTTTCAAGTAGAACCACCTATAGCTGACATCGAAGCTAGATACCTAATCTCACGGTCCTCCTGATTCTCACTGCACCCCGCCCGCGCTTTCTCCACACTACTGGGGTTCCTCACATCCATTTCCCCCCCTATACCCGGACGCAATCGTTGGCGATAGTCGCCCGCTCCCCTCCTTCTATATTTCCGTCTTCTCCGTCAGGGCCTAGCTCCAGTGACCGCGATACTCCAAACGACGAAGATTCAGCTTGGTTATGGAGTCGCTTCATTGGCGCAGTCTGGGATTCTCTCGCCAAGGCAGCCGCAAGAGATGTGGTGAGTTTCAGAGAACTCTGTGGGCGGCTGTGGGAACCCTTCGTCCAGCCCGTTGTAGACGGACAATACGGAACACGAGACTTTTCGAGGTTGATGGTCAAGAATCGGGTCTTGTTTCAGGCAGAGGGTGCGCTAGTCGAGAGTATAGTACCCAGAACCACGCAGGACGGCAAGGCAACCAACAACAAAAGTACCTTCCCCTATCCTAACGGCCGGCGTATCACACGCACTGACAGCAGAAACCAGACGCCCACGACCTGCCCTACTACACCAAATACGTCATCCTCGCCGCCTACCTCGCATCGTACAAACCCCCCCGCCAAGACCAGACTTTCTTCACCAAAGCTAGCGAGAAGAAGCGACGCAAAAAAGGCGGCGGCACAGCCCTCAGCCGGCCGTCCAAACACCGCAAAATCGAGCGTAAACTCCTCGGCCCCCAAGCCTTTGTGCTCGAGCGTCTCCTCGCCATCTTCCACGCCATACTCCCGCACCCGGTCGTCTCGACGGCGGATCTCATGACGCAGATCGCCACACTGGCATCGTTGCGTTTGTTAGTGCGGACGTCAGTGGCGGCGGATGCGTTGGAGGCGCAAACGAAGTGGAGGGTTAATGTTGGGTGGGATTATGTGAGGAATGTTGCTAGGGGGGTGGGGTTTGATGTTGAGAGTTATCTTGCTGAGTAGCACGGGTCGTCTACATGTACAAAGCGGAAGTCCAAGCGAGCTTCAATCGGATTAACATACACTATGTGAAGTTCAGGAATCACGGAACCGGGTTACTTTGTAAGATACCATAAATGTCTCTACCGGATGGTACTTCGCAACCACATACCGCAAACTCTCGTGCTGCTAAATAGCACACACAAAACACCTCGACCAAACACCCTTCACTCTACACCAAGCATCGCTTCAACAACGGCCAACCTCGAATCGCGAGCACCAGCAGTCCACGCGATCTATCAGCACGATCCCGGAGTATCATCAGCATGTTCTATATTGGCGTCCATAGGCCACATGAAGTCTGCTCCAGTGAGAGTTATGAAGTTGTGACTGATGATGAGGCCATGTGCTTTGCCTAGGCAAAAGCGGAGCTAGATTACTTGGCATTTGAATCGAGGGTGATAGAGAGGTAAGGTATCGTCCGCCGCGGCGCTCTTGGAGTAGTTCACAATGATGGAAGCGCCCCGAGCTCCAAGTCCGAGTGCGACTCCACCTCCAGTGCCGCGCTCTGCTCCAGTCACGGTGGCGAGTTTGCCGTCGAGGCGAGCTGTTAACACTTCCTTTGAGGTAGACATGGTTTGAGTATGGTCTATCCAATCGTAATAGCACCCATTCCAACCCGATTCTACATCCTTAGTTCTTCCTTATATTCTCAACCAGCCATACCATACCATAGCCAGAGATGCTTCACCCAGCACAATTTAATATTGCGGGCATCGGGCATCGGGCATCGATCCTGCGGTATGTCCGTAAGGTAAGTCGGTCTTTTGGTTGTTCTTTCTTCGTTCACCGCGCCCTTGTTCATTTGTCATCCCAGTGGTTCGGTTCGCTGATTATTGAGTGACCGAAGGACCGCGACGGGAGCGAACAGCTTTGGTGATGTGATTGGTAATATGTATGAGGTAACAAGCAATAATGCAACAGCAAACGCAAAGGTCTTAATATTAATACGTTCACTTTCAGTCCATATTCACCGCACTTCATTCTCTCATGAAATTCGTGCGTTCCATCAATACCTCAACATGGCCTCTAAGAAACTCTTAGTCATCTTCGGAGCCACGGGCAGCCAGGGTGGTTCGGTCGTTAAGTCGATCCTTGGGGATCCCAAGACTGCTGCTCAGTTCGCTGTTCGAGCTGTGACTAGAGATCCCTCGAAGCCAAGAGCTCAAGATCTGGCTGCGAAGGGCGCCGAAATTGTCACTGTTCGTTCGAGACTCCTTATACATCCCACCATCTCCCTCTCTCTTCCAACCTCTACTCATGAGATATCTTTGGACGGTATCTGACCATGTCACTTCAATCCTTTAGGCCGACCTGGACGACAAAGGCTCTCTTCGTTCCGCTCTGAAAGGCGCATATGCTGTCTTCGCAGTCACGAATTTCTGGGAAAAGAATAGTGCCGAGGCTGAAGTGCAGCAAGGAAAGAATGTTGCCGACATCTCAAAGGGACCTCGCCACCACGCTTTTATTTATCATCTTGCGAAAGATATAATCCTGTGCTAACATTGGTCGTCACAGGAACTCAATGTCCAGCATTTGGTTTGGAGTAGTCTGCTGAATGTTACGAAACGTATGTATTTCCTAGCCCGCGGTCTCTTCTACCTGTATCTTTCCTAACTCCATACCCACAGTCTCTGGCGGAAAGCTCGACAAGGTCCACCATTTCGATGCAAAGGCCGATGTCGAAGAATACATTCGGTCGATTGGCGTGCCCGCCTCCTTCTTCTTGGCTGGATTCTTCATGTCTAATCTCCCAGGCAAGATGTTTAGACCGAATCCGCAGACGAACGAATACACCCTAGCACTCCCCATCCCCGTCACTTCACCCATGCCACTGCTCGACACCGAAGACGATACCGGCAAGTTCGTCAAAGGCATCTTGCTGAACCGCGAGAAGACCTTGGGAAAACGCATTTTCGGAGCGACAGCTTACTACACGCCGGAGCAGATCGTCGAAGAGTTCAAAGCTCTCAAGCCCGAGGCCTCAAAGGGCGCCAAGGCTGTGCAAGTTCCCCACGAAGTGTTCAAAGGATTCCTTGCGCAGACCGGAGCCCCGGAAGCCACGCAGGATGAGATGCTCCAGAACATGCGATTGATGCCGGAGTTTGGCTATTACGGAAACGCATGCCTTGACGAAAGTCATTCGGTAAGTCTCCTCTTCTTTCCCGAAAAGCCGTCGAAGACTTGGTCGTGGTGAACGCTCGACCGTCTACCGGCCTACGGCTGACGATCAATGCCCAGATCTTGAGCGAACCCTTGACCACCTGGAAAGAATACCTGGGCAAGAGCCCGGCCTTTGCCGATTTGAAGTAATTGGAGGCGGCAATAATATTAATGGCCAATCATGTAAAAGACGTTCTTGCAGCTTGAATTATCAAAAAGTACTTCGCTTGGCTCACTGTAGCATTCTACTTGGTTCGATTGCTGTTTTCACCAGAACCAATGCCAAGGGCATGTCTGTATATATTCACATCTTGCCGCCGGTCATTCTTAATGGGCGTGCATCATGACGAGGTGTAGTCACTTCTCACAAATAGAGAATCACCCACCCTTTCTGTACAAGAAATCCGATCATCATGCTACTCAGACTGAGCCTGTCAAATGCTAATCACCCTGCGTGACTTACCTTTTCTTCCAAGCTAAGGAGTTAGACCGAAGATTCATCCTACGTCAGCAAGCCCTACGGCGACTCCTAGAAGCTCGCTTTATTCTATACCACACCCTATGATAGCAATTAGTTCCGTCTCACCCACCATAAGGACAAGAATGATCACGCAGGTTAGCGGCGGGGCCCATCCCGTTACCAGGTATGTACTCAAGGCTTATTTACCTCAGGTAGATCAGTTTCGCACCAATGTGGACGGGCCTTGGACCGGGTGATTGCATGGACCAGAAGGAACGTACAAATACGACTCGAGGTAATCATCGATAAAGATTTGTCCGCAATAAGGTTTAAGTTAGAGTTTGACACCTCCGGGCCGAGCAGCTGCCACGTGCGCGCTTACCAACAATCGATCTAGGCCTCAGTAATAGCTTAAATCATGCATGCTCCTAGGAATGAACCTTTACTTTCCTGACACTAAATACCGGACGTACACGACGCATGCTGACTCGCACACGGTTGTCGAGCGTATTTCGTGGAACAACATCTATCAGTACTGTGCATTGCCAGCCCGTGCCCGCTGTTTGGCCAAGTTACCGTACGTAAAAGGGTCTATAAAGACACCAACTCACGGCGGGCACTAAACCACCCCGTCGGGAATTTTGCTTCGGCCCGAACACTCCACTATAGCTGTACTCTGCGCTTTCACAATTTGACAGCGAGGCTGGCGAGGCTGGCAAGGCTGATATCTGGACGGGGAAGATGGCCCTACTCACGATTTGCGCTCAGCGAATTCAACGACCTCCGTTGGTGGAGAAAGCTGAACCGCAGGCCCGACTGCATTGAAACGCCCCGATGCTGGGCGACGATTTCAAAAACTACAAAATGTGACCTGATCGCACGATCCTGACAGAATGGCAATTCTCGTGGCCATCAACATAGTCAAAGCTCTTTATTCACGGACGGCCCATCATGCTTCAACGCGTGCGTTTACCCTCACATCTCCGGATATCATGTTTGGTCTTCAGTAACAGGCGGCAGCAGCAGCGACAGGGACTGCTGTCAGTAGTTTGGATGTATGTGTCCAAAGGCTCTCATTGGCATACTAGCAGAGTAATTGGACCATCAGATGACACTTATACGGATGTGAGAACTGGCCCGATTGAGTGAGCCTCTGCCCTTGCCTTTCACGCCTTCAGAGTCTGACATCGAGCGTGTAGGCGTGTCGAACTACCTGCTTTGATCGCATATGCAGTCCAAACAGAAGAGGTTGTGTCTTTGGTCCGCTATGCACAGGAAACAGGTTTTGGTAGTCCCTCGTAGCGGTGATCACCAGTACGTGAGGCATTCGGGTGGGACAGAGATTGAAGCTGTGATGTATGAGCAGAAAGATTTGCGGAACTACCGAGGACATCAGAGATTAGGCAATGGGAATGTTCAAAGACATCACGGCTGAAGTGGGAAATGATTGGCATGAGATTGCTGAGCTGTGGAACGTAGAACAAGACTCGTCGTAAGAATGAGACCCATTCAGAAAACTCTACATCCATTACGCCGTAATTCCAGGTCCCTTTATGACTACCAAGGAAGAAAAAGTTCGGAGAAGGTGATTATGAAGCCTGGATGCAGCCCAGCTGCAACAGCAGCGCTTCTTCATCTTCCTCGTAGTGTATGGACGTGCCATATGGCGGACGTGGGAACATCGGCCCGGGACAGTCGCCGTGCGGATCGAAAGAGTATCCTTGCAATTGATTCAACTCTATGACATCACTATCATCCTTATATGAGACGATGCGCGGAGCTTGCCAACCCATGTCCATCCCATCGTCGTCGTAGTCATCGACGTCAAGGAGGAATTTGGCTGGTAGTTGTAAAATCTCCCGCGACGGCGACGGAGAGGAGTTCCCTGCTTTGCAGGATTTCATGGCTTGGTTCGACACTGGCCCTTCGAGCCTGCGAGTATGTTCATAGTTTTTGAGCGTTGTGGAGGGTAATGTAGCTATGGTCTTGCTTGCGATACTGAAGCTACTTCGCCTACCGAGCTCTCTGTCGGCGACCGAGGACAAGGACGATTGCATTATCGTAACACCTTCGCCAAACGCGTCATTGTCATCGTCGTAAATTACGCAGCTGTCCTCGTTGTCCTCGTTGCCCTCGTTTACCTCGTTTACGTGCATGAGATCCACAGCTATGCGCTGCTCTACTTTATCGTTGAATCGAATTTGGCGCTTATCGCGAAACCCTAGGGATTGGACTCCAGACGGTGTCGCGCAAGGGAGAAGACCCGAGTAGCACTTGCTAACGGATATTGAGAAAGACGAAGGAGTGACGATACAGGTTGCGTTCCCACTCGGTGTATGAACAACTGCGGCGGTCTGCTTTGGGGAGGGGCCAGCGTTCAATGACTGCTGCAGTAAGGTCTCGGATGCGCTCCTCTGCTTCAAGATAGGCCTACGAGCGACGAAGCAAGCAGGCTTTGAGATTTGGCTTCCAGGCGAAGATGAGGAGGTTACACGAATGTACCCCGGTTTTGTTTGATGAGGTCCGTAAAGCCAAGTCACATCGGAATCCTTCCGCCTGCGAGATGTCAGCCGAGCATGAGAGGTTTGTAACGAAGACCAATACTGCCGCAACGCATCGTGGTCCTTACCAGCCCAGAGTGTCCGGTGAGATCGTTCTTAGTCGGTACTTTGCCTTCATCCATGCACGCCATGACGCATTCTCCAGCCTCTTACTATTACTGTGAAGTTTTCCTTTCGACACAATATACCTCCACGTTGACCATATATCCTCCTCCTTCCAGTCGTGGGAAAGATAGTCTACGTGTCGGGAAGGTTCGTTTCGGACTGCCATATCATCTTTGGCTATTCTCGCAGGTTTTGTGAAGACTATGGTTTCCGAGATACTTTTGGGACTCGGCATGACGGTGCATGAATCACTGGTGCGAAGACTCGCTGATGATTTCAGATCTTCGGTCTGATCGAAGAATCCTGCCATGTCGTAAGATGGGAATGATATCTGTTCTTCCGCCTCATCCTCGCAGTTTCGATACAATGAGCCCCTAGACGCTAACATTGAATCAAAGAATGTTAAGAGAGGCTTGGTCAGTTGTTCTGAGTACCATGCGCCGCCGAGTGGGCGGTAGCGGGTAAGCTTAAGGCCCGAATGTCGGGGACCCAATGACTTGAATTAGGAGCGGGCCGAGAGACCGAGAGATATCCAAGAAAAGACATGAGCTGCGGTGGGATGATCGTCTAGAAGTGAAAATGTCTTTTGGACAGTAGAGAGAGGAAAAGAGCACAAATGTTCTGTAATTAAAGTCATGACTGTTACAATTGGCAACGTCGGAGACCGAAGCCAAACTCCGGTCAACCATAACCAATCATGGCCCGAATACAAGCAATCACAACTCTATCATCGTGAAGATACTCCGAAGGCTGTCGCCGGACTTCAGTGATTACCCATGCGGACCGCGGTGTCGCTCTAGACTTCGGCCCGCAAGGCCGCCGATGTCCGCTCGCGCAGTCAAAGAGCTTGGCAACAGTTGATTGTATGTGAGAATCATGCCATTAGTATTGTCAGATATTTCGCCTGGCACCATCGCTGACTGAAATCCAAAATGTGATAAACACGGAATACTGCCAAGCGTTGAGTGGAGTAGGCACGTGCTTTCGCGTCGTTAGAGGCAGCATTTATGAGGGTGTATCGCTTAGTCTAATATCCGGGCGGACCATACCCGGCAGCGTACTACCTTCGTACTACAGGTACGGAGTATATCATCGGAACACTGATAACCTCAACAGGTGTGAAGATCCATTGCTGGATCTATTGTACCATGGACTCTTCAACTGCAACCTAGATACAAGTGCTCTGTCTTGTTTGCAGTCAAATTACTCAGTCTTGACATACCTGTAGTAGTACGCTGCCGGTAATGGTCCGCCCGGGGTACTAAGTGATACACCCTCGTAGTTTGTTTGCTCATTCTTGTGTTTGACTTTTTCACTATGTGATCTCAACAGCATCATCTCTACCAGAGCAAAGTTTCCGCCTTTGACTTCACCGTTGACGATTGTACATAAGAATCCCTGAGAGGTCTGCGGTATCGATGCCTCCACTTATCGGACCAGCTTGTCCACCTCCGCCTGCGAACCTATCTCCTCCAAGTCACTCTCCACAATGTCACGTCTCCGACTGTCACTCGCCTTCTCTCCGTTCCACCTAGCTTGAATTTCCACCAACTCCATCAAGCTCTTCAGGTAACTTTTGGCTGGGCAACTACGCACCTCTACAAGTTCGAAGTTCTTGATCCTGCCCCGGCAAACCGCTCTCGGTTCGATGTTACCAAGGTCCACCTTGCACTGGAAGAAGACCCTGAACCGCCGATGAATTTCGGACCAGGCGCTGGTCCAGCGTTTCTCGCTATGCAGATGCAGGAGGCTGCCAAGAGCAAAGAGGTCGGGCTTTGGACGGTACTTGAGGATCCGTAGTATGCTGGGAAGATAATTGAATATAGCTACGACTTTGGCGATGGGTGGTTACATGGCATCGAATTAATCGGCCGAGCTACTGAGCCTACAAATGGGAAAGTGGTTTGCTTGGCTGGGGAGGGTCACCCAGTAGCAGAGGATGCCGGTGGGTACACAGGCTGGCAGGATTGTTAGAAAGCCTATGCGACAGTGAGTCCAACAGAAGATCAACGAGACCTCCGTGAATGGTTCGAGAAGACATGTTCAAATGCGGATCCGAAGGGCCTCAGTGGAGCTGGGCCGTGGAGATGGAACCAGAAAAAGGTTAACACAGCCCTTAGCCTTCTAGCCGCTCAGTAAAGGTTGGCGTTGGGTCGCCATGATGTCGCCTTACCTATCATTGGAGTCCTCCTGGCAGACCACGCTCCTTTCATTTTGCAATCTTTTCTCTTCGCTATCGACTCTGGCATGTCAATCAGCGACTCTCATAAAGTTGCTACCCAGCTGAGGTATTGATCGAGATCGCTCCGGTTGTATTTGCTGGCGAGTGGCTTTTAGTACTTCGTTTGAGGTACTGTTCTTCAGCTGCTTCCTCCTCTGCAAGAGACCTTAATCCACATTCGTTGTCATGTGATACTGGAGATCGAAGAAGTGAATAGGAAGCTGGCAAAACTACCCGATTTGCTAGAGTCAGAGTCCGCGGAATGAGTGCTATGACAGCTTTCAGAAATTGACTCTGGTTCCGGTTTCGATATCCACATATATGGGCGTATAAAGGCTTCAAGCAATCCTCGACACAGATCAAGAGTCGAGAGACTACCCCTTCTACACGAAGCACTAACAGAACTGATGGAAACGCCAACGCGAACCGAGCAACCATCAAGACGAGCAACCATCAAGACGCGTAGTTGACGCGCTTGCCATCAATATCCATGTAACTTTGACGACTTCCCTCACCGCCTTTCGATGGCGAAGGACATAAATATGGAGACCTCCACGATTGCTCCTCGACTTCCTACCACCGTACCGCGACCAATCGCGACCAGATACGACCGATTACGATCAAATATAGATCTTTCCCAAACTCAGCAATGCCACCACCAACCCACATCAACGGCCGCCCCGTCTTCGGCCCACCCCGCGCCTCCCTCCCCAACTACCTCCTCCGCGCACACCTCTGTCCGGCCGACATCACCGACCCCCCAATAACCCGCACCCTCTCCTGCCCCGCGACCGCAACCTTTCAAGCCCTACACCTCGCACTTCAAACCGCCTTTGGCTGGGCCACGACCCATACCTACGACTTCAAAATCGCCGATCCCACCGCGCCCGTCCTCCCCGAACCTTCCATCCTCGACATCATCCAGAACCCCATGGGCTCACGTGCTCCTCGCGCGCTCCTGCGCATCGCCGAAACGCCCCCCGCCCCGGGCGCTGGCGGAATGTTCCCGTTCGGGAGGCGGAAGATCGATTTCATGTACAACGACGCGCGGAAGAACGCCGAGACGCCCGAGACGACGAGCGAGAAAATCACGTTGCGAGACGTTTTTGACGATCCGAGGTATAGGGGCGTGCCGATGGAGTACGAGTATGACTTTGGGGACTGCTGGGAGCATGCGCTTGAGGTTGTGGGCCGGGACGATGATGCGAGCAGGGTGGGAATGGGGGCGTTTGTGTGTGTGGATGGGGAGGGCCATGCGTGCGCGGAGGATGTAGGGAGTGTGGATGGGTGGAAGAGGTTGAAGAAGGCGTATAGCGCGAGAAATCCGACGGCCGAGCAGAGGGAGAATATGGTCTGGTATGAGAGTCAGTGCTCGAACGGGGATCGCCAGGGGCTCGGGGGTGGGAGGGAGAGGAGGTGGTCGAAGGGTCATGTTAATAGATTGTTGGCGGAGATGGTGTGAGGGGGAGATGACGGTGGTGTAAGGCTTGAAAGAGATCTTGCTACCTTGAACCAGTTCACGAGGATGGCATGACATGTATTGAGGAGCTGTCGAATGTGGTAATCATCGATCCATGTACATCACGTCAAGTTTTGTACAAGGAAGGATATCCAAATGGCTCCCTACGCTTCTCATGAGTGAGTACTATGAACTCTTGCCCCCGCATCCTTTCCCCACAGATCCTGACCAACAAATGGGTCAGGCTCCGTGTCAAGAAGACGGGAATCCACGCTGCCCGGTTTGCGAGTTGACGCCGTTCAAGCCGCCTATAAACACCACTCCTCGTCAGCGCCATGGGACCACGGTGGCCGGCGCCATGGTATGACGATGACAAGCCCGTATACCTTCGTGTAATTAATTGAGCCAGCGTTGCAACCCGCTTTCCTGGCACCCCGAACGCCGACTGAAATGATAAGCGTGGTTCCTCCTTCCAGACAGGGTCAGAAGACCACCTCTAAGACTCTTCGCCGTAGACCTTGAAGGTCCTCTTCCTTCTCTTTCAGCTTCTTCTGTAAATCAAGATACCTCCTCTTCCAGTCGACATCACCGTCAGCCCCATCTGTTGTACCATCAACGCCCTGACTACGTCTTCGGTCTTGAGGAGGACCGTCGTTGTAAGTGGGACCTTCAACAGCAGGCGGAGGCACCCATGACGGCTCGTCTGGTCTTAGATCCTTGAAGTGGAAGTCGCCCATAAGATCTCCATACATCACCTTCCATTTGATCTCATACACCTTTATGCCTTTATGGCGGTGTCGCTCCTTATGTGCATTTTGTGATTCCGGTTCGCTTCCTTCGTACGCGCCTTGTGTCCACCCATCTGCATACCGAGTGGACGTGGCCCGTTTTACGAATACTTGCTTCTCGGTGCTGGGAGGCCACACGCCTAAGCCCATGGTTTCGTTTACTCCAAGAATCAGCGCGTAATGCTCAAGCATCTTGTCAAGAGGAATTTGCTGTGTCACGCCTTGCTTGAGACGGAGCTGATCGATGACTTTCTCCGACAGTCGCCTTGCGTCATCGGTGGTCAAAGGTTCTCCACCATCCACGTCGGCATTTCTCAAACTAGAGGCAAATGCTTGAGCAATGCCTTTCAAGTTGAAGCCCGGTACTGGGTTCGCTTCATGTAGCTGTCCCTCGGGTCGCCAGCTCATGTCCTCACTCACATCCTCATCGTCTTCGACGTGATCAAAAAAGTCTGCGGAGGATCGCCGTTCGTGTCTGTTCAAGGCTAGCGGAGCCGGGTGACCGTACTCCCCATTGACCAGCAGTGTTGGGGGCGTTGCCAACCGCACAGGTCCTCCAGAGTGTTGCGGAACCTGCAACTGCAATCTACTTGGCCTCGCTTGTAAGGGTTGATGCTGATGAACGCTCCTCGGTGATTGGCGAGGACTGTGCTGTTCAAATCTTGGCGACTCTCCTTTCCCGGCAACAGGAGTTGAAGCCGGTGTACTGCCGCCAAGGTTTATCGTTGGTCCTTCCTTCGTGTTCGGATTCGCCGGAAACGTGGAAAATGGACCGTCTCGGACGGATCGGTTACTCGGTGGTCTACCTCTGAGTTTTCCAGTGGCTGCGTTGCCACCGCTTGACCACGCAGAGGAAACAGCTGGACCGTGCCGCCTCCGGGGCCGAGCTTTACTGCCTGTTGAAGAAAGGGTGATAGCAGATTGGGGTTCATCAAACGAAGATCCTGCAGGGTGGCCATTTCTAGGAGTGACAGCCGATTGAGGATATGGTGTGGAGGGTGTGGTTTCTCGAGCATTTAATCGCCAACGGAAATGTTGCCCACCTGGATGTGCAGTGTTAGGATGAGGGGTGTTAGCCTGGACGGTGCTCAGAGTACTTGGCGTTATGGCTGAAAAAGGAGCCCATGAATCGTGAGGGCCTGAGTCGGCGGGATGTGCACTCCAAGGCACAGCGCTTGGAGTGAATAACGCTGAGTGATGACCGTCAAAATCGTCAAAATCCGTCATCGGCATCGACGTATCCAGATGCGGTCGCTTTGCCGCCGATACAGTCGTTTGATAATCGTTGTCTCTTTCTTCTGCCTTCCGTCGGCCTCGTTTGGGTCTCCACTCCGGCAACAGGGCGCGAAGGGCTAAATCTTCTTCCATGAGTACACCGTCGCGGCCCTCTTCGGAAAAGGGTTCATGCTGAGGGGGGACCTGCATATAGTATGCGTGAGGCTTGCTGAGGCAGTATTCAAAGAAGGCGTCCACATGCATGGCCCTCATCCATCGCTATAACGACTCGTAAGCGCCCCAATAGTTCAGTATTACCCACAGTTTGAATAAAAGCCAAGAAATGTCACCTGGCTTGACAGAAAGTTGCGCAGAGACTGACCTTTAACCTTACGGCATACTGCTGCACCTTTTGTGCGCTCTGATTCTTTTCGGTCGAGGGTGGCTCAACACCAAGCTGAATGGCTAGCTGTGTCCACGTTCGAATCTCTTTGTCTTCAAGCTTTCGTATCAATTCGAATAATTTGAACGTACTGAAGCTCTTCCCGTCACTCTTAGGAGGTGTTCGGAAGACTTTCCTAAGCTCCGTGGAGTCTGTAGACATTGGCACCGCAGGGTTGCAGTAAAGGACGAATGCAACATAGGCATCGTCCAAAGTCTGATCAGTGAGTTCTCGTGGTGGCAGATGGCGATCTTTGGGACTGTGAGCAGGAAGCAGTTGCTTTGGCTGATTTGATGAAGTTACATGGAAGCCGTTACGGGTATCAGATGCTGAGATACCAGGGTATTCCACTGAGTGCACAACATCTTCGTCATATCGATTTACGGGCTCCTGATGATTCAACGAATCACTTCCAGGCAAAGGACGGGCAGTCAAAGATGTGCGGTTACCGGGGTGAACACTGGTGCCACCTGAGCCGGACAGCCCTTGATACTCAAGAGGCGCATTGATGGTGGACATGGAAGGTCGCTGGTAGTCAGGACGCGGGAAGCTCGGAGATGCTATGTGTTGTGCGTGATAATTGCGCGCGTTCATATTTGCAGTGGTCCTGTTCCTTTCATCTTGCCCTGCAGAAGGACTAAAGGTTTGGTCCATCAGACCGAGACATGCCCTAACGCCAGTCTTGATAGTAGCAAGAGATTCGCAGGGAATGGCGATTGAAGTGAAAAAAATGGATATAGCGAATGATAGCTGAAGGCATGTATCGTAGATCTAAGTCTTGAACGCCAACATGAGAGTACCAGCCGTATTCTGTAAAGCATCAGCTTGAGCTCGAACGCAGGAGCGTAGGGCTGAGTAGACACAAGCGCTTGCCTGAATAACGACAATGAGACGACTTGGGATTAATTGAGGCAAATTGATAGCTGGAAGTTTAAGGACACTTTGTTCGTTAATTGAGCGGAGAAAGGGAAAGTGTTCCATTATTGCCGAAGTATCGACTCACGTGCTCATTAACAGGGGGCGAACCCAGGCGTAACTCGTTCTCCATGTATGCCGAGGTTAGCCTTTCTTCAAGCCAGGTAGGGCAAGCCGTTGACAGCTTCTTGGCTACGATCGATGTTGAAATACTGGATGACTCCTGCATTCCACATTATTCCATTATTGACTTAAACACGTCTACATAAATCTTTGGAATTGCCCCTCAACTTACTCGACTACCTTACACATCCGCATCGCCATAGCTCACCCCGCATTTTGATCTTCCGCGCGACTTTCTGGCTTCTCAAACTCGGTCCTTCCAGACTCAAACAACATCGCCAAGATGTCTCAGTCACCAACTATGACTTCTCAGCGGACTAAGAATACAGTGCCAACGAGCAGCGCAGCCCAGCAAAGCGACAATATCGCCCATGCTCTCGCCGGCGCGGGAGGCGGACTTCTGTCCATGACCTTGACGTAGGCCTGTTCACTCTACCTCCATGCGGAATGGAAGATGACTGAATCCTGAATACAGTTATCCATTAATCACGCTGTCAACTCGAGCCCAAGTCGAGTCAAAACGTGCCCATTCCTCGACGCTTGATGCTGCCCGGCGCATTGTGCAGCGTGAAGGCATCACTGGTCTTTACGCAGGTCTTGACTCTGCCCTCTTTGGAATAACCATCACGAACTTCGTGTATTATTATTGTCAGTACTGTCCTCTGAGGTCTCGCGATAGATGGAGGATTGCGCACCAAAGACGTTTGGCTGACCATGCATCACACAGGGTACGAATGGACTCGCGCAGGCTTCGAACGTGCAGCTCTCAAGGCTGGTCGTGCCACGAAGAGACTCACGACTATTGAATCAATGATCGCTGGAGCCATTGCTGGTAGTGCTACAGTTTTGATCACGAATCCTATATGGGTCGTCAACACTCGGATGACAGCCCGTAAAGCTGAATCGACTGAGCAAGTTCTGCCAGGCGGCGAGAAGCCGAAGAAAGCGCCATCCACAATTGGGACTTTGTTGTCATTGTTCCGCGAGGAAGGACTGACGGCGCTCTTTGCCGGTGTCCTGCCGGCGTTGGTCTTGGTGATTAATCCAATCCTCCAGTACACCATCTTCGAGCAGTTGAAGAATACCGTAGAGAAAAGGAGAAGGGTCATGCCTAGGGACACTTTCTTTCTCGGCGCGTTCGGCAAGCTCTTGGCGACATCGATTACTTATCCGTACATCACCGTCAAGAGCAGGATGCACGTCGCCAGCAAGGACGGACCGAAAGACAACATCGTCCAGAGCCTCAACAGGATTATCAGGGAAGAGGGCTGGGCTGGACTTTATAAGGGTATGCCTTTGCACTTCACAGCTACGCCCTGGTGGAATGCGGACTAACTGATTGGGCTCAGGTATCGGACCTAAGGTCACTCAAAGTGTCATAACCGCTGCGTTCCTGTTCGCATTCAAGGACGCGCTATATGATATGACTGTGCAGGCTCGAAGAAGGGTGGCCGTCAAGCTCATAGCGAAGTAGATCTTATCTACTACTTCGGCTTTCTTATCACGTTTCGTTGGCAAACACAGCCACGAGGGACTGCTTGCAATGCAGTCCGGTGTGGAACATTTGGGATCACAGATCGAGCTTGACCTGGAGGGCATGTGAGCTGGAGAGGACCTTCTTGACGTGGTTAATTTGGCGTTTATTGGACCTCTGGGGAACTCGTTTTGAAATTACAGTCTCAAAGGCCATGATCTGAAAGCAGGCCACTTCTGTACATACGGCCGATCTATCGTTCTTCCATTACGTAGTGAATAACACATAGCTTGGTGATGTAGCTTGATCGATACAGAATGTTGTATACTTTTGAGTGAGTACCCTTCGTATCTCGATCCCCTGCTTCTGACTTCAACTGTCAATAGCTTTGAAACCAAAACAACCGAGGCGCTTCACAACTGTTTGCATCGTACGAATCTCGATCACTACCACAACTACAACAGCGAAATGATGAATCTTGGATGAAATGGTGATGGTGACGGAAGACTAGCTATGAACCGGTTAGTTATTGACTATGTTTTGCGATTATCACACCAAGGCCAACTTCGTCGGTCTGGGGCTGTAAAACTCTGTCTAGCGTTGGTCGCCTTCGTATTGCCAGTGCACAACGCTGATCATTTTGGTACAGCTCACAGCCGCGTGTTATCGACCTTACCACTGATGATGATGAGGACGACTCCGACGAGGTCGCCGTTTTACGGGTTCCTGCAGCGAAGCTACAAGCAGCGCGGCGAATCTGGAAGCAAACCGCAGAGGACGAGAAAAGCAGAGAGCAACATGGAGCACTAATCGAAGACCTGCCTCCACGTCAATCCGGGGCATCGTCACTTCGCTTGCCGCAGGCTCAAAGAACGCGCAAGAGCGAACAGACAGCTAGAGACATGGGTATGCTATTATCGAAGGGTATGAATGGAGATAGTCGCCCCAAACCTAATACGGCAGATGCGAATGGAGAGAACCATGACGGGCTAGACATGCCAGGACCGAAGTCAGAGATTCCGAACGCTTCCCTAAGAGCTCACCAAGCTCCTAGCCAAGTCTCTCGATCCACTCGTGGCCCTGGTAATAACAGGAATGATGCGTCCCATGAGGTTGATCGCATGCGGTTCGCCATTGCTTTCAGGACGCAGATCTCTCCCTATATCGAGTCCGCTACCGAAAGACACGCCGGTACATTATCGGCTTTAGATCAACACCAGATCAGAACAATGGTGAGTTCAACATCCATGGTGACGTACATATCACTTATCAATGAGGCTGAATCTGAATCTGGTATATTAAACAGACAGCGACTCAGATCGCGACCAACCACCTGCGCGAATTCTATAAGAAGAACAATTATCGGCTCAATCATCATGACGAGGAGGGGATAAAAGACAGAGTCAACTCCATCGTGGCTAGAAAAACACATGAAAAAGGAAGACTAGAAAAGAAAGCTTTGGAGGATCGTCGAAGCGGCTTACAAACGGAACCGGTCAAAGAGAAACAGGAGTCTTTCCAGCAGCCACTCTCTCTGGCAGGGACACTTAAGGAGAACGTCCAGGATGTT
>JAABUP010006085.1_pt1 | contig 17603 bp, 6 predicted proteins | sample 5559201 | NCBI WGS metagenome assembly JAABUP01 (sample SAMN10711887, study PRJNA513373) | rock metagenome | isolation source: Antarctica rocks | place: Antarctica
CTAGAAGATCGCCATCTCGTAACGAGATTTACTATTAAATCTATAAAGCACTTAAAGCATTCAAACCTCACGAACTACCGTATGAAGCAAATCCATGAATCAACCACCTCATGAATCAACCACCTCACCAATTCCTCAATCCACCAACCCATCAATCCGTCGATTTAAATCAAATGCGCAAATCAGTGCGTAGTGCGTAAGGTGTAGGCGCGCAAGCATTAGAACAGGCTCGACAGGTGTGGAGATTTTTTGATGCTCGTAGAGTGACGTGATAGAGACAACTTGGCGAAAAATCATAGCCAATAGATAGGACATTTAGGGTCTAACAGGGGTCCCACTAGAATTTAATCATATAATCGAATAAGCCAACTTTGATCCTTCAAGGCGGTGACTTGGCCGGTCAGTATCCTCAAAATTATTTTCCAATCTCACACTCTGACATGTCGTTTAGAGTGGTTATGGCGCTAGTTTCAGGCCTTGCAAACAAGTACCTACTAGTTCGAAAGAGCGAGGGTTCGAATCCCTCAGTCATCACTTTTTGCTCTTCAAATAGTATAGTGCTATATGCAGTGGAGATAGTTCAATACAAAGCTACAGTTGAATCTGCTTATTATTGAAGACGTTATATAGCCTGTAGTTGGCCCCTCGGTTCTTGAAAGTGGAGTCGCCTGGCTGAAATTGCACAGCTTGATATTGAAAGGCTCCTTCGACGGGAGCAATACGCTTTCCGCGACAATTTTGCGGCTGAGGACCCGGAGTGCTTGCCTCAGTATTATGCGGACCCTCTCTTGTTGCTTGGTGGTAGATTCACCCTCCTACGGTAGATTTGTTACACTCTCCTTTGGAATAGGTTCAATGGATGGTCAATAGGAACATCATGAGGTTGACTGTTAATGGTCTATGGAAATAGGAGAAGCAACTATGTACTCCGCAATCACGCTAGTAGCCTTATAGGGCTGAGTGCAATCTTATCCATATCATCTATTAGACTAATAAGAAGCATCGTTAAGTTCTAACGCTCCTATTTACTAATTAGTAGTCTAATATCTATTAACTAATTATATACCTCGTAGGTCCGTCCTATAGAGTTATAAGGCCGAGTCTTTTAGCGTTTTCTTTATATTTATAAGGACCTAAAGCCTTCGTTAGTCTATTAGCTAATATATCGTCTATTTTAACGTAGTTAATTTATAATTAGCCTATCTTAGCTACTATCTCTCTAACTACGTAGTAGTATAAGTCGATATACTTAGTACGTAGGTAATTAATAAGATTTAAAGCTATTTTAATAGCGGTATAGTTATTAGCCTTAAGGGTGACGTAATCTACGTTATCGCCTTTATATCCTAGCTCTATAAGGAGAGGAGTAGGGAACTTCGATTCTTAAGTAGTAAGTACTTTACCGACGTACTTAGCCTTAGCTATAGAGGAGGCGACGGTAGTTTATCGTTTAGAAGACTAGCTAATTAGGCTATTCTAGAGGAGAAAGACGTATACAGAGGTAGAGCGCCTAGTATTATAATAATCTCGCTATAAGGAGTTAGTATAGCCTAATAGACCTCTATCCTTATCGTCTCGATAGTAATAGAAGTATACTACGCAATAGAGCCGGGTAACCCGGTTTAGGGTAGGTTAGGTTAAAATAGGACTTAGGGCCGGGTTAGGGTCGGGTTATTAAAATTAGATAAAAACCCGACCTAACCTACCTAAAAAGAGGTTACCTATAGGCTAACCCATATTTACGCTATTAGTTAATTTAATTTAATTTAATTTAATTATTTATACTCCTACTCTAGTAAAACTATATTACTAATAAGGGTATTCCTTATACCTTTTACCTCCGAGTATTAGACGTACTCGTTAGCCGCTAGAGAAACCGTTAGAGCCTACGCTCTAGTTAAAAACTTCCTCTTATCTATATAATTTACTAATTATTAACTCTACGGCGGTATCGCTAGGTCTCTTATACTACGGTAAGAACTTACGTTAGTTCCTATTCTTACGTATTATAAGTTATAGTCCGAACTACCGCTTTACGGCCGGTAGAGTAAGTAAGGTAGTTAGGTTTACGCGGTTAGTCTTAGGGCGGTTATTACCCCTTTAGCCCCCGCTCTTTTCTTCTTCCTCTTTCTCTTCTGTCTTACTAGGCCCTCCGTCTCGATACCCTATAGGAGCTTCGACCTTACTAGTTACTCCCTTACGAGCGAGAAGGATATAATTACCCTAATTTCTACTATCTACCGTACCGCTATTCTAATACCCTTTATTTCGGTTAGTATCCTCTAAGTATCGGTCGTACTAGCCTTTATAAAAAGCCGCTATTAAGCCTCCCTAAATCTAGGGTAGAAAAAGAGAATATACTTTACGTCTTACCTCCTCTATCTATATAAATATTCGCCGCTATCTACCGTTAGGACGTATATACGGTAGAGGAAGTAGTTTAGGCCGATCTTACCGCTCCGAAGCTAGGTCGCTATTAAGCTTTTTACTTTCCGTAGTATATAGTAGTAGTCTAGGCGATTATCGAATAGACCGCCTTATTAAGCGAGAGATATCTACTAGCCCTAGAGGCCTACCTTATACCTCTCCTACCTATCGACCTAACGTCGCTGTACCTAGTACTTTACGTTCTCGTTAATTACCTTAATACTCTAGTATTCCTCGATTTTAGTACTAGAGGTCTAGCCCTACCTCTTTCTAATAGTAGTAGCCGCCTTATCCTAATAGTCGTAGCCTAGGGAGTCGAGGGCCTACTTCTCCTTCTCCTAAGTTAGTATAGGTAGTAGGTCGCGCCTCCTCTACCGATAGAGCCTATTCTAAATTATCTTATTCCTATTTATTATTACGGAGCTAGCCCCTCTCGATACCTAGTATTGTATAACTAGCCTATTAAGCTACTAGTCTATCGGTATAATTACTAATTTCGCCTTAAGTACCTAGACCGGAGTAGCCTTATATACCCCTAGTACCGTTCTAAGGTACTAGTTCTAGATTATAGCTAGTACTCTCGCGGGCGTCTTCGACGCTTCGCTTATACTCTTAGGTTAGTACTAGATCGGGGCGGTAAACGTTAGTATTAGTCTTACTACTATACTATAGACTAGTCTATACTTCTTAAGGGTAGCTCCCTACGTCGACCCCGCTACGTAGCTAATAGCCCTAGTTTAGGTAGCCGCCCTCGCTTTTAGCTAGGTAATATAGGGGCCCTAGCGTAGCTTAGGGTCGATATAGAGCCCTAAAACTCGTAAGCTCGATCCCAGCTTAATTACCGCGTTATTAAAGTTAATTACTATCTTTATATTAAATTTCTTCGGGGTCCGGAATAGGTATATTAGCTTATACTTTTAGGGGGCGAACGTCGTCCTATAGGTTCGTACCTAGTATAGGTAGATTTCGTATACCCTCTCTAGGTACTTATAGTTAGCCTTAGTAGACTCGCTATACGCTAGTAAGTAGACGTCGTCTATAAAGCCTCCTACTTATATTAGGAGCCTAGTTCTAGCGTATTTCTTAAGGAGCGGTATATTAAAGAATAAGAATAGTACCGGTAAGATCGGTAAGCCTTAAGGGATCCCTATTTCGACTTCGTTTAGTTCGCTAATCCTTCCTCCTAAAGTAATCGATATCTTCCTATCTAATAGGAAGCTTACGACCTATTTAGTAATAAAGGCCGGTATCCTTCTTATTTATAGGTTATAGAGAAGCCTCTTATAGGAGATATTATTAAAGGCGCCTACTACGTCGAGAGATAATATACTAGCTACCTTCTTCTTATTACCGCCTTTACTATAATTCTATATTATATAGATTATATCCGTTAGGGCCTTAAGGGCTATCTCGATTAAGCGTTTCCTTCGCGCTCCTATCTATTATAATAGGAGTAAGTAGTATTTCTCCGCTAGGTCGCTAAGCTTCCTAGAAACTACCGTTTCTAGCGCTTTTCCTAGCGTATCGAGGAGTATAATTAGCCTATATAATTTAGGCTCTAAGTAATTATTCTTTACTAGTTTCTTTAGAATTATTATATTCGCCTCTTTAAACTAGGTAGGGTAATAGCCTACCTCTATATAAGTCTAAAATAGATATACGATAGCGCCTATAATCGGCTCTCCTATTAGTAACCTTAGGAATTAGTTTAGGATCCCCGTTCTACCTAGGGCCTTATCTACGGCCGGGTTCTAGATTATCTTATTTACCTCGCGTATTATAATTACGTACGGGAGCTCTATCGATATTAGGTACCTTACTACCGTAATATCCCCTAGGTCTACCTAGGGAGGTAGAGGAAAGAGGGTCTTCCTTAGCGCTCTTATCTTACTATCGAAGTCTATAGCCTTTCCCCCTATTCTATCCTTTATTGCTAGGAACTAGGGAAGTTCCTTTAGCTTTCTACTCTTTTCTCTACCCTATCTAGCTAGCCTCTATACCCCTATAGGCTTTAAGGATACTTTATAAACGCCTTCTTAAAACGCGAGTATTTTCGGTTTATAGATCGTTTATACCTTTATATATTTATTACGACTATAACGGAAAGAACCTACGGTTCTTATACTACGCTCAGCGAGAGCACTTCCTATTATAAGAGCCGTAGGTTATATAGATTACTAAGCGAACTATACGAACTATAGTGTAGGTGGATTATAGGGATTACTAGGTAAACTATAAGAGGGTAGATTAGTAGGTAATCCGCAAGAGCTATATCTTAGCACGAGTTCCTATATCTATATAGATGGCCTACTTTTCTAGTAGATAGGAGCCTTATACTTAACTTTATATTATTAATACGTTTAATTACTACGATACTACTTTAATACTAAATATAAGTTATCTCCTTATACTAGACTAGTCTTAGTAAAGCCTACCTCACCTATTATCCTTAATACTCCTCTCCTTAAGAATTAACCTAAGAGGAATACCTTATTAGTAAAGTCTTCGGACTAAACGAACGAGCCTCGTAACACTCTAAGTACCCCTAAGGATAAGTTCTTTAGGATAACGATCCTTAATACTAAGTGCTAGTATAGTTAGCACTACTATAGACGATAGATATAGAGTTAAGGTAGCCTTACTAGACCTCTACTATAGATAAAGAAGTAAGCTTATAGATTAGTTAATATAACTAGTACTATACTTCACCTTTTAGGGTAGAGTATTATTAAATAAAAAGAAAGTCACCTTTATAATTACCTATATAAGAGGGCGAGCCTAGATATAGGTAAAACCCTTTATTACGGCTTATATAAGAGATCCTAATAAGAACCCCGAGGATAAGCTTTAGTTAGAAGACTTTACTAGGTTTAAGAAGAAATTTAAACGAGTCTTTAGAACTTCTAACGAAGATAAAGTAGCTATCCGGGTTATTTAATATTTATCGTAAAAGAAATTAGTAGTAGACTATTTAGCCTAGTTCTAGGAATACGCAGCCCTAACCGAATAGGATAATAGCGCTCTTATAATAATATACTATCGCGGACTTAAAGATAATATTAAGGATAAACTTATAAGAAGCGGTGTATTAAATAATACGCTAAAGATACTAATAATATCGGTAATCGAAATCGATAATAAGCTCTACGAACGAGTAATAGAAAAACGCTATAACGGAGGAACGCGCTAGGGGAACTTAAGCTTATATATAAGCTATAGGGCTAACGCGAGGAAGCGCGAGAAACTAGACCCCTACGGCTATACTCCTATAGAACTCGATTTCACGAAGAAGAAAGGATTCCGAAGAGGAAAGAAGTAGTAAGGGGGTAATAAAAGAATACTAACGTATTACGGCTATAGTAAACCGGGCTACTTCGCTAGAGACTATAAATCGAGTAATATAGTACCTCGATAATAGTTAAATATAATAGAAGTAGTTTTTAGCGAAGAAAATAAACTATTACTAGATCTAATATAGGAGAATCCTAGAACACCTTTAGAAGAAGAATAGTAGGATAATCCTAAGCTACTTAATTTAATCGAAAAGAAGGAATAGATTAATCGAGCTATTACCTAACATCTTAGAGGTCTTAGATAGGTTAATAGTAAAGAAGTTAAGAAGAGATTAGCAGAAACGCTAGGAACGATAACTAGAGCGTTTATAGAAATTACTATAGTAATAGAAGAGGTATTAGAAGAAGGTAATAAGTAGGATTAGAAGGAACTACCTAATTAGGAGTAAGAGAGATAGCTAGATCCGGACTAGGTCGAACCTAATTCTAATAATAACTTAGAATACGAGAGTTCCTCGGATAACTCGGTACCTTATAACCTTATACCTTACTAGACGAATCCTATAGAGGAATAGTTACGTATAAAATAAATAATTATAAAAAGGGATAATTATAGATACGATATAATACACCCTAAATATTAGTAAATATATTAGACGGCTTATATAGAAGACTACTACTACTTTTATAGAGTAGGAAGGTTTAAAGTAGAGAGACCTATACTACGGCTCGAATGTAGAGTAACTAGATAGAACGCTATCGATAGGACGACTACGTATAGTATCTCGTATAGAAAAGAGTATACTAGGTCTTTCCGGGATATAATACCTCTTAGTAAATAGCTCTAAGGGAAAGTGTAAAAATGAGTAAAGATAAAGATACCTATAGATATGAATAATAGTACTATTATCTTACTTATAAATATTATTAAGCAACGTATTAGGAATATAAATAGTTTTATAGGCTAAATAATAAGCCTCCGGGAAAAGAGTAATCTCTTACGATACGGGGTCACGTAAGGAGATTACTACTTTAGCCCTAAAATAGAACTTATATTCCACCGTTTACGGGATATAAGTATATATACCGGTTAAGATAAACGGATAGAGAACCGTTATAATAATAGATTTAGGAGCGATAGGAAACTTTATCTCTTATACTTTAGTATAGTTAACGGACTTACTAATAAGAAAGAAAAGGATACCTTACGACCTAGGAATAGCTAACGGGTTATTATTATCTAAGTAAGTCGATATAGAAATATTTAACTTACTAGTAGCTATTTAGCGATACTATAAGGAAATTACCTTCGACGTAGTTAGGATAGCTACTTATTACGTTATTTTGGAAATACTTTAGTTAAAGAAGTATAATCTAATAATCGATTAGAGAAGAGGAGTACTTATATTTACGGTAACTAGAGACGTCGCTAGTATATAGCCTACGAGACGATAGTAGACGTCTATAGATAAGAAGAAGAACCGAAAACCGGTCGAAGTATATATCGCTTTAACTTCGAATAAGAATAGTCTCTAAGAGCGAGAATTCGACTCGATATATACTAGTAGAGGTTAGTAGGGTAAATAAGTTAAAGTAAGGGAAGGAATTAACGAACCTCCCGATATTCCTAAAGAGTATTAACGATATAAGTAGCTCTTTAAGGAAGAGGAAGGCCTAAAGGCTTTACCTAGGCACTAGTCTTAGAATTATAAGATCGAACTCGAACTAGGTAAATAGCTAATATTTAGACCTATTTATACTTTATTAGAAAAGGAACTTAAGGTACTTCGCGAGTATATTAAGAAGAACCTAAAAAAGGAATTTATTCGAGAATCTAAATTACTAGTAGGATATCTAGTTCTCTTTATACTAAAGAAAAATAGAGAACTAAGATTATATATTAACTTTAGAAAACTTAACGATATTATAGTTAAGAACCGATATCCTTTACCTAGTATTATAGAGCTGCGGGATAGACTCTTAAGGGTAAAGATATTTATAAAGTTAGATCTCCGTAGCGCCTATAACTTAATCCGGATAAAAGTAGGCGAGGAATAGAAAACCGCTTTTAGAACTAGATATAGCTACTACGAGTACTTAGTAATACCTTTCGGCTTAACTAACGCACTAGTAATCTATTAAGTACTAGTTAATAATATCTTAAGAGTATACCTCGATCGAACGGTTATTACTTACCTCGATAATATTTTAGTATACTCTAAGAACGAGGAAGAATATATTAAGTATATATAGGACGTTCTTAAATACCTATTACTTACTAGACTCCTCCTTAAACTAGAAAAGTACGAATTTTATAAGGAATCTATAGAATTCCTTAGCTTTATAGTTAGTACTAGAGGCGTTTAGATAAGCTCTAAAAAGATTAAGGTAATACGTGAATAGCCTACGCTATATAACGTTAAAATAGTCTAGAGCTTCTTAGGATTTACGAACTTTAATAGGATATTTATTAAGGTATACTCTAAGAAAGTAATACTATTAACTAACGTAACTAAAAAGGAAGTTAGTTTTAGATAGGACGATAATTAGAAGAAAGTATTTATAGAACTAAAGTAAGCCTATAAGGAACCGCTAGTACTCTATAATTTTCGTATAGGAAAGGAAGCACGGATCGAAATAGATGCCTCGGACCTCGCGGTTAGCGCCTATTTATATTAAATAAGAGATAGGAAATAGTACCTAGTTATATATTTCTCGAGAAAAATATTAATAGCGGAGTAAGGATACGATATATACGATAAAGAGTTATTAGTAGTCGTATACGCCTTAAAATATTAGAGGGTATATACCGAGAGTTATTTAGAACTTACTATCTTTACGGATTATAAGAATCTCGTAAACTTTACGATAACGAAAGTTCTTAATCGGAGATAGGTTTATTAGTTAGAAGAACTAGGATAGTATAAGTTTAAGATTTAATATACCCTAGGAAAAGATAATAGAAGGGCCGACGCTTTAAGTAGAAGATCGGACTATATAGAAAATAAGGACGTTACCGAATAACTAATCCTTAGATAAGTAAAGGATAGATCGCTAGTACTAGCGTAATAGCTTATAGCGATAATAAGAGTTTTAGTTCTAGAAATTACGGAAGATTTTAAGAAGGAATATAAATAAGATACTCTAGCACGAGTGCTAAGAAGTTAGTAACCGAATACTAAAGTTCTAGAATATAAGGGACGAGCCTATATTCTAGAAGTATATTAAGAAGAGTTAATACGTAACTATTACGATAATCTAACTTACGGACCCCTAGGAGTTTCTAAGATAGTAGAACTTATAGGAAGAGGATACTTAGCACCGAAGCTAAGATCTAAAGTAGAAAAATATATTAGGGAATATATTTAATATTAGTAGAATAAGTCTATAAGGTATAGTAAGTACGGGTAAATCTAGTTTACACCGGTACTAGAATTACTATAGGACGATATTATAATAGACTTCGTCGTGAAACTACTAAAGTCGAAAGATCTAGTAACTAGAGTAACTTACGACTTAATTATAGTAATTATCGATAAGTTAACTAAGTATTCCATCTTAATACTATTTAAAGAATTATACATAGCCGAACAATTAGGTTATATACTACTAGATAGATTAATTAAAGATTATAGTATACCTAAGTTAATAACGTCGGATAGAGATAAACTATTTATATTAAAGTATTAGAAAACGCTAATCGCAGTAATCGGGACTAAACTTAGGATATTAATAGCCTATTATCTAGAGATAGATAAATAGACTAAAAGAATAAACTAAATAATAGAGATATACTTAAGATATTATATTAATTTCAAATAAAATAATTAGATACCTATATTACCAATAGTATAATTAGTAATAAATAATAGTAAGTTAGAAATAATAGAGTTATTACCTATCTTCGTAAATACTAGAAGATACGTTAATATATTTATAGAACTAAGAAACGGAATAAATATATATAGGGCTACGGTGAAAGCTTCTAATATAAAAAAATTGCACTCTAAAATAAGAAATTAAATTAAAACGGTTAATAAGCGCACCGAAATAGTAGTAAATAAAAGACGAAAAATATATCCTTAGCTAAAGAAGGGGGATAAAGTCTATTTACTTATAAAAAACTTAAAAAGTAAACGAAAAAGTCGGAAACTAGACTACGTTAAAGTCGGACTATTTTTAATTAAGATAGTTAGGGGACTAGTTAACTATAAACTATAGCTCCTACTAGACGCTAAAGTCTACCTAGTATTCTACGTCTCTTTACTAGAGCTAGTAGACTCTACTATACCCTTATAGGAAATATTTCGTTTTAAAGCGGATAAGGATCGAGAGTACGAAGTCGAAAAGATTCTAGAGTAAGAAGGTTAGCGATACTTTATTAGATAGAAAGACTATAATAGTTTAGAAGATACCTAGGAACTAGCTAAGAACCTTACGAATTACCGTACGCTTCTACGATAGTTCTACTAACATCGATAAGACTATCTAGTAGAAATTATTAGGAACTTTAATCTATTCCGAGGATACGTCGAAAAGGAAGTTATCGGGATTAATTCCTAAAGACTTTTCGTCGACCTCTATCTCTTCGATATTTTTTAACTCTCCCTTAACTATTTCTAGCTTCTATTTTTCTAATACCTCTACCTCGGCTTATAGACGGGTCTATCGAGTAAGAGCTTCTTTAGCCTCTTACGCCTTTATAGTCCGTTACTTCTCGATACGAGTCTAACGGGTAGGAGAGAATAGGGCTAGATTATAACTGCGCCTAGTCCGGGCGCATTCGATATAGCGTTCGGAGGAACCCTTAACTTTATACTTCTTAGGACGGTTTACCCTTTCGCAGTTCTTATAGACACGCATAGGGTTAATAGGAATAAATAACTCTACTAACTAGCGGCGACGGTAAGAAGAGGATAACTAGTATCTATTAGGAGGTATAGTAATAAACTAAGCTTTCGGGACGAAAAGCTTTAGGAGGGGAACCTAATATTACGACTATAACGGAAAGAACCTACGGTTCTTATACTACGCTTAGCGAGAGCACTTCCTATTATAAGAGCCGTAGGTTATATAGATTACTAAGCGAACTATACGAACTATAGTATAGGTGGATTATAGGGATTACTAGGTGAACTATAAGAGGGTAGATTAGTAGGTAATCTGTAAGAGCCACATCTTAGCACGAGTTCCTATATCTATATAGATGGCCTACTTTTCTAGTAGATAGGAGCCTTATACTTAACTTTATATTATTAATACGTTTAATTACTACGATACTACTTTAATACTAAATATAAGTTATCTCCTTATACTAGACTAGTCTTAGTAAAGCCTACCTCACTTATTATCCTTAACACTCCTCTCCTTAAGAATTAACCTAAGAGGAACACCTTACTAGTGAAGTCTTCGGACTAAACGAACGAGCCTCGTAATAATATTCCGCCTCTTTTAGGACTTCTTTAGTATATACGCTTCTCCTATAATAATATTCTTTAAGGCGAGCCCTCGCCTCCTTTATAGCCTTAGTTTAGTTATAGTTCTAATATAACCTAGCCTCTAGGCTTAGCTAGGTAATTAGGACGATAATCTCGATAATTCTTAGGAGCCCTACTATTAGTTTCCCCGTATATTAATCGATATCGGTAGATATAATTAGCGCCGGCCTAAGGGCTCGGTTTAGTATACCGAGGCCTCTCCTAATATCTTCTTTAATTATCCCGCCCTTAGTCTTTTTCTTAATAAAGAGATAAGGTAGTTACGAATATTATTAGTTCCTACCCCGAGAATGTCACCGATATTTAACGTACGCTAGAAGTAAGACCTGATCTTCGAAGAGGTTAGTGAGGTCTATAGCTTTTACATGTAGTTGAGCGATATTCCCAATGATTTGGAAAGCGACTCGGTTTGCCAGTGCGACGTCAAAAATTCGTACGGATTTTGATTTCGAACGATTCGCTCGAAATAAGGAATTTAGCGATGCGTCTGTTAATTAGAGTGTAGACTATGCACAGGGGAAAGTCTCTGTATTCTACCTGGATGAGAAATCTGTGTCAAATAAGATTGGGCAAATTAATCAATGAACGTACAAACGCAATACCAATCATCTATATCGATCGCGGACAGATGAATAATTTCCCGGAAATTATCAAATCATCTATTCATGCAAATCTCCTTGCAACGTCCTCGATTCCAGGCCCCTGATAGTTCTTGTCGTAGATTTTCCCTCCTGTTTGATACTCCCACTGACCACTTTCCCAGTGGTCCCGGTAGCCCACCTTCATTGCTCCAAGATTGGCTGCATCTGCCCGAATGTCCTCCCGGTCTTTGGAGGTGAAGTCCTCGATTTGAGCCGGCTTTCCGTTGATCTTGGTATATAATTCGGCAACCTCTCGTCCAGTAGGCCAGAATGTGACAAAAGAATGCTCTGTATTCTTGATGGACTGGAGATCCGAAGTTGCAAGTCGAGCGATACCCTGGCCGAGATGATCGATGACACTTATAGTTGCATTAGAGTACGCATGGCTGAAGATGGTTGAGAGCGAGCACTTACGTGATAGGTATACGGTTCTGCAGCTGTTTCTTGTTTGCCCAGACCTTGTTTTGCTTCAGAGCACCTCCGACAAAGCTGTTCCCGTCTTGGTTAGCCAGCGACCTGTTTCTATCCGTCCCCTCGCCTCAGACTCACCCGTATCCAAAAAGGTAGATATCGAATACTCCAGTGTAGACCGCGGTGATCCCAATGCGCTTCTCCTTCGCCCTCTCCCAGCCAGGGTGGCAGAAACGAAGAAGGGGACCGAGCACTGGGTCGGCGTCATCCTCTTTGGTCCAGGTGGTAGAATAGGTCGAAGGGATATATGTGATCAGATCCGAGGACTGGGCAAGGGCATCCACGAGATTGGGCTCCGAGGGTAGCGCTCCAAACCCCACGGCAGAGCTGTGAAAAAGGGAGGTCAGCGAACGAACGAAAATTGGGCTATAATAGGAGAGCGTATAAGCCATAGGAGGTGTTTGATTTGTAGACAAGAAAATAGGACAGAGCTCTCGGCTAAGCTATCAAATCGAATTTGTATGACAGGATGAATCCCAGTGGAAACATGTTCCGAACCAAGCTTGTAAACGACGATGGTAGGCAGATTAAACCCACATGAAGATGTTAATACCCCGAACGGCCTCCTCAATCGCTGAAGCTGGGCCATCGAGATCGAGGACTCTCAATTCGATATTGCTGCGGGCGCCCAGGCCCTTTGGTGGATTACCCTCTCGGTGCAGGACGACAAGCTTGATCTTGCCGTCTTCGGCTGACTGAGCGAGTTCTTTGGCGGTCGCGCCGCCGACCAGGCCATTGGCCCCCATAAGCCCGACGACGTGCACCATGGCGGCAGAGGTGCTAAGAGACTCCAGAGGATTTACAAGTCTTTGGATTTTTCGAAATTGGCCAGTACGGCAGATGCGATACGCTTCGTAGTGGTGTAGTTGGCCGAATATCAAGTGGTAGAAATTGGTCGTTCTATTGTCTATATGTAGTGCTTTTGCATTCCTTCGGGGACGTCATTCCTACGGAGATATCGGCCTCTCAGTTCGCGATCGGAGCCATTTCCCCCATGCTTACGATAGCTTGAACAAGGGGTGCTTTAAAGTCATATGGTCCGATTGACCGGAATTTCCAATCGTCGGTAATGCCTATACCCGTATCTGGAGCAGCAGGCAGTATGCTCGGCTGACTGGAGCTCCATTCGTACACTAAGCCTGACGAATGGAGTATACTACGGTCTAGGTGATCCGACCGACGCTAAGAAGTTCAACCGACCGGCAAGGGGTGAGCAACAACGGTCTAGCCGGTCCTGGGTTAGCTCCTAGAAAAGATCCAAACAACTTTTTGGTCGGATGAACTTTTGTCCATTACAACGTTTTAAAAGATTGGGGATACTGAAACGAACCTGGATCAACCCCAGATTGATCCCGAATTAATTTGGGACCATATCGATGATAGGTTTTTCGACGAAGAAGCTATAGCTCCGGAACTTACTGTTCTATCTACGAATCACGCTCGAGAGTATTCTCTCTTAGACATTCTTCAATCCTTCCAGACTATCCCCAAAGTGACGTCAATGGGTTTGCATATGTGATTAGCACACAGCCGAGAGATCAGGAACAAGTGTAAAAGATCTGTGACTCGGTAATTAAAATCAGAATCAATCCCAAAGCATTTCTTATTAGATAGCAGATTCAACATTCATGGAAAGGGAAGTATACGAAGAAGCCATCTCACTCCCTGTATCTCATTTACACTCCAAGTACTCGAGACTCCTATCGATGCTCCGGTAATATACATTGCGAGTTCTCACCTTCCAGCTGAGCCACTGCTATGTAAAAGATATCACTCTTTCTTCGAGTTCTTTGCCCTCTTCGCAGGTTCTTTTTCTTGCTTAGACTCCTCGGGAGCCCTGTACTTGGCACCTGCAGCGACGCGATTGCTGTTACGAGCCCCTTCTAGTGGCGGGTTCTTCTATTGCTTTGGCGCTTTGCACTTCGTTTCAGTCTTCTTGCTAGGCGCCTTCTTTGCGCTACTGGCTTCGGGCTTCTCCTTCTCTTCGGGCTTCTCTCCGATTTCCCCTCCGTCTTCCTTCATCTCTTCATCTTTCTTTTCGCTCGACTTAAGCCGAGATTGCTAGTGTGCATTGTCTGTTCCGGCTGGAGCTTCTGGCACTTTGACACAACAGACGGGAGAGCTACTATGTTGAGCATCGTCCACTTGTGGGTCTTCGAAGGTTATTGTATCTCGATTTTTTGCGTATTTGAAAGCGACTTTTCTTAGGCTTTCAACTCCTACAACTTTAGCTCTCTTTCCTTCTTCCAATATATGATCGTAGTGAACGGTAATTCCCCAATGGTGGATGGTGTTGAGCCGAGATTTGAAGATTCTCGCTGTGGGACTCGTTGAACAGATCTATCTCATCCAATAGAATAGCCTCATACCTAATAGACTCCCCGAAATAATTCTCTTTGTGATTTTTAGTCCATATATCTTTAACTTACATTTGGTAGAGATATACTTTGCGGCCACAGCAAGTCATAAAGAAACCTCGGTAGCTATCGTCGAGTTGAAACTGCTTTCCCCTATAGTCTTCTCGGGCAATTGACCGAAAGAGCAGCCTCTCATGTTATACAATTGTAACTATTAGTAAGAGATAATTTTCAGCTTCTTCTGTCTGCCTCTCATCCGGCTAACTCTCTTTGATGAAGTACGCCGGCATTAAGCTATGAAGCATAACAAAGTCTGCTGAAGCTCGGGAAGCCGGAATATTCTCGATGCGGTGTTTCCCACATTTCTCTACGTCTTCTTTGCTTAGCTTACAGGCATAGACATGGTCGGGTTTGAAAAAGGTTCCTTCTCCTTCGCCTTTTTCTTGATCAATTTCAGTATGGGAGGTACTCTAGGTTCCTATATCGACTAGGAGTTTTGAGACTCTTCTCTTACTACTTGTTTCATCGTATGGAGGTGGAGCAACGTGATGATCGCGGTATCCGATTTGCGGTTGTATGAATCAATGAGTCGCCCAATTTTCAGTGGGCTCATCGTATGGTATCTCACCCTGCAGAAGAAAATATTGGCGACAAATATCGCTCTCCCATGTCGTCTCTTCTGCTTTACCTTTCACGTGGTACTCCGCACCTGACGCCAATTTCTTAGTGTCAAATACGATATTGAGCTTCTTGATTTTGGCCTTTGAATCCCATTCTTCCATAGACCTCTCTAGCATAGACAAAAAGTCTTCATTGATACCTGCATAATCTTTGAGGTGGATGAATCTTGGATTCAACACTTTCTTCCGCTAGTTGGGGGCTCTGTTACAAAAAAAGTAGCCAAGTCAGACTAGAAGTAGCTGGAAGTCGACTACTTTTAGTCGACTACTGACTACTAGGTTAAAGTAGTGACTTCTCACTAGTTTGACTAAGTAGTCAGACTAGTAGTGACTAGTAGTGACTACTTTCTTAGAGAGAAACGACTGTACTAAATATTATCTAATATTCAAATAATAGTTAATATATAGATTAACTTTTAGTGTAAAAATCTATATAAATATACGTTTAATTATACTATATAATAGCTTATTATTAAATATAACTCTATTTCTTAGTACTATATCTTTTTTATTAGTAAAAAGTAAAAAAAAAAGTAAATAACTATTAAAATCTACGTAGGGATAGTGTTTTTTTTAATAGAGTAGTTGATATTCTATATAATTATATAAGATATGTTGAATATCTAATAAAAAACACCTTAACTCCTAAACGCCTAGGAAATAATAAGAAATCTAGCTCTCTTCTTCACTCTCCTCCGTATCCTTCTCGTCATCGATTTCTCCCTAGTTCTTTAAGACGATTAATCGTCTAAAAGACTCATCGGAAAGCTTATTTCTCTTCTTCGTAATAATATCTCCCGCTATAGAGAAGATAGATTCCGAAGGAGCTGAAGTAGCTAGAATAGCTAGATATCTCCTAGCTAAAATAGCTAGCGTAGGAAAATCCGGAGCTCTAGATTTCCAGTAGTCGAGAGGTTTCGTCTAAGATAAATAGTTAGTATTAAATAGTAATAAATAATAAGAAGAATAAAATAATAGATTAAAACCTTTCGATGAGAACAGTCTTCGAGAAGATATTTATCTAGCTCCGGATAATCGCTGAGATTTGATCTAGACGTTCTAGTAGGTAGAATATCGAACTCGTCGTCCGATTCGTCACCTGAAACTCCGTAGAGATCTCGAATAGTAGGCTCCTCAGGCCTAGAACTAGCTAGTTCTTCTTAAGTTCTATATATAAATTAGTAATTAGATAATAATTAAATAATAATTAAATAATAAATTAAGACTTACTTCGTAAATAATACTCGAAACTCGTCGAGAATAGCTTTCGAATCTCTACTAGAGATATCGAAGGTATCGGTAAAGGCATCGCCTTTAAATCTAGGGTCTAGAATTATAGCGAAGAAGATATTAATATAATTAGCTTTCCAGCTATTTATATTAAACTCCGGTAGCTATTTTTCTAGTTTTTCTAGACCTCTAGCGCAGGCGTTTCGAAAGATCGAAGGCTTTAGAAGTTAATAATTAATAAATAAATAAATAGAAGAATTACTTACTAGAGAGATATCGTCTCTTTTAGCTCTTAGCTTAAACCTTATAAGTTGAGTATAAAGATAAGCTAGAGAAAAGGTAGGATAGTTTTCTCCCTATACGATTTTCGAAGGTCTCGAAAAGATCTTAAATATATCGAGAGTTTCTCGAATATATTTAAGATCTCTCTCGGTTAGTAGATACTTTTCCCGATTAGGAAACTTCTCCGAATGTTGAATCGTAATCTCGATAGCTGGCCAGAGTCTCGAGAAGGTCTCTAGTAACTCATACGTACTATTCCATCGAACGTCGCTATCTAAATAAATAAATTAGCTATTTTATAAATAAATAAATAGATAAATAAGTAAATAGATAAATAAATAGATAAGAAATAGAATAATAGAATAATAGAATAATAAGATAACGAAATAACTAAATAACTAAATAATAAAGAAAAAAAAACTTACCGATCTTTATCGCCCTAGAACCCTTTAGGCCTAGTAGTTCAATTTGCCTCTCTAGCTATGTAGAGTATTTGTGTTGATATTTGAATATCGTAGCGAGTTTTCGAATTTTTCGAATCGGGTGTAGAACTATTAAATAATTAATTAAATAAATAATAGATATTAAATAAATTACTACTTACCTCGTCTAGTCTCTTCGTCTTTATCTTTATCGTCGTCGTCGAAATGAGGAAGATTAATAGCGTTAGCTATCTCTTTCTCCTTCGGAAGTAGCTAGTTTAATACGTCTCCGACGACGTTAT
>JAABUP010006086.1_pt1 | contig 17600 bp, 19 predicted proteins | sample 5559201 | NCBI WGS metagenome assembly JAABUP01 (sample SAMN10711887, study PRJNA513373) | rock metagenome | isolation source: Antarctica rocks | place: Antarctica
ATGCTTTTTGGATTCCGTTCAAAGCGCACTGCTGATCCGATATCCCAACCTTGCAAGCCATTCTTAAACATTCCTGCTTCCTATAGTTCATTATGGAGCTAGCACAGCCATTAGCACAAATCTGTACTAGCGATGATAGTATCTACATCTCCAACGAGGTTTTGGACTCGATTTGCCGTGATACCTTTGTACGATACGGAACACCATAGTTAAGCGTTTTGGAGGATGGATAGGTCCTACCGCAACTCTCAAGGTTTGATTTCGCGGAGTTCCTCTGATGATGTTGTCTCGAAAGCTCTCGAGATCAGTGCGGCGGCGTCTACATGTGGTATGCTTCTCAGTCATGCATTGTTTCATTTGCATTGATAGCAGTTTTCGTAAAAAGAAGAAGACACCATCTCGTACGTCATACCACGAAGTCATTATGCCAAAGCACATCTCTTGCCATAGCGTGGTAGCCTAATAATCGCACTCCAATGTACTGGTACTGTACAATACGGCTTTACAAGTGTCAAGTGACAGTGAGAGAACCTTCTTGCTGCGCTTTAAACTTCTGATCATGGGCTTGCTGCTTGCTTAGAGACAGAAATGGTAAAGTTGGTATGCACACTATGTTCAAGATAATATTCAGTTACTTCGATCATCGAACATTTGTCATAAAACGACACGGCATTAGCTATCAAATAATTGTCCTCATCCTCGTCTTTCTCGCGGCGACTATTTGTAATACAGTATCGAGGACCGTCTCTTAGAACTTGAGTGCTATGACCTGGAAATAAGGTCGCATTCTACTCAAGGATCAGCCTCGCGTCAAAGTATTAGATACACTCAGGAATTGACATTTCAATAGCCATATTAAGTCTGTATATATTGGATTAATTAAGCAATTTAGCCACACCCATCAACGTCATTCACCTACACCTGCATCTACATCTACACTTATACATCATAGTCACATATTAGTCACGAGCTAGGTCTATAAGATTGAAAGCATTGGAAGGAGAAGATAGCTCTCGGAAATACTCATAAGACTGTGGACCAGATCCCCCCCTACTACTATGTTCATGCATTAATCAGCAAGGCTCGTCCAGCCAAGTACAGCCCTCGGCAAGATATCGTGCTTGTGCAGGCTCTGTTGTAGCGTCATTTTCTCCTGCCCGCGTCCTTCAATCCCACGCCTTATTAAGTCGATGACAATGGCTGCTGCTGCATCGTCTGCTTGAAAACCTGAAGCGCGGCTGCTGGCTGATAATAAGGAAGCTCGTGGCCTGCGGCAAACAACCTTAGGAACGAGAGGTTCTTTACAGTTTTAAAGGTCCCTGCCGCCGCACCGCCAACAATATAGCTGGTGAGTGACGCTGCATTGAAAGCCGCAGATCCAGCATAAGTGACTGCGTTGGAGGCGGCAAGGTTACCGAACCAGTTGCAGAGCCAGTCAGCATCACCGGCCCAGACAACGACCTGGATGCCCGATTGGACAACACTGCTTAACTGTGGCAGGAAAGAGCGCGAATCTGCGAGATTGTGAGTGCGAGGATGGGATTGGTGGAAGGGGAAAGTTGAAAGAAGAACTGACGATCGCCTGTATAATCGAAACTTTGATACGGAGCACTTGCGCATTCAGTATAAGTTGCCTTTGCACCAATGGCACGAGTGACGGATGGTTGAAGAAGAAAGCTCGAGTAAGTCTCCGGAGGGTAAGGATCGTTACTTGGCTCGCGAATGTCATAGACATCAAAATCATATGCTCTGACACCCCCATTGGCTTTCGGAGCTTGAAGCAGGAATTGGATATCATAGCAAACATTCTCCGCATTTACACAATCCGTAGTTGAGCCTGAGGCAGCGCATTTTGCGAGCGCCGGCGTACATTTACTGTTGTATTTGTTTGTAAAAGAAGTATGCTCCGAGGCATTAATTATGGGTTTGTAGGTATTGTTGTAGGAAAAGTCGACATAAGCTTTGTAGCCAATGCCTGGGTCTATCCAGCCATCGTTGATACCTAAAGCAACCAGCTTAATATTCTGCCCTTTAACGCTACCTGCAGCGATGGCAGAATTCTGGGATTCGAAATAAGAAGCGAATTCTGGCCCGTAATGCCCACCGTACGATTCCGTGAATAGACCAAAATTTCGATTTTCGTACTGAGGGAAGTGGGCATAGAAGGCTTGCAGGAAGGTCCATACGTAAGGAGCAGCGGAGACAGTGCCAGTGACGGAGTCGGTTCCGTAGGAGAAGCCGACTCCAATAGGCTGGTCTACGTAGAGCATATTTGCATAGCTGTTCCAGCTGTATGGATTCAAGGAGGGCGTCGTCGCTCCGTTAAGGAACTGGCAAGGCCCATTCTCTCGAAAGAACACAATCTTTTCAGGGATTTGAGCAACCTTGAGTGTAGATTCAGACAGAGCTCACTTACCATACTACTACACCCAGGCCCGCCATTGAATTAAGAGGCGAGAGGTGCTGTCTTACGCTTCGAACGTGATTCAAAGAACCAAAACCACCTTGTCTGTCAGGCAAAGAGCAGTCCTTTTGGGTGGAGATACATACATACTCATGTTCGTGCCGACTGACAAGTATCCAGGGTATTGGTTGACACCAGGTGTTGTTTCACAAATACCTGAGTTGGTTACGAACTCAACCTTAGCGCCAGTAGCAGCGTGCTCAAATACAGTATAATCAGCACCATCACGTTCAACAAAGTACCGTTTGTCCTTGGGAGCCGATTCTTCTTCAGGCAATGGAGATGTAGTAGATGCAGTAATAAGACTACTGAGAACAAGTCCCGCAGAAAATAGGCGGCTAATTAAACGCATTTTAAATCGAAGTAGTCAGAAATGCGCCTTCTGATGACAAGGAAAGTGGCAAGGCTATGAATAGCTTGTAGAACAGTTTTCTGAAATGGAGAGGCTTCGCTTCCTAGTTTATACGCTTCAACAAGGGGGGCACTATTTGAGGCCCTGAACAGATGGAGTGCATCTTGGCCTGCTGGATCACTCGGATAATGCAGCACATGGACGTCGGTCAGGCGCCGGATGGCGAGCAAGTCAATCAAATGGGGAACGAAAGACGCGTTCTAGCGTGCTCATACGGAGCGCCCACAATAGCAGCAGCCTGTTTGGGAGGTCAACCGATGGTAAGCTGAATGCGTGCATTATGCAAGATACCGTGTGGTCGAAAGAAGGACATGGAGGGGCGCTGATCGCTACTATTATGTTGATGAAATCATTCCGCCAAATGATCTGCAAGTCAATGCGGGATCTCTCCTCTTTCCTTCTCTCTCCATTTCCACTCTCCTTCCCCATTCAGCTACCTAGTCATCTAGCTGTAGCTTCGTAATAAGAGATATAAACATTGCTTCTAAACCGAGACAAACAAACAAGCTTCCGTGTCCCATATGCTGCTAGGTTGCTAAGTGGTAAGCCCGGGGCTAAATCTGGGGCACAAGTGACCCTAGGGGCATATCTTAGCGGCCGCGTCCCGAGAATTAGCACCCTTAAAGCTTCAAATTAGGCTAAAGTCCGGCTCGGGTGCCCTAATAAAATACCCGCAAGGGCTGTTTTCAGGGGCCATATCCCCAATGATGCCTGGAGGCCAGCACACGGGATATGCCAATGCACTCCGGCCCGATCGAGCCGATACATTTGAATCCATTTGTCAAGGGACAATCCCATCCCCACAGTCTCATTCGGCCAAATGAACAATTCGTGCTATTGAGCCCCCTCATGCAAGGCTCAAGGATCTATAAGATTCCCTTCGATACACTTTATTTATTCAACCTTTATCCAAAGACAACCCTAGTGAGCTCACTTCCTATCCAAGAATCATGGCAGAGTTCTCGGATGGCCAACCCTGTTTTTATTCAACTAGAGGTAATAACGAAGGCATCTAATCAACTCATGCACACCGTACGGAATCAAAATCACCCACAGCCCCAGTCCTCTTCCACCTCGAATCCAATGCCAGTACCATCCACGATGATGTTCCAACCAGTACTAGCAAACATCCTCGCCGCACCGACCTAGTCAGCATATGGCTTATATGTATTGCAGCCACCCTGGAACCAATTAGCACCACAGAATCGCCACCACCTCAGCTTGAAAGGACTCACATCTGGAACACCGTCAGGAGAAGCATCCTGCGAATCAAAGTGTCTGATTAGCTTCCAGACCAAACTGGACGTTTTTGCAATGAGAAGTCACATCTCCCCTGCAGCACTTCCTGCTAGTGCTGCAGTCGTCGCAACTGTAGTCCATGCCATCATAGTAGCGGCTAAAGCCTTTCATCGAGACGCAACAATCCTAATGTTGTTGATCAGTTGCCTACCTTTGGCTTGGAAAAGATATGCCCGATAGAAATGGGACACTCACCCCTGAACCGGTGCAATCTTCACGTGCTGGGAGGGCGATTGACGCATATTGAATTTCCTTGCTACGGGGATACCACCGACTGCGAGGGCGGTGCTGGCGAAAGCTGCGGAGAGGATCAGGAGTTGAGAGAACTGCATTGTGGTGTTGGGTTTGGTTGCTAGGAACGAGATGGGATTGGTTTGCTGAGTAGGATGGTACTGTTGCTGTGGTGTTTGGTGATGAGGAGAATGATATCGTTTTCGATGGGGCTTTGGAGTGTTTATATAGTCTTCTTGAGAAATGTTCGTCCGCAAGAATGAACTTGCCGGAGCTTTGAGACGTCATATCATGACATCAGCGCAGTCGTTTTGGCAGAGCCCAAAGCACGCTTGAAGATGTGTTCTAGCAAGTTGAAAGAGCAGCGGCACATCTTGTGTTGGAGTTTCGTGGGTATGCACATTAAGGTTTCAGAGCTTCGTTAGTTGTGAAGATCGAAGCTCCATGGGGTATACTCACAGCGAGTGGATGTGGATGCGGCAAAATGTGTGTTGGAATGTAAGCGCCAAAGGAGGCTTAGACATATTTCCCAGTAACTCGAAGTACTTGTTGTATAGACCATGTTTACAATCCATCGTTGCGCTCAAGTGAAATTACATGAAATTTGGGCGCAAATGAACCCCGGGAATCCTGGGCGTAGCTGCGCGTAGAGAAGCTGTGGCACGACTCGAAGGATGGGGCGGAGCTCCAACCCATTAGCCGCACGAAGCTCAGGCTTACCCTTACTCGCCTCCTGCGGGTATTAAATCCGGGGGAATCTCGAAGGGTGCGGCAATGCTTCAATTTTCATTACAACGTCGTCATCCGGAGATGATCATCCGAAAAATAATGCAGCTTAAAAATACTTCCTTTCCTGAATCAACTCTATCTTCTTTCAGACATATCTCAGTGTCAATTGGAAAGCAGTTCTGAGCGGCCTCTAACAATGGATGTACTAGCAGTCAGTTACGGGCTTAGACCCCTGGGGTTGGAGTCGCTAGTTGCTGGTCTTTGACTCTGGTCTCGAGAAAGAAGCGGATCGTAATAACAACGTCCGCTTAGACTAAATGAACAAATGAGCCTTCCCTACGTAGTAGGAAACTCGTTTGATGAAAGAGATGCGACTTCTCCGTAAAAGGTCTGTTGATGCATGTGAGATTGCAGGTCTCGTATTATAGTAGAGCTTATTCTGAAGCAAGGGGAGGGCGTAATGATAAACTTGGCCAGTATAGGACTGATAACGCGAAGATTTAAATTTTAAGTGAAATAAAGCGCATCTCGCAAGTAGTGATTTGACAATGACCTGGAAGTACCTACGTATTTAGAGGCTCTAGGTGATCCGTGAAGGTATATGATAGATCGGCGTACAAGATTAAGGCATTGATATGAACCACTGGACAGGCCAACCTAGGTAGAAACCAACTACAAGGTAGGCAAATATGCATGTGGCCCCTATGGACTGTCTTCATCGAGGTTTCTTCATCGAGGGCCACATACAGTGATGTCTGTGGCGGTCGGCCCACACCTGAGATGCATTTTCTTAATCATTAGATATCAACCGAGAGTCCGAGACTCTCTGATCTTGGACGACCTCGATATCGCGCAGAAAGTGTTCCTAGGGTCTAGCACAAGCCGTGTATCCAGCTTTCATTCATCGGCCGTAGCGTCACCGGGATCACAGCTGGGATATTTGACGGATGAGCTTACGGGAAATGATGGCAGAGACCTAGTGACTTATAAGGCCGGGCCGCTGGCTATCCACTAGGTCTTGCGTTCAAAGGGCATTCCTCCTGCCCCCGAGACTTTGGGATCAATTGTGGGCACAGGGGCCACATACTCTCCACTGATTTGTTCACATGCGCCACAAGGCCATAGCAAGCGTCATGGGCAAGCTCACACGAAGGTCAATTAGTGTTGTACAAGCCAAAAAGCAGTCGGAACATCTTTCTCACACTGGACTTTCAACGACTCTCGGCGAAAGGAAGAATCAATTCTCAACGTCGCAGGTTCAACAAGGTATATCCTTCAACAATGGTCATGGTTGAAGTATCAATACAAGTCCGAGCTCAGAGAATTGATTTGAAAGCTTGACAACAGTTCCTGGTATAAGTATTTCGGTGGTCGTTTCAAGATAGAACTAAGGGGTGAAAGAATGCACTGCGCCAAGAATCTATGCTTGCATGGTGTTATCTAGAACTAGCGCAGTTGGCAAGCCAACGCGCAGGTCTTGCGGAGAACCCACCCCCCCTGGCCCCGCAGTTTCAAGCAGCAATATCACCATTGCCGGACTGAATGCCTTCAAGACCAAGCCAGAACAATTTATGGGTATCAAATGTCGATCAAATCCCCGAATGACGTGCAGGCTTCGACACGGGCCACCACACGACTGGTGACCTCGGGTTTCCCGGGCGGATGTGCAGGCAACATGTTTATTCTACGCAACGCTTCTCCGCCGCCACTAACCACGGCAGCTCTCTGCTCCCACACAAAGAGCATCGTTCCATCTCTCCGTCCTAGTGGTGTACAAGAATCATGGTCACAGGCGAATTCCAATCCCCCAACGCCATACCTCCCCGCCGGAGCTCCACAGGTTTAGGAACAGGCTACGTCAACCCTACTCAGCCAATCCTCAAGCCCGTCCCCGAAAGCAGCTGGATAGCCCAAGAAGCGCCCAAGCATACGAAGCAGTCATCTTCTGTCTCAACAGCGCCCTCTAGCTTCTCCCCGGCAAATGCGAACTTCGCTGTTTCAGCAGACAGCTTTGAGAAGCACATCCATCGAACGCAATGGTCTGCGGAGAAAGAGAAGATAGTCCTAGGACCATTCGACTACCTATATGATCATCCGGGAAAAGACATCAGGAAACAGCTCATCACAGCCTTCAATGCCTGGCTCAAGGTGCCAGAGCAGAGCCTGGAGATAATCACACGGGTTGTTGGGATGCTGCATACGGCCTCCCTACTGTACGTCCACCCCCAACCACCCATACAAACCCCCTCTAACACCACCCCCCCTCCAGCGTCGACGACGTCGAAGACTCCTCCCTCCTCCGCCGCGGCATCCCCGTCGCCCACAGCATCTTCGGCACCGCCCAAACGATCAACTCCGCAAACTACATCTACTTCTCCGCCCTCTCCGAGCTCGCAAAACTCCACAACCCCGCCGCCATCGAAATCTACACCGACGAGCTCTGCAACCTGCACCGCGGCCAAGGCATGGACTTGTTCTGGCGCGACACGCTCACCTGCCCGACCGAAGACGACTACCTCGAAATGGTAGGAAATAAAACCGGCGGACTGTTCCGCTTGGCCGTCAAACTCATGCAAGCGGAGAGTCAAAACACGCGCGACTACACCCCGCTCGTCTCCCTCCTCGGCCTCCTCTTCCAAATCCGCGACGACTACCTGAACCTGCTCTCCCCCACCTACACCACGAACAAAGGCTACGCCGAAGACCTCACCGAAGGGAAATTCTCCTTCCCGATAATTCACTCCATCCGCTCCTCCCCCTCCTCGCACCAACTCCTCAACATCCTCAAACAAAAAACCACCGACGAAGAAGTGAAAAGGTATGCGGTGGGGGTTATGGAGCGGACGGGGAGTTTGGAGTATTGTCGGGTGTGGGTGAGGGGGTTGAGGAAGAGGGTGGGGGGGTTGATTGAGGAGGTAGATGAGGGGAGGGGGGAGGGGGAGGGGGTTAGGGGGGTTTTGGATTTGCTGGTGCTTTGAGTGGTGGGGGGGTTGCGTTTGCATTGGGCCGGGGGTTTAGTCGTTGGGATCTAGATGGGGGTGGATGGATCATTCGCTCTGCCTATGTTTGTACTTAAGGCAACATCGTACAATCATATCGCGAGAACAATCATGCAATTGAGCTTAGTCCTCGCCTTCTTGACTTCACTGATGAAAGCGTATCAGATCAATCACTGCTGGTCGGTAAGAGGATTATTGGTCAACTAATATCGACATCTCAATGCGCGCTTGCAGAAATGAATCTATTGACAATTGCCATAGTTTGATCCATCTCAAACAACCTCCGACAAAGGCTTGCGCCTATAAACCGATCTAAGTCAATACATGCTGCCCTCCCAGGGTTTCTAGTGCGAAACCCAAATCTAGACCCTCCCATTGTACCTCATACAGATCCCAAACGCATGTCTCCAAGACTTTGAATCATACAATTCCAACTCCCGCCAAAAGCCCAAATAAAATGATAAGAAGTCCCATGATACGGTACGCTGGTTGCAAACTTCCTTGGCACTGCCCTGAACTTTGCAACCCACCGCATCAAGGGATAACAAACGGCCAGCGAAGTCACTCACCAGTGGCACAACCCACCCTCCGAGTCATCCAGACTCCACGTCCCAGCCAAGCCCGTAATCTCCATCACCCCATCCGGATGCTCCCCCATCTTGCCCAAAGCAGCGACACTGGGAGATGATCCTCCAGGAGCGTTGCTCAACATGCGTCGTGCCCAAGCATCGATCGCCGGCTCTCCCGTCTCGTCTCGCGCCTGCTTCAGGAAGGGGATCAATGCCGTGCCGCCTGTACCTTTGAGCTTCTTGCCGCCATTCCTGGAATTTTTGCTCGGCAAGGTGTTTGCGAGATTCAAGGGCTGAGGTTGATTGTTGGGAGCGTTACGAGGGGAGAGGGACCGAGAATGAGAGCGGGATTCGCGGGATTTCACGATGATGTAGCGGGAGACCATTTGAATGTGCTTGTCTCGTAGTGAGCGCACCATGGCTAGGCAGGCATCGAAGGCTGTTCTCAAGGCGACATTCGACTTATTGGCTGTGACATATTCGTGGACATTGGCCACAGACGCAACGTCCTGCAAGAATTCACGGTGTTTGCCAGGCATGTAAGATCGCATATCATGGATGAAATTGTGGCGAGGTGGCGGTGATGATGGACCCTCGGCTTCGCTTTCAGTAGAGCTGTCAGAAGGTTTCTGTGAACCTGTAGGGCGATGTTCAACGCCAAGAACGATGTCGAAGAATTGAATCAAGGAAGATTGGGCGTTGCTTCCCCCACCGTATTGAACATATCGCTCATCGCCTCTGCCCGTATCGAAGATGACCCCGTTGGGAAGTCCAGCCTCAGCCATGTTCTTGCTTCCTGCGAGAAATGGTCTGATGCGGTGGTAGAATATGTGTGGGTCGCAATTCTCGTACATTCGTTGAAGCAGAGTACCGAGCTCATCGAGTCTTTCGGCAGTTAATTGTAGACATGCAGTGACCGCTCGGCTGTCATCGGCACGGGCAGCTTTAATGGCGTCTAGCATCCACTTTATAATGGGTCCACCCCGGGCTTCGATGGCGACCGAAACCAGATAGAACCATGACTCATCCAATGAGCCGGTGAAAGTGGCAAGTGTAGAGAGGTTCTCGAGATTATCGATGGGCTCATCAGAAAAGATGGGCTTGTAATTCCATAGGCATACGCCGGCGTACGTTGCCACTGTAGGAAGTTTGAGGTACTTGCACACCTGAGTGAAAGGTATAGATATCGTAGGCGGGACTCTCTGTTGTGGTTTTAGATTCAGCGATAGCCTCTCAATTGACCGTTCGATACTCACCTCCTCAGGCTTGTCCCCACCCCAAATGTAGGCATGCGCCATAAAAGACAACAGCACGTAGGCTCTCCGCCATTCTGCATCGCTTCGTAATCTTGATGCTGTAACGATGGGCAGAGTGTTGATCCGAGTCTTCAGTCTTCTGCTCAGGAGCAAAGCCTGCAGGTTGGCCACCACGGTCTCCCACTCCCTGTAGTACGGGTCTGAAAGTTTCTCAATGGGGAGCTCGTCTGATAAAAAGCCATATTCCTTTGATATGCCATAAGACTGCAGAGATGGAACGGGTGGCAACATAATTCAGATTAGCCTTTTTAGACGTGTGATCCTTGATCTCAGCGCTAGCAGTAGGTGTTGAGTATCACAGATCAGGGGGATCAAAGACGTCCAGCAATGCAGTAGGTGGGGGAGCTAATAATTTTGAGTCAAGGTGGCGATGTCGTTATATGATGATCTCATGCAAGAAGTGATAATAAGAAAGGATGTGAAAGTACAAGTGACAGTGCGAAGTAAATGCAAGTAGCTTTCCAACGGCTAAAAACGTTGGGATGTGGAGTAAGAAGAGACGAAAGTCTATGACATGTTATTATTCAGCGAAGGAACGCAGGCACGAGACCCAAAGCCACGGTAAGCAGGGTCGAGAGCGCCCTAATGCGCAGGCAGGGGCCCTGTCAGACACTTGGGACTCGAGGCTGCACTGGTCTCGTACTGCCCAAGGCTGTCTGGCAGGCTTCTCTTGGGAGGACTGAAGGACGTGGTGTTGTGACAAAGGCTGATGGCACCATCCGAGAGCTCCCGACTTCGGAGAAGTCCCCACCGGATAAAGGGAAGTCGATGAAGCGACGAATGAAGTTTGAGCTTCAGGATCCATCATGTTTCAATTGCGACTTCTTCCTCAGGCGAACCAGAGGTTTCGTCAAGGATGAAGGGATTGATGGGGAACGAGATGGCAGAAATGACCCGATGAGATCTCTTCGGAATCGGCGCATGTCTTTTGGGTCGCAGCTGCATCCGCTGCAGGTTTCGCAGAAAAAGAACTAGTAGAGGGGCAGTTGCAGCGAGCCCTACAAGGCGAGAATTTATCGAAGGACAATGCTCCGGTGACTGTCATGGCAACGATAGGTACGCCTTCGTCTATTCTAATTCGGTCTGACATCAGTGAGCTTACGTGCAACAATGATGATCGGAGAGTAATGATGTTTCAAATGGTAGATACATGAAACGAAGTATGACGCCTTCAAGAGCAGCCGACTGCCCTTGCAACCCAGACTCCCTGCAATGCTCGCAAATCATCAAATCATGACCAACAGCCGACATCAGTGCTGGCTCCACTCAATGCTATCCAGGGCAACCCCCTCCTGCACCAACTCCCACAGAGGACTGAGCTCCCGAAGGAAGGTCACCCTCTCCTTGACCGCTTTGAGCACGTAGTCGATCTCGCTCTCCGTCGTAAACCGGCCAATCCCGAATCGAATGCTGCTATGGGCGCTCTCATCGCTGTTGCCCAAGGCTCGGAGGACATAGCTAGGCTCGAGAGAGGCTGAAGTACAGGCACTGCCCGATGACAAGGCAATGTCTTTCAGTGCCATCAGTAGAGACTCGCCTTCGACGTAGGCGAATGAAACGTTGACACAGCCGGGATAGAAGTGCTCCGGATCACCGTTCTGTGAGGTGTGCTCCATGGAAAGAAGTCCTTTGAGAAGGCGGTCTGACAGCCTTCGGATACGAGCAGAATCATACTGGAACAGATACGTCAGCTATGTCGATATCATCAAGATTCTGGATTCTGGATTCATTGACGTACCTCCATTTCCTCTTTTGCTATCCTACAAGCTTCCCCGAAACCGACGACCAATGGCGGTGCAAGCGTGCCGCTTCTCAATCCTCTTTCTTGTCCTCCACCGCTGATGATCGGCTGAAGTCTGACTCTTGGTCGTCTTCGTACGTAGCAGGCTCCCATACCTTTCGGTCCGTAAATTTTGTGGGCCGAGATTGACATGAGATCCACATTCCATTCATCGACACTGATCGGCATCTTCCCAACCGCCTGTGCACCGTCGGTGTGGAAGAAGGTCTTCTTCGCTTTGCAAAGCTTCCCTATCTCTTCCATTGGCTGGATCACTCCAATCTCGTTATTGACGGTCATGATACTAACGATCGCAGTGTCAGGTCGGATGGCCGCTTCCAGCTCGCTCAGATCCACCAGACCGTTGGCTTTTACAGGCAAGTACGTGACTTCGAACCCTTCCGACTCTTGTAGGTGGCGACAGCTATCAAGTACGCACTTATGCTCTGTCTGGGTGGTGACAATATGCTTCTTCTTCCCGCTCTTACCCAGAAATCTTGCCACACCTTTGATGCTCATATTGTTGCTCTCCGTAGCCCCACTTGTGAAGATGATCTCCTTTGAATCTGCCCCGATCAGATTTGCGACATGCTCCCTCGCTTGTTCTGTAGCTTCTTCCGTCTCCCATCCATAGGCATGTGTTCTCGAATGAGGGTTTCCGTAGAGGCCAGTGAAGAAGGGAAGCATAGCGTCAAGTACACGAGGGTCTGTAGGAGTGGTCGCTTGCATATCGAGATAGATAGGTCTAACCCCTTCGTCCATGATGGTCGCTTGCTTCAAAATACCAGCTGCTGGACTCATCATGACATCCGCTGACATTTCGGTTCCTGGCATTTTAATGTTCTCAGGAAGCTTTCCAGTCTGGGCAGTGAAAGCATGTTGATCTGCCTTGATGGTAGTATCAACATTCACCTGGGCTTTGTTCGGCTTTGACTCTGAGACATAGCATCGCCGCGTCACTCTGTTTGTCAGTGCTGCAGCTGCAGATGGCGCTCTTCTTAGATGGCGGGGGCTCCTGATACAAAGCTGTGGAGACGCAAGAGATCTCGACGAGAGCCGTGAGCACTGTCTCCATGATGAAGGGCCTAAATGTGCCATATTGGTCATAATGTAGCTTGGTAGACAAGTGGGACAATGTCGTACGAAAGCGAAGGTTTGATCGAACGCCCCCACAGTCAGGCTAACCTATCAAGGATAAGCGCAGCGGCTCTGTAAGCCCTCAGTGGTCCTATGGATTTTGACAATGATGGGAGAGAGATTGAGGAGAGGACCGAGAAACATAGATCTCTAATCAGTCTCATCGTCCGTACAATGAATTGGTATCGTGAATATCAACAAATATTTGTTGCTGCGCTATTTCTCTCACCATTCGAATGCCATGCACAAATATCCACGTTCGGTTAGACGGCTCTCTGTTAGTGCATCGTCGTCAGCCAAGCATCTTCAAGTGCCTCAGTCGGCGAACAACAGTCCTTGATTACTGCATCACATGAGTGTAACGCTTCCAGTGAACCAAATTCCCTGCAATGAATTCATGATTGTATCGTTGTGAGAAGTGCAAAACTGGACTCCGAGCCCACATTACGCAGACGGTCGGCTGCGGCACAAAGCCAAGGTCGATTTCGGAGCACGCATCACCCAGCAAGGAAACCCCGATTTAGGCCACCACTTTCATCAAGGCCAAATCTCTCATCTTCATGCGCGTCCTACTACTGGGACATCTGGGAGCAACTTTGAGGTTACCTGCGCTCGCCTTGTTGTGATATCTACTACGCCAAAATGAGCTTGAAGGGCTTCCAGAAGGCGGCTGTTCGGGTGAGTCTTCGTGAATCAGTCATCGAGACATGGAGCAGTGGGGCAATACGCTGACTGATTATCTCGTTAAGGCTCCTCAAACTCTCAAGCAAAGATTCAACATTGGCGAGCATACCAAAGATGCAGTCTACATCGATTCGGAACGCCGCTTCGGCGAACTTGAAAAGGAGACCAAGAAGCTCCATGATGAAGCGAGGAAATATTTCGAAGCAATCAATGGCATGCTCAACCACCAGATTGATTTCTCAAAATCGATACAGGAAATCTACAAGCCAATTTCCGGCCGTGTCTCGGACCCTGACTCAATAATACCGGAAGGCAACCCTGAGGGTATCCAGGCATGCGAAGAGTACGAGGCAATCGTAAGGGAGTTGCAAGCAACATTAGCGCCTGAGCTCGAGATGATCCAGGCAAGGGTGATTGGTCCAGCAGACGAGCTTCTATCAGTTATCAAGGTCGCGCAGAAATCATTACTGAAAAGGCAGCACAAGCAACTCGACTACGATAGGCGTCGAGCTAGCTTAAAGAAAATTCAGGACAAAAAGGACAAATCGCCGAAAGATGAGAAGGCGTTGTACAAGGCCGAGAACGATGTCGAACAAGCGACAGAAGAATTCAACTACTTCAATGATCTCTTGAAGGATGAGCTACCAAAGCTTTTTAATTTGGAACGGGAATTCATCAGGCCACTGTTTCAATCGTTTTACTACATGCAATTGAATGTTTTCTACACTCTTCACGAAAAGATGCAAAGTATCGACATTGGGTATTTCAACCTTACTCTCGATATTGAAGAAGCTTTCGAGGCGAAACGCGGTGACAGCCGAGAACAAGCCGAAGGCTTGTCAATTGTCAGGTTCAAGACTACAGGGGCAAAAAAGACTGCTCCACCAAAGTATGGTCCAGGCAGTAAGACAGCCATAGAAGGTCCAACCAGCAGGCTGGCAATCGAGGGAAGAAAGTCATCAGACGCGCCAACAAGGCGGTCGACGCAGGACTTTGTTGAAAACCCTCCACCTCCGTACAGCAATCCAGGGTCGCCGAATCTCGATGGCGGAAATTCAATGGCTCGCGCAAACAGCACCGGCAGTTCGTGGGGACAAGCGGCGAAAGCCAAGGGAGCTGCTCCGCCGCCACCGAAGCCAAAACCCTCACGGTTGAGTGGAGCTCTAGCTGCTACTGACAGAGCTGAGGCCCTGTATGATTATGAAGCCCAAGCGGCCGGCGACCTCAGCTTCACGACAGGAGATGTAATAGAAATCGTGGAAAAGGGAGCAACAGAGAATGAATGGTGGACGGGGCGACTGACGGGCAAACAAGGGCAATTTCCTGGTAAGAATCTTAATCAGGAACCGTTTGGTTGCGTGCTGATTCGATCTAGGTAATTATGTGCGAATGCTATGACGATGAAGGCTGGACATGATGCCGGTAGAGTACCGTAATCTCTGGTTGCTGAAGTCTCGCCAAGCAGTATTCTTATTGTGTATGGATCTATCATCATTCAGCATCTCACCCTGCATATAAAGCATACGAGGCAGCAATAGTCATTCAGAACATACTTATTCAGAAATCAGAATTCACCTCGGAAGCTCATGTCACTTTCCCAAGAAGGTTTGCTTGGCTGCGTTAGCCCGCGCTAGACAGCCCTAGGAAGGTGGGGTGCAGCAAAGTGTGGGGGAGGCCGGGGCGAGATCGGCCAGATCCGGGGTACCCCATTGAGCCTGGGTCCTCGTGCATCCTTGTCCACGTCCACTGCCATCCTCTCCTTCCATCACAATCCAGTCACTCCCTACAACAAGTATCATCGCTGTGCTAGATCCTCTCACTTGCTCTTCTCGTGTCGCAACCCAGCAAAAGGCACAACGTCCGTCTATCTATCCATGCGTGAAAACTATCCCCGCCACCACAGTGATCGCCGCTTCAAGTCACCGCGTTCCTCGTCGACAAAACCGTGAGATCTTTTCAGCCTCCCCACGGCTCTCAAGCTACATCGAAGGCGTCAAGAAATTGTCTGCAATTGTTCAAGCGCCCTCGAAATGGCGTCCACAAATTCCAACTACGCCTCGACCTCTGCCCCTCTCCCCTCCCCCTCTGCCAGCCAAACACCAGCTTCTCAGTACTTCCCACAACAACGTCACCGCTCATCCACCACGATATCGCAAACACATGCCCAAGCACCGACTTCACAGCCGCAATCACAGCAGCAAATTCATCAAACGCAGCAAGGTCCGCAACAGTATGGTCATGACCCATATGCGGCTGGAAAAGAGAAAGACTTCTGTCTGATAGCAGAAGCTGCAAAGAGAGCACAGATGGCTGTTCTGATGAGAGACATGGGGGAAGTGGCCCTATAAAAATGTGTGCATCGAGGTCATGGCCTCGAGCTCCATCCACAGTCTTTACGCCTGGCGGTAGGGCTTGTCAGATCAGAGAAGATGATTGTACCATAACCATGTCGGAGGATACACACAATGGGCGGTTTTGTTCTTGGAAAACCTTTATCGGGGGATGTCGTTGATTATGGGTGTTTCCTGGAGCTCATATTGGCGTATGGGAAAATCGGCGTTATTTGCCTGTTGTGCGAAAGACTTGTGCGGTTAGACTCCGATTCGGTGCAATGACAACTTACATAGATCTCCAACGTTGAGTATTTTGCCACTCTGACGAGATCATGCAATACTACCAGGAAAGTGACCAGCATGTGATCCGTGAGCACCTGCAGAGAAGCTAAGCCTAATTGGGATACCATGGTAAAATCAGCGAAATCGTCCATAGGTACTGAAGACAGATCATTTGCGGAAAAGAAGGTCTATAGATCAGAAGTGCAAAACCTAAGGGACAGAGTCCGGAAACAAGTATCAATCATTGGGAAAACCTTTCTTCATTCCGGTGGCTTTCAAGATTCCGGCACCCCACCCTACAGCAAATCAAGAGGATGTGTCGGTGAGAAATACGCTTCTATTGTAGAACTCTCGAAGCTCACCTCATCACCAGCTGGTTTGCTTACGTCTCAGAATCAGAGGAGTGTCTTCTTGAAGACGTCTTGATAGCACCCGTGCGCGACTTTTGCAATTCGAGTGTCATTTTCTCTGACTCTTCTTAGGCCCACGCTCTTGCAAAGCAAGTGCACGACCAGTGAGTTGAGCATTGTTTTGCCGTTCATCATTGATGAAATTACTAGCTATCTTCCCAAGTTGCTGTCCCATGATCCAAATGAGATAACGACAGAGCAAGAGATCACAGCTCGAAACCGCTTGTTCAATGTAGATGGCTTTGGAGTGGCATGGTATACCCCTGCCGCCAGGGACTTTAACAATGACTGCAAAGCCGAACATCCGGCTCTTTACAAAAATGCTCAGCCGCCGCTCCATGATACAAACTTCAGGAGCATATGCGCCAACACCGCAAGTAAAGCCGTCTTCGCGCACATACGTGCAGCAACGGCCACCCCAGTAACGGCGGTCAACAATCATCCTTTTGTATTTGGTCGACATACATTCATGCACAACGGCGTCATCTCCGACTTCATCTCGATCTCCCGTGATCTGGTCGATTTAATGGATGATGACTCCTATGCAAACATCTCGGGGTCCACAGACTCCGAACATTTTGCTGCGCTTTATATCACATACCTCACAGAAGGAAAAGGCAAGTCTAGCTGGGAGAAGCAGTACACTGTCCATCAGATGCGGGACGCCATGCGTAAAACGGTTGACTCTGTCGTCAAGCTCCAGCGTTCAAGACTTGCGGATAAAGCAGAGCCGAACAGCTTGAATATTGCTGCCACAGATGGTAGCCAGCTTGTGGCTTTTCGGTTTCGTAATCATGCCGTGGAGCAGCCACCATCACTTTACTTTTCTACGACGGCGGGTATGACATTGAATAGGAAATATCCCGATGAGTAAGTACGCTCCTATTTCCATCTAATGTAGAGTATTAGATTGACGAAAATGCTAGCGCGGATGGCAAAGAGAACCCAATGGCAA
>JAABUP010006089.1_pt1 | contig 17597 bp, 24 predicted proteins | sample 5559201 | NCBI WGS metagenome assembly JAABUP01 (sample SAMN10711887, study PRJNA513373) | rock metagenome | isolation source: Antarctica rocks | place: Antarctica
CAGGCCGCCGTTCGCCGAGGTCTGCGCGACCCTGGCGCAGCTCCGCATGCAGTACGGCGGCGGCGGCGTCGCCGACTGCCTGAGCCTGGAGGGCCCGCGGGCGCTCTCATGCCCGCGATGACCCCCGGCTGGTAGCAGGGCCATCGCAGGGTGTGCTGGGGCAGGGCGCTGCGCCTGAGGCGGCAGCCTCACTGAAGCAGGGATTGATCTGCAGAAGAGCTGCATTCCCATTGCTCCATCTGCAGTTTACGGCGCTGCCTGGCAGCAGCTGTCAAGCCTGGCTTGAGAACGCCCGGGGCCCCTCCCTCTAGCGGCATGATGTCGCCTTAATTGTGGCGGGGCTTGCGTTCGCACTCCTGTTTCCGCGCTGAGCGCGCAGCACATCGTTGCTTTGGGTCTTCTGATGCGCAAGAGCGGCTGCCGTGCTTGCGCCTGTTTGCCAAGTACATACCGGGGTGCGTCGCATGCTGAAAGGCGCTTGGGCCGGTGTGTGAGAGGGTGCGCGGCAGCACATATGCGCCCCGCCCTGCCGCAACATGTGGCCATGGGGATCGTTGTCACCTCTGCCCTGCTGTGTAGGTTTGCTGATGCTGATAGGGTCTGCGGGGCTGGCGCGCATGCGCGCGCGTGGCTGGGCCTGCTGCCCGCATGGCTCTACGCGTTGTTGTCCCCTCCTTACCCCTGGCTGGGCTGCCCCATGCAGCTTAATAAGTTTCCGGTCCCCTCTTCCCCCTTGGCTGGGCTGCCCCGCGCCAACTTGCTGCGTCCGCAAAGCTTGCCTGGGGGCAAGGAATGGTGACATGATGTGTGTGTGAGAGCTGCCCGACCCCGCGCTCGCTGCGTGACGAGCGCGCGTGCACAGGCGCGTCCGGCCAGCGCAGCGCGCGCCGGTGGGGCGGCGCGCGTGTGCCCGCACGCTGCGCGCACGCTATGATGCGCCCTAGGCTTCTGAAGGCCGCAAGTATGCTGTGGTTTCTCATACCCGCCCTTCCCCCCCTGCTTGCTTGCGGCGCTGGCCCACGAGCAGGGCGTTTTCCATAAGGCGTATAAGGGCGGCGCGCTGCGGGGCTCCGCGTTCTGGGGGCTGTGTCGCCTGGAGCATTGGAGCCCTTCAACATTTGGCGGCCGCAAGCGTGCTCCGCGCGGCCGCAGACCGCGCCAGGACCGAGAATTTGTTTACGTGCTTAAATGTGTGCGGCCCTCATTGCTTGAGCGGCAGATAAAGTGCCTTGTTGGCTGGTTGTTGGCTGTCGGCTGTTGCTTGCTGGCTGCTTGGATAATGCTGCTGTTGCATAAATCCTGTCGATCACGTGCGACATGCAGCATGCGCTGCGCTCTGGCCCGCGCCTCCGCCGCCGCAGCACAACAGCCCCGTCCGACCACCCTGGTCCTCTCCGCACGCCGCGGCCCCGACAGCGCGGGTTTGCAGAGCTTGGCCGGCGCCCGTCGGCCGCCGCGCAGCGCTCCCCTATAGCCTTCTCCAGGTTCAGGTCTGCGCGGCGCGGCGGGGTGGTGCGGTGAGGCGCAGGCGCCGCGCTGAGTATGGCCCGAGGCGCGCCGCGCTGGTTTTGTCACACGCACGGGAGCCGGGTGCCGGGAGCGCAGCTAGCCTCTGCAAGGAGGTCAGCTTGTCCACCTCATACCTGCGCGCTCGCCCACCACGTCACCCCAGGGGCGCGCAGGTTGCGTCGCCCCTGGCCAAGCGCCAGTGCGCAAAACCCCTTGGCCAAGGCGCCCTGGCGCTGGGGTTGAGCGGCCTTGCGGCCGCGCTGCGGCCTCCGTTCGCGCACAGGGCTCGAGCGGCAGACTCGCAGCAGCCGATTCTGCTTTGATCTTCTCTCGAGCTGGTTTGACAGCCGCTCGATGTCGCGCGTCAACGACGCGAGGTGCAGCTCCTGGCTTTCTGAGACCTCGCTGTGAAACCCCGCGAAGCGCGCCTCCTGCTCCAGCACAGCCTGCAGGCGCGCGGGCCTAGCAGCCCTGCAGCCTCGCCGTGCGGCCCCGCCCCGCGCGCGCCGCGGCTGCGCACCTTCTCCGGCGCCGCCTTGGAGACAAACTGCTCTATGACCTTTTCGCGGTTTGTGCAGATCAGCTCTGTCATGTGTTCCGTCAGTGCCTCGGCCTGCTGCCGCGACATGCCTGCTTCTCAAAGCGCCGCATCTGCGAGCACACACGACGCGCGTCAGCGCCTGCGGCACCCTGCTGCTGCTGGGCGCTGCTCTCTACACGGGGCCAGGCCAGCACCAGCGTGAGCGTGTCAACTAGCAGCGACTTTGTGACGGCGGCGACACTGTTCGAAGTCGTGGTCAGCGCGGTGCTCGCCCGGCAGGGCTGGCAGCATCAGCCCTGCACATGCGGCGCAGCCTGCGCATAGTTCGTGCTCGCCACGCAGTCTCTGCGCGACCGGCGTTCAACAGCCCGCTGCAGAGCGCCGTGCTCGTGCGCGCGAGCAGGCTTGCCCACCGCGTCTGCCCGTCGCAGCTCGGTGGACTCGCGAGCTAGTCAGTAATCTTCTCACGTGTGCAGCGAGTGCAGCGACACAGCGAGACAGAACATAAGAATGGTGCTCTGACTAAGGAAAAAAACCTCGCGAGGATTGCGCCCGAAGCCTTTTGTTTTGTGCTGTTGCCTCACCGCGCACGGTGAAGCTGTTCATGTGGCAGGCAGACCTGTATGGTGTGGCCTGCCTCACTTGTGAATGCATGAGACAACATGACCTTACACTAAGGGCCGACGCTCATCAGCCTAGCTGGGGCTGCGTAACAAATTCTATCTGCTCTGAAGTCTGGGCACTATATACTCGTGCTCATTTATAAAGCGCAGGTTCTCATTGCTGGTCAAAGTTTCAAGGTCGCCTGCTGACACCACAACTGCAACCAACATCCACCTGTCATACTTGAGCCAACTAACTCGTAGCGGAGCATGCGCTCTGACTGGTGTGCACCGCAATTGCTTTTATGCAGTTATTGTCATACTTTGGCAGTCTTGTCAGAGATGCGGATGGGTTGCTGTTTGGAAAGTATAATGCTGTGCCTTGGGGCCAGTGTGCTCGCTGTGTGGACGGTGCAGCAAGTTAGCACAGGCAAACAAGGAAGGGAGCACCGCCTTGCTCAGTGCTTTGTTAGTGGTTGACACGCACGACTCATAGCACTCAGGCCTAACTGGCACGCAGCGCTGCAGGCATGTTGCACACGAACGGCATGGCGCCGTTGGCCCAGGCCAACGGCGTCAAGCACCCGGATTTGCAGCGCATTAGCAGCCTGGAGCCCGATGGCCCGGACGCGAACACGGACATGTGCAACAGCGCGACGCGCCGCTACGCCGCGCAGCTGAAGACCGACCCGCAGCTGGCCGGCGCCGCCCTGGACTGCGAGGCAAAGGACCACCTGAGGAAGTGCTACGAGCGCGGCGACACCATCAACCAGCTGGTGGAGAGCGTCTGCCGCGTGTACGCGTCCCGCAAGGCCCTGGGCAGCGCCGTCGGGGACGCGGCCAAGTTCAGCTACATCACATATGCGCAGATCTGGGAGCGCATACAGACGCTCGCTTCAGGCGCGCCTCGTCGCCCCGCCCGGCGCTCGCCCCCTGGCTTGCGCCCTGTCACTGCCCCTGGCCGGTCTGCGTTGGTTGCCCGCGTATGCCAGCGCGAGCATGGTGTCAGTGCCATGCAATTGCATGTGGTCGAGCTGCATGTAGGTAAGCGCTGCTGGGCTGACCGCGCGCGGGCGCGCTGCAGGGTTTGCTGCGGAGGAGGTGATGAAGCAGGGCGACTTCTTCGGCATCTGCGGCTTTGCCAGCATCGACTGGATAAACTGCGAGATAAGCACGCAGTACCTGGGTGCGGGCGCCATGGCAGGGTAGCTTTGCAAGCTGTGTCCTTGCTGCACCGCAGGGGTCGTCGCCGTTCACCCTCCCCCGGCGTTTGCGCGCGCGTGCCATGCGCTATGCAGGTTGAGACCCTTGTGCATGCTAGCCGCGTACCTAGCAAGAAAGGGCAGGCCCTGCGTCACCCATGCAGGACCGTCACCCATGCAGGGCCGGCGCCGCTAGCCATGCATGCGGGCACAGCCTGCCGCGCGCGACGGCGGCGGCCACGCCGCCGGCGCATGGCGGCCTTCAGTGCATCGACAGGCGGCGCGCTGAGCCGCGCGCGCCGCCCGGGGCCAGGCGGCGTCAACGTGGCGCTGCCGACCAACATCACGGCCGAGGACGTGGCCAAGGTGATCAACGAGGCCGAGCTGGTGGGCATGGCGTGCAGCGTGGACGAGCTGGCCACGCTCGCGCCTGTGCTGGGCGCGTGCCACACGCTGCGCACGTTTGTCGTCATGGAGCACGAGGGCTGCGCCAACCCCAAGCTGCCCGCGCTGGTCAAGCAGGCGCGCCGCCCGCCTGTGGATGTGCGGCGGCCCAGGCGCCGCGCTGCGGTGTTGGAGAAGGCCGCCGTGGATGCAGCGGTGTGCAAACGGCGCGGCAGCGCACTGATTAAGCATGTGGCTGCCCGGAGCGCGTCACCTGGGCGGTTGCATGAGTGTTGTGGAGTGCCTGTGTGCGGCAATATAAGTGCGGCGAAGCACGCATGTGACAGAGCCGGGCGATTTGCGCGCGTCAGCACCAGGGTGGGACAGTGCAAGCAACCATTGTGTCCTGCCCTGCAGCGCCCACCCTCTCTGCCGAGACCGCAAGGACGGAGAGGCGGCACACTGCAGGGACTCGTGAGACACGGAGGGTGCCCGCAGCCTCCTGAGAAGAGCGGATCCGCGGCAGGCGGAGGAGGGTCTGCCCGAGGGCTGCCGGCTGCTGATGCTGGGCGACGTGGTCAAGCGCGGCAAGGCCGGCCCGGTCGCGCCGATGTTCATCGCGGGCAAGGATGGCGCCCCCGAGGACCCCATAATCAGCCTGTTCTTCACCAGCGGCTCCACGGGCCTGCCCAAGGGCGCCATGTACACCGAGCTCATGTGGAAGCGCAACTGGTGTGCGCGCCGCGCTGCGCCCCGCGCCTGCCCTGCGCGGGCAGGCGCCTACTCTGGCAGGGCGGTGCACCGCGAGAGCGCTTCCTGCCGCCAGCTGCCTGCAAGTTCTGATGGGGCTGTGTTCTGATCAGGGGCCCTCTAGGCCAAGGGTTGCTTCCAGGGTACGAGTGTGGACAGCGCGGGAGGAGCAGAAGGCAGGCCGCAGCGTCAGGTGCGAGGTGCACGACGCGCGCTGGCCGCCGCGACTCAAGCTCACGCAAGCTCACCCCGCACGGCCGCGTGCGCGGGCGTGGGCGGGAGCGTCATGCGCGGGCGCGCCCGACGCGGCGCCCGCCGCGCGCAGGACCCGCGCGATCGGCGGCATGAGCGCGATGCCGGAGGTGGCGAGCATCGTGCTGGGCTTCCTGCCGCTGAACCACCTCATGGGCCGCACGGGCATCCTGCAGTGCATGGGCGCCGGCGGCTACACCACCTTCGTGCGCGCGTAGTCCCCCGCCCGCCTGCATGCCTGAGCGGGTGTGCCGGGCGTGTGAGGCCTGCACGCCCCTTCCCCAGCTTCTAGGCACCTTATCATGTCCACTTTGCAACACCATGCAGGTGCTGCGTGCAGGCATGCACAGTACAGCTACACCCACGGCTGTTTCGGCCCTGGGCGCACGGAGAGCGCGCCAGGGCCTGCAAAGGTAGGACAGCGGCAGCACGATGGGCGCAGGGCGCGCGGAACGGTATGTGGTGAGCCTGGTGAGCCTGGCAGCGCAGCGCATGGCGCGTAGTGCTCATGTGTGCCAGGGGCATCTGCTCGATGCCATGGACCGCAGAGTACATGCCCGGTCGAGGGGCTGAGCGCGCGGCCGCGCGCAGGTGCGCAAGAGCGACATGTCCACGTACTTTGAGGACCTGGCGGCGGTGCGGCCGACGCAGATGTTCATCATCCCGCGCCTGGCCAACATGATGTACGACAAGATGGTGTCGCAGCTGGAGCTCACGCTCGACGGCGACGAGCACGCCAAGGCGGCCTGCAGGCAGGCGCGGCCTGCGCGGCGGCGGGGGCTGCCGTGGCGGCCGGCAGGCGACCTCGCTGCAAGGCACATATCTTTCCACTGTGCATGTTGTTCTTGGTCGGCTCAAAGCTGAGCAGCTGATACATGGGAGCTGCTGCAACAGGATCTCACCTGGCACTCCCAGGAGTGCCTCGTTAAGCTGGCACCGGGGGCACTTGCTGCCAAGGACGCTCGCTGGCCGCCCCGCAGCTCCGCCGCAAAGTCTGCAGCGCCGCCGCCAGCTCCTGGCCCCATGCTTGCAGGGGAGCCCGCGCTCGCGCCGCGCGCCCCCGTGGCGCGCGCCCGCCGCTGCGGCGACCCGGCGAGCCCTGGAAGCCCTGCGCGCGCGCGCGCGCGCAGGAGGTCATGCGCAAGTTCCGCGAGGGCGACGTGGGCGGCCGCCTGGTGCACGCGTCCACCGGCAGCTCGCCGACCGCGCCGGAGGTCATCGCATTCCTGCGCGACGCGCTGCTGGTGCCCGTCTACGAGGGCTACGGCTGCACCGAAACCGGCATGGTGCGCAGCCGCGCGCGCCCGGGCCCGCCCGCCCGGCCGCGCGCCGCGGCGCTGGCCGGTGCATCCGGGGCGCCCAGCCTGCGTGTGCTCCAGGCGCGTGTCGGTGCAGCAGCCGGTCGTGCCGTGGGAGTGTGCTGTGAGGACCCCTGCCACCGGGCACTGGACGGAGGCTGCGCGCGCGGCAAGGAGCCCTGCTCGGCCAGAGACCTCAAGCCGCCAGCCATGCAGGAAGCATGCTGTCTCGAGAAGGAGGCCTCCCCTGCCATCAAGCCATGCGGCTCCCCCTACCCGGCGCGAGCCGTGAGCGTGTTGGCCCTTGCGCGGGGGCGGCGCGCAGATCAGCATGGACTGGGAGATGAGCAGCGTCAACGTGCTGGACTGGAAGCTGGCCGACGTGCCCGAGCTGGGCTACTTCACGTCCGACCCTTCCCGCGCGGCGAGCTGCTGGTCAAGACGCGCACCATGATGAAGGGCTACTACAAGCACCCCAAGGCGCGGCGCCTGGGCGAGCCTGATGCTGACAGGGTGGCCAGGTTACCGCAATGGTGGCAAGGCGACCGGGGCACAGAAAGGACCGGGCTCGCAAGCGCCGTTCTTGCGCCCGGCAGCGGCGAGCCTGGCTGTTGTGGCTCGGCGGCTTCGCCCTTGCGCACACGCGTGTCCTGCAGCGGCCGCGCGCGCGCGCGCGCGCGGGCTGCACCACTGATGGGGCCGCAGCGCTGAGCAGGCACCGGCATCGGCAGGCGACCTCCGAGATGTTCGACGCGGACGGGTACTACATGACCGGCGACGTCATGCAGCAGGAGACGCCCAACCGCGTGGTCTGGATCGACCGCAAGAACAACGTGCTGAAGCTGTCGCAGGGCGAGTTTGTCAGCCTGGGACGCCTGGAGGCGGTCTACAAGGGCGGCAGCCCGCTCATCCACCAGGCACGCGCGCCGCCGCCCCCCCTTCCCCCCCCGGGGCCGTGAAATGGTCTGGTGCTGCTCTGATGCGGGCGCGAAAGTGCGGACTGCAGCAGTCGGCGCTGCCTGGGCCCGCCGCTTGTGTGCAGTGCGTGTGCTGCTCTGGTGCATGTGGACAGCCTCAGGGCCTGTAGCTGCCGAGCCTGATACCCCACGCATGCGCGACGCAGATCTATCTGTACGGCAACAGCCTGCGCTCGTACATCCTGGCGGTGGTGGTGCCCTCAGAGGGTGCGCTCGCGGCAGTCGCCCCTGGCGCCACTCCGGCGCTGTCTGGCAGCTCCCTGCAGCTCCCTGCTGTGCCGCACAAAGCTGCCTATGAGCAGTGCGCGGCTGCAGCATCCTGAGGCATTCTCTTGCGGTGCCTTCCAAGCCCCATTCATGCGCAGCGCAGCAGCACCATCCGCCCCTCGGCCTGTTGGACGGACAGCGTTAACGCGCGCGACGCGCGCAGAGGCGCTGGAGCTGGGCAGCGTTGAGCAGGTCAAGAAGCGCATCCGGCTGGAGCTGGACGACGTGGCGCGCAAGCGCGCGCTGCAGGGCTACGAGATCCCGCGCGACTTTGTCGTCGAGCGCGAGCCCTTCAGCAAGGCCAACCACCTGATCACCGACTCCGGCAAGCCCGCCACGGGCCGCATGAAGAACATGTGCGCCGCTGCGGCCGCCCCTCCCGGGCCGCCATGCATGCCCTGCAACCAGCGCCCCGCGCCGCGCGACCGGCCATGCTCCGCAGCCCTATTCCGGCCGTGGCCTGGTCCGCAAGCTCTGTGCTGTGTGCCACGCTCCGTCTCCTGTTGTAACGCGGCACCGTGTCCTGCCAACGCGGCCTGGCTGGGGAGTGGTCGAATAGGGTTATACCAACCCTAACCCTATCCAATGTATGGCGCGGCGCGGCCGCGCAGGTATAAGGACGCGCTGGAGGCCATCTACAAGCAGCACGAGGACCGGCAGAAGGAGCGAGTGCGCGCCATCAAGGCCGGTGCCGGCCAGAGCAGCATCGCCGAGCGCGTGAAGCAGGTCTGCGGGCCCCTCTTGACCCGGCGCCCCGCCGCGCCGCAGGTTTCTGGCAGAGCGCCCGCGAGCAAAAGGGGCTTGGGCCGCCCGGCCCGGCCCGTGGCTGTGCAAGGCTGCAAGCCGCTGCGCGCCCTCGGCCGGACTGCATCGGTGTTGACGAGGCTTGCACTGATACGGAGCTGTTGAGCGAATGCTTTCATTGTGGCAGCGTGGTAGAGGCTGCAGTGGCAGGCGATGGCATGTGTGGCTGTGTAAGGTAAGCAGCAGCTCTGTAGCAAAAGCGGCGGCACTGCAGGGTAATCGGCGGTCCTGCAGGGCAAGCAACGCTCTGTGGGGCGCGTTGCGGCGCCGGCGCGCAGGCGGTGAAACCGACGCTCAGGGTAGGGCACATGCTGTGTATGCCCTGTGTGCTCTGTGGGGCAAGCGGCGGCGGGCGCGCGCAGGCGGTGGAGCTGACGCTGGGCCTGAGCGAGGCCGACCTGGCCAAGGGCGAGGACGCCAGCTTCGCGCAGCTGGGCGGCGACAGCCTGGCGGCCATCCAGTTCGCGCGCAGCATCGACGAGCTGTGCGGCGTGCCGCTGCCAGTCTCGTTCGTGCTGGACCACAGTAACTCGCTCGCCGGCATCACCGCCAAGGCGCGCCCGGCGCGCGGATCGGGGCGCCCCTGCGATGGGCTGGGGCAGCCGGCCCTGGCCGCGCTGGCAGCGCCCGGCCGCGCCGGCAGCGCCCGGCTGTGTGGGCATGCACCCACGAGGCTTGCTCGCAGGTGCTCGGCGCGCGCAGCGCCCTGCGCCCGTGGGTCCCTGGGCCGCGTGGCCGCACACCCACTGCACCTGCCCTTCCGCGCCATGCCGTGATGCTCCACGTGTTCGGGCCAAGTCCGCAAGATAGAGCGCTGCGACTCTCAGCATGACCATGTGTGTGTCGGGAGGCCGGCGGCGGCGCTGACGCGCGCGCGCGCGCCGCGGCAGGTGGAGGCCATGCTGCGCGGCGAGGGCGAGGGCGGCATCACGTTCGAGGCGATCCACGGGCAGGACACGGCGGTCATCCGCGCGGCCGACCTCAACATCGACCGCTTCCTGCCGGCGCGGCCCGAGACGCCGCGCGGCCGGCCGGCGCCCGCGTCCGAGCTGCCGGCCGCGCCGACCAAGGTGCTGCTGACCGGCGCCAACGGCTTCCTGGGCCGCTTCCTGCTGCTCGACCTGCTGCAGCGCGTGTCCGAGCAGTGCGCGCCGTGGGCCCGCGCGCATGACCGCCCCTCCCATGAGCCTCTCTGTGAGTTGCACTGCTCTGATGCTGCTGCCATGAAGCGTGGGAGAAGGGGTGACTGAGCGTGTTCCCCTCGTCCTGACGGGGGGCAGCATGTATGGAAAAGTGGTGAAGGGTGTGAAGGGGTGGCGTGCTGGCCGCACCCTCAAGCAAGGGCTTGCCAACGCGTGCCATGGAGGCAGGACCACGCACAAGCGCACGGAAGCGGTCGCGGCCCGCCGCCCTCGCAACACGCAGGCGCCGTCGCAAGTGCCGCCGCGGAAGTGCCGGCCGGATTCCGGCGAGCAGCTGTGTGCTGACACGGCGGCCCGGCGCAGGCCGGGCGGCTTTGTCGTCACGGTGGTGCGCGGCACCGGGGACGACGCAGCGCGCTCGCGCCTGCGCAGCGGCTACGACACGGGCGACGCGGGCCTGCTGGAGACCTTTGACCGCCTGGCGGAGGGCCGGCTCAAGGTGTTTGCAGGCGCGCCCCGCGCCTCCGCCCGCACCCCCCGAACCAGTGTGCGAGCATGCACCAAGAGTGCATGCGCGCTGCCTATGCTACTTGTCTACTCGGAAAGTCTGCTCAAAAACTACACTTGTGCAAGGGGTAGCCTCGTGCCAGCCGCATCCCGGTGAGGAAGGCGTAAGGGCTGATGGCATGCCTAAAGGGGGGTGCGGGAGTGTAGAGCCGGCAGCGCGCGCGGACTGACCTGCACCGCCCGCTGCGGGCTGCCGCAGGCGACCCGGCCTATGTGTGGGAACGCACACGGAGTGAAGGGTACACCACAGGGGGTTGTAGGAGCGTGGGGCGAACAGTGCGCGTCGACCGAGCCAACCCACCTCTTGCGCGCTGCCGCAGGCGACCTGGCCAAGATCAACCTGGGCCTGAAGCCGGAGGCGTACAAGCGGGTAGCGGCCGAGGTGGACACGATCGTGCACAATGGCGCGCTGGTCAACCACGCCTTCTCCTACCGCCAGCTGTTCGAGCCCAACGTGCTGGGCACGGTGGAGATCATGAAGCTGGCGATCGCGACTCGCGTCAAGGCGCTGACGTTCATCTCCTCGGTCGGCGTCGCCGGCGGCCTGGACCACCCGGCGCCCGTGACCGAGGAGGAGGTGGGCACCGCGCTGTGCACGGAGCACCCGGGCGACGGCGGCTACGCGCTCGGGTGCGTCGCCGCGGCCCCCCGGCGCCCCCTTGCTCCCCTCAGGGGATTTGGTCTGGGGGGCGGTTGCGGGGAGCCTGCCGGAGCTGGACGGCGAGGCGCTGTGATGGGGTCGGCACGGGCCTGGCGTCAGTGGCCGAGCTCCCCTGCAGGCCTGCATGACATGGCCGCCACGGGTCAAGCAGGCAGCCTGGCGCTGCATGCCTGGCAGCACTCGAACTGCCCCGGCGCTGTGCGCGCTCGCCCGCGCGGCTGAGGTCGGGGCGCGCGCTGGGCGGCGCGCAGGTACGGCTGCACCAAGTGGGCGAGCGAGGTGCAGCTGCAGCAGCTGCACGAGCGCTACGGCGTGCCCGTGTCCATCTTCCGCTGCGGCATGATCCTGTCGCACAGCAAGTGCGCGCCCCGCCGTGCAGGCCGCGGCACCGCGAGCATGCCCCTGTGTGCCGTCCTGTCTCTTCCAGGGAAAGTCTTGGAGTGTGCGTGTACAAGGTGGTGGGTCATGCCTGTCTTTTACAGGTTTTTTCACAAGTCCTGGAGCGTTCGCAGGGTGGGTCATGCGCGGCTGTGCAGCGCGGCTGGTTCAAAGGGCGGCGCTTGCTCACCGGCGCGCCGCGGCCGCGCAGGTACCTGGGCCAGATTAACCCGACCGACTTCTTCACGCGGCTGCTGGCCGGCATCGCGTACACGCGCCTCGCGCCGGCCTCCTTCTACAAGGACCCCTCTGGCCCCAACCGCCACTTTGATGGCATGTGCGCCGCCCGCGCACGGCTGCGCGACTGCCGGCCTGCTTGCCTGTGGCGTGCTTGCTCCAGGGGTGTGCGCTTGTTGCTTGTCTGCTTATCCTTATGATGTTGCTTAGCGGGGGGAGTGCCGGTCTCACTGCCGGGTGTTTTGGAAACCAAATGCGAGTTGGCATCCTCTGGGCGGAGGCACTTAACCTGTAACTGCTGCGGCTGCAGGCCGGTTGACTTCGTGGCCGCTGGCATCACCGGCGTGCTGAGCAACCACCGCAGCGGCATCGACTGCTACCACGTCGTCAACCCGCACTGGGACGACGGCGTGTCGCTGGACGCCATCGTCGGCTGGGTGTCCGAGGCGCGCGGCGGCGTGCGGCACATCCAGGACTACGCGCAGTGGTGCGCGCCCGGGCCGCACGGTGTTATCCCATCAGTGCGCTCTGTCCGCTGCAGCCCGCCCTCGGGGCTGGAGCTGTTGCAGTGACCGTGCGGCGCCGCGCTCTTGAACGGGCCGTTGTAGGCCATGCACGCGCGCGCGCCTTGTGGGCGCCGTCTCGCCCCGCCGGGCAGGTGCAAGAATGATAACGTGTGCGAGGGGCGCGGCGTGTCTCGCGCGCCGCAGGTACCAGGAATTCAAGGCGGTGCTGGAGGGCCTGGACAGCAAGCGCCAGGCGCACTCGCCGCTGCCGATCATCTACCAGTGGCAGGCGCCCATCGCCGGCGCGGGAACCAAGTGCGCCCCCCGCTGGCGCCCGGCGAGCGCTCGTGCGTGCCCGGCAACTGCGCCATGGCTGTCTGGCTTTTGGCTGGGGCGCGCCATGCGCGTGCGTGGCCAGCCCAGGAGGTTGCCGCATCAGCAGCCGTGTGGACCAGCGCGCGTGCCCTGCTTGGCCGGCGAGGCGCGCGTGTGGCCGCGCCTGGCGCTCAGGCCGGAGGCGCGCGGCGTGCAGATTTGACGCTGTCAAGATGCGCGCGGGCGTGCGCGAGCATACGGAGTACCAGGACGTGCCGCACCTGGACCGCGCGTTCATCCTGCAGAACCTGCGCCACATGGAGGCGCTGCACATCATCGACCCCGCATAGCGCGCGCCGCGGAGCGCGCAGCGCTCCGGGCGAGGGGCATTTTGGTAGCAACGGCGCCGCGGCACGCCCCTGCCGGGTGCATCTGCGACCATGCAGCGGGCATGTCTGGGCGGCTGTGCCTGACGGGCACATGTGTGCTTACAGTCCGCGAAGTCTGCTGGAGCCGCATTCGCAGGGGGGGCGTGGTGCTGTGTCGCTGCTGCGACCAATTTTTCATCCTACGAATTACTGAAGTCGCACAGAGCGTATTTTTGGGCGTTGTCAGTCCAGCATGAGTCCGCTCGCTGTGCATGGCTGTGCCAGGTGACAGGGGTGGCGCCAATTTGCGCACGCTTCGAGGCTGGAGATCAGCATGGGGCCTGTTGCACATGTATCAATAGGGTTGACGGAACCTGCCAATCTGAGAATGAATGAAAGGCCCTGTGGGTGCGCGCGCCTTTCGGCGCACCCAGGGCGTATCTGGTTACAGCCTGTTTCAGCCAACTAGGGCTGTTTAGGCAATTGCAACCCGGACCCCGGTTCCGAACCCCGAACTGCCGGACCTGCCCGGACCGGCCCTCGGCACCCTACCCGACCTAGTGCTGCTAATACGGCAACCGCCATAGAATCTCCTTAAAAAAGCGAATATAATGGGGGCCAGGGTGCGTATCGATGCATTGGAGGCAGGGCTGATCAGCCTGGGCATGCCATGCTCATTCAGGTGGGTTTTCAGGCCTGAACAAGTCACATGCCCCCCACATGCCCCTGATGTGCCCGATATTGCCCAGATGTACCCACATTTCAGGGCCGGTCACCCGCTCAATGATTGAGGGCTGTCAATAATTGATACATGCTGCTGGTTGTTTGAGCCCTAAGCTCTTTTGTTGAGTTGGGGGAGATTTGGAGACATGCTCTGATTCAGCTGAGGTGATTGAATAAACCGTGGACGCTGCCGCTTACCAAGTGTTTCTCCCTCGTCGTTAATCCGTCTTTTGCCCATCGCTCAGTGGTCCGGGTGTGTTGTTCCTACCAGCTTGCCTTACTTGTAAACCAGGCAGTCATGTGGCAATGTGTGGAGGTTTTGGTGTATGTCTGAAAGCACCTCAGATGGCAAAATTGGGGAGCAAGCTCGTCACAGGCACACCAAGTAAGTACCTAAGGTCAGTGTCAGATGCAGCTTGCTAAAGAGATAGGTCGTCTCCTTCATCAACAGATACATCTGAACCGTTTTTTTTTTGGTCTGCTGAGCGTATTTACAATAGCTCCTGGACGCAAGCGGCCAACACCTTCAGGCTGGCCTGCATCACTGCTGTCAGAGCAATGAGCGGATTCAAACAAGACTTGCTGCACCACTGCTTTCAGAGCACTGCTCATATTGCGAACAAGCACACAGCGCGCATTTACTGCACGGGAAGCTTGTGCGGAGTAGGGATGTGTCACTCTTACGTGCGTGCTGTGCACTGCACAGTGTGCAGCAAGGCCAGCTGGAGCTTATCAAAAAGCCTCTGTCAGGAAGGCGACATGTAATCAGCTTATGTTGAAATCTTGTTGGAAAGCAACAGCTTGTAGGTGCAGGCGGTTGCTCCACCAGTGCGCGGAAGCGGGTCAGGAGGGCACGCAACGATAGGAAAGGAAAGGCTCTGGGCGCGCGCGCCCTGTTGGGCGCAGCGCCTGTTGTTGGGTCCAGCTGTCGAGCATAATTTCACATCATTTGAACTGCCCCTGCAGGGTTTGCAGGTGTGATTGCCCTTGGAATGTCATTCCAAGAACAGGAAGCCTCGGCCTTCCTCCTCAGTGTGCTGGCCTCGGCCGTCAGCTCGCAGCGGGCGCGGCGCGCGGCAGCAGGGGCCGGATGCGCTCGCCGCGCTCCCAGAAGCTCCCGCGCGTCCACTCGGGCGTCCTGCCAGGACCGGCAGTGCTGTTTCAGCCCTAGCTGGCTGAAACAGGCTTGCAACCCAACACGCCTGGGTGCCCTGAAAGGCGCGCGCACTCAGAGTCTCCCTTCCTTCCTCCTTCAGCTGCGCGGCGGCGCTGCCGGCCTTGCTGTCAGTGGTTTCTGCACAGCAGCGCACCGTGCGGCCGCCGCCGCGCCCCGTGCGCTCGTCAGGCTGACAAAGCATGGCGCGGACCGTTGCATGTACAGACCAGCAGGCTGCCTGGGAGTGTGCAGCGAGGCGTGCGTGCGCACGCCAGAGCCTGGCGCGCGCGCCGTGCAAGGCCCCATGCTCGGGCGCGTGCGCGCGCGCCTGAGCACCTCGCCGCGCGCGACCACGTAGCGCAGCTCCAGCGTTTCCGCGTCCAGCAGCAGCAGGTCCGCGTCGGCGTCGGGCGCCAGCTGCGCGCGGGCCGCCATTGCTCTCTTGTTATTGACACTCGCAGTTATCACCTTTAGACTCTGCATGCAGCAGGCGCAGATTTGCATCCAGCAGGAGCAGGTCCGCGTCGGCGTCGGGCGCCAGCTGCGCGCGGGCATGGCCAGCGCCTGGTGCGGCCCCAACCCTAGACTTGAACACAGTGGTTCAGTTCTGGAACTGGTTCAGCCCGGACATACCACCCACAGGCCGCCGCATGTGTGGTGGCGGCGCCGGCCTGTCGCGTGTTGACACTGACAGCAGTCACGCGTCGGCCTCGGAATGCAGCCAGGGCGCACCCGCATCACAGGCGGGGGCCGATGGCACGCCAGCACACAGATGCGGTCTCTGCAATCACTGCTGTGCACAGGCGAGCAGCATCAGTTGGCACGTCCAGCAGGTGCGGCCGGGCACCACAGCTGGGCGCCGCCCGCATGTGCCAGCACAAGCGGCCGCCGCGGAGGCGCACGGCTTGCAGTGACCTGGTGCACACGTGACTGCTCGTGCGTGCACCCCTCTGCCAGATGGGAGGGGCGCGCCCGGCCCTTGCGCGGCAGTCGCAGGCGCGCCGCCGGGTTGGCAGTGAAGAGCGGCAGCGCGCGCTCCAGCGGCCAGCCGTCCTCCTGCACCAGCGCGCGCAGGCAGGCGAGTAGCGCGCTGGGCGCGGTGACCTGGGCGCGGGCGAGGCGTCAGCGCGGCACTGGCGGCGCGGTCGCGGGGGCCCCGAGGGCGGCTGGTGTCCGCACCAGGGCCGGGGTCAGGGCTGCGGACAGCACCAGGTTGCGCAGCAAGGAGCCAACAGCATGCCTGCGTCTGCCCGGGCGCCGGACAAGGGCTGCAGCCCTGCTGTCTCCAGAGCCGCAGCGGCATGCACGAGCAGCATGCCGGACTCATGCCAGACGTGGGAACACAGGCCCTGCAACCGACCTCCGATGGCAGCCTTCCCAGCATGCTGCAGATCAGCACGCAGCAGAGGCGCCACCGGCTCCCGCCTCCAGCGGAGACGCCTTGCCAGCCCCTGCGCACAGCCCGCTGGCACCAGGCCGGCCACGGGCCCGCCCGAGCGCCGCGCCAGCGCGCACCTCGTACGACACGAGCTCGCCGCGCGCGTCGAAGACCGGCCAGCTGCCGTACGCGTCGCTTGACACGCTCACCCGCGCCAGCAGCTCCGCGTCCTTGCGGCCGTACAGCGCCAGCGCCGCGCGCGCCTGCGCACTTATGGCATGATTAGGGACATTGTACCCTACTTCAAGGCCGGCCCTGCGCCAGCAGCTCCGCGTCCTGGCGGCCGTACAGCGCCAGCGCAGCGCGCGCCTGCACGATTAGGGCGTAATCAGGGAAACTGTACCCTAGTTCAAGGCCGGCCGGCATTTCCCTTGATGTTGGCTGCGCGTGCATGCCCTGAGCCATCTAACCAGCAGCTTGCCCTGATATGTCAATGTAGCCTAACTGTTGTGTTCAGGCGGCGGGTGCAGCGCGGTGCAACTGCGCAGCACCCAGCGACGGCCGCAGCCAGAGCAGGTAGCTGGTCGACGCGGAGAGCGACACAGGTGCGCTCGCGCGCTGCACGCAAACGCCTTTCCGGAGCCTGGCTAGCCCCCTGCCAGCACGAACGGGCAGTGCCGCGGCATGGCAGGGCGCCCCGCAGGGCGTCGGGCGGCCACCGGCTGGCCGGCGGTGAGGTCCACGCAGCCGCCCTCGCGCAGCCAGGCCAGCCCATCCGCCGCCAGCTCGGGCGTGCGCTCCACATGCGTCGGCAGGATGGTCGTCCTGCAGCCGCCGCGGCCCGGTTCACCATGATGATACCAAACAAGGGTCGTTGCGCGCGGGTGCCGCGCCGGCGGGCGGCAGGCCGGGCGGTCACCTGGGCAGGCTGGGCGCGGCCGCCAGCGCGGCGCGCAGCGGGTCCAGGCGCGTCGGCGCGGTGCCCATGTGGCAGTAGGTCAGGCCGGCCGAGCCGGCGAGCATCCCGCCCACGCGCACCTCGCTGCGCGCGCGGCGGCCTCACCGGCGGGCCACGGCATGCAGGGGGCGGGGCCGCATGCCAGGACAGCGCGCGCACGACAGCACGACAGCGCCAGGCGCTGGGCGCTGGGCAGGCTGGTTGCATGCCCTGCGGTGCCGGTGCACGGGCGCCTTGCGGCGTCGGACTGCCGCCAACACATTCGCGGCGTGCCTGGCCAGGCGGCCGAGCTCGCGCGCTCTCGGCGCCGACCCGCGGTGGTCCGACACGGCCACCTCGCCCACGCCCACGCAGCGCTCCAGCAGGCATACGTCGCGCTGGGCGCCGCCCGTGGCCGTGGCCGGCGGGAAGCCGTACCCGCCGGCCCAGAGCCGCGCGGTCAGGCCCTCCGCGGCCAGCGCGCGCGCCTTGGCGACCAGGCCCTCCTGCGGCGCCCCTGCGCTGCGGGCCCTCAGCGCGCTGTGCTTTGACCCTAACCTCAACCCTACCCTCAGCTCGCTGCACGGCGGCGCGCCCGCCGGACGCGGGGCAGCTGCATCGGGCAGGCTGGCAGGGAGCGCCC
>JAABUP010006090.1_pt1 | contig 17594 bp, 18 predicted proteins | sample 5559201 | NCBI WGS metagenome assembly JAABUP01 (sample SAMN10711887, study PRJNA513373) | rock metagenome | isolation source: Antarctica rocks | place: Antarctica
CGGGGTCACGCCATAGAACGGGCAGGATAGCACGGCAGGAAGCACGAGCCGGGAACACGGGGTAGATTAGGCGTCCATCGACGAGGCCCTGCTTCGCTTCACGATGCCTGCGACGGTGTTCTTGCTGAGGCCGACCTCGCGCCCGACCAAGCGGTAGCTGCGGCCCAGGGCGATGAGCGCCAGCACCCTGGACGCAAGGCGGTCCGACTTCGGCCGCTGCCCTGGCTGGCGACCCAGCTTCTTGCCACGGGCCCTGGCTGCGGCGATTCCAGAGCGGATGCGCTCCTGCGTCAGCTCTCGCTCGAACTCGGCGATGCCAGCCAGCAGCGTCGCCATCATGCGCCCATGCGGCGTGGTGAGGTCGAACGCCATGCCGTTCAGCGCGACCAGCGACACTCGACGCGCTTCCAGCTCCTTGAGCGTGGCCAGCAGGTCAGTCGTGCTCCGACCCCAGCGCGACAGCTCCGTCACCAGCACCACGTCGATCTCGCGCCGCTGCGCTAGCGCCAGCACCTTGCGCCGCTCGGCCCGGTCGAGCTTCACCCCAGACGCGGTTTCCTTGTAGGTGCCGACCACCTCGTAGCCGCTGCGCCCGGCAAAGGCGGCTAGGTCGCGCTCCTGCCGCGCGCAGGATTGGTCCGCCGTTGAGACCCGGCAGTAAATCGCGGCGCGCAGCGACGCTTGCTGTCCCAGTTGAACTCCCCCCGCCCCATGGCCCGTAAACCCTTGTTCCTGCACAGGTCGGGATCGTAGCAGTTAGACTACACCCTGATTGGGACACCCTGCCATGCCGAGACGACGCGTGCTCACCGGGGCTCAGCTCGAGGCCCTGTTCGCCCTGCCGGTCGCAGAGCCCGATCTCATCCGGCACTGGACCCTGGACAGGGCCGACCTGACCGCGGTGAACCGCCGCCGTGGCGCCTCCAGCCAGCTCGGCTACGCCCTGCAGCTTTGCGCTTTCCGATACCCCGGCCGGCTGCTGCGTCCCGGCGACGTCATCCCTGACGCAGCCGTGCGCTTCGTTGCCGAGCAGATCCACGTCGGCGCCGACGCGCTCGCCGCCTATGCCGCCCGTCGTCAGACCCGGCAGGAGCAGCTCGACGACCTGCGCAGGGTGTTCGGCTTCCGCATGTATGCGCCGGGATGCGGGCGCGAGATGCTGGCCTGGCTGCTGCCGGTGGCGCTGGCCTCCACGAGCGCCCTGACGATCACCGTGGCGCTGATGGACGAGCTGCGCCGGCGCCGGATCGTCGCTCCTGGCCCGAGTATCGTCGAGCGGCTGGTCGCCGCGGCCCTGGTCGTGGCCGAGCGCCACGTCGCGGACCAGCTCACCCGCGACCTGCCCTCCATCCAGACCAGCGCGCTGGACGCACTGCTCACGTCCAGGGAGGGGACGCCGCTGAGCGTGCTGGCCTGGACGCGGCAGCCGCCGGGCGAGCCCGGCCACAAGGCCGTTGCGCGCATCGTGGAGCAGCTGACCCGCCTGCGCGCCATCGGCCTCGATCCCGCCTGTGCCGAGGGTGTCCACCCCGAACGGCTCCGAAAGCTCGCCCGCGAGGGCGGCCGCTACACCGCCCAGCACCTGCGGGCGCTGTCACTGCTCCGGCGCCGGGCAACCCTGGTCGCGACCGTGCTGGATACTACGGCCCGCCTGATCGACGACGGCGTCGGCCTGTTCGACCGTGCGGTCGGCCGCATGTTCCGCCGTGCCGAGGCCCGCGAGGAGGACACTCTTCTCCGTGACGCCCGGGCCATCAACGACAAGGTAAGGCTGCTGGTCCGGCTCGGAGGCGCTTTGATCGCGGCCAGGGAAGACGGCGCCAACCTGGACGACGCCGTCGCCGACTCTGTCGGCTGGGAACTGCTGGCGGCAAGCGTCGCCGAGGCGGAGCGTCTGGCCCGGCCGGACAAGGTGGACCTCCCCGCCCTGGCCGCGCGTGCCTGGCCGGTGCTGCACCGGCTCGGCCCGGTGTTCCTCGATGCCTTCCAGCTCCGTGCAGTGCCCGCCGCCGCCGCGACTCTGCGCGCGGTGGAGCTGTTGCGGGAGGCTTACGCCAGCAGCGGCCGGCGATGGCCCAGGAGCCTGCCAACCAGCTTTCTCCGCCCGGCCTGGCGAGACGCGGTGATGGACGGCAGTGGCACGGGCCACGGCGGGCACCGCCACACCTGGGAAGCCGCGACCTTGCTGGCGCTGCGCGACCGGCTGCGCGCCGGCGACATCTGGGTCGAGGGCAGCCGTCAGTGGCGGGCCGTCGAGGACCAGCTCATCGCGCCCGCGCTGTTCGCCGCCATGCGCGAGGCCGGGCCGCTGCCGGTCGCCGTGCCCGCGACAGCGGAGGAATACCTGGCCGGCCGCCGCGCCCTGCTGGAGCGGCGCTTGGGAGAGGTCGATGCCAAGGCTGCGGCGGACACGCTGGAGGACGTCAGGATCAGCGGCGGCGAGATGAAGATCACGCCGCTCAGGGCGATCACCCCGGAGGCGGCGGAGGACGCGGCCGAACGGCTCTATGCCATGCTGCCCAGTGCCCGCATCACCGCGGTGCTGGGCGACGTGCATCGCTGGACCGGGTTCGCCGACACCTTCACCCACCTGCACACCGGGATGCCTGCCGGGGATCCGCATGTCGTGCTCACCGCCGTGCTGGCTGATGCCACCAACCTCGGCCTTACCCGCATGGCGGACGCCTGCGCGGCTGCCAGCTACCGCAAGCTGGCCTGGACCGCCGGCTGGCACCTGCGCGAGGAGACTTACCGCCAGGCCCTGGCCACCGTGGTCGACGCCCAGCAGCACCAGCCGCTTGCCGCCCTGTTCGGCGCAGCCGACGTGTCCAGCTCGGACGGCCAGGCATTCCTGACCGCGGGTCGCGGCGAGGCGCTCGGCGCCTACAACGCCCGTCATGGACACGGACGCGAGTCGGCAGGGCTGTTCTACACCCACGTCTCGGCCCGGCACGCTCCGTTCCACACGGCATCCATCCCGCCCTCGGGCGAGGCGGCCTACGTCATCGACGGGCTGCTCCACCACGAGGCCGACCTCGGCATCAGCGTCCACCACACGGATGGTGGCGGGGTCAGCGACCACGTGTTCGCCCTGGCGCACCTCCTGGGGTTCCGTTTCGCCCCGCGCATCCCCAACCTGGCCGACCGCAAGCTCTACGCCTTTGGTCCAGCCTCGACCTGGCCGGCGCTCACGCCATTCATCGCTGGAAAGCCCGACGACAAGCTGATCGCGGCGCAGTGGGACGACGTGCTCCGCCTCGCGGCCTCGGTGCGGACGGGCACGGTCAGCGCCTCGCTGCTGCTCAGGCGTCTTGGCGCCTACCCGCGGCAGAACGGGCTGGCCCTGGCGCTGCGGGAGATCGGACGCATCGAGCGCACGCTGCACGCCCTGGACTGGCTGGAGCGGCCCGCCTTGCGCCGGCAGGCCACGGCGGAGCTGAACAAGGGCGAAAGCCGCAACGCCCTTGCCCGCGCCGTGTGCTTCCACCGCCTTGGACGCCTGCACGACCGTACGGCCCAAGCCCAGCAGCACCGGGCCAGCGGGCTCGCCCTGGTCACGGCCGCAATCGCCCTGTGGAACACCGTCTATCTCGGCCGCGCACTGGATGCCGCGCGGCGCCGCGGCGACATGATCCCGAATGCGCTGCTCGCCCACTTCGCCCCGCTCGGCTGGCAGCACATCAACCTCACCGGCGACTATCTCTGGGGTGGCGACACCAGCCTCGGTCCGGACGGGTTCAGGCCGTTGCGCCGCACCGTCGCCAGCCAGAACACGGATGCTGCTGCCTGACCACATTCCCGGTTCGTGCCATCAACCGTGCTATCCTGCCCGTTCTATGGCGTGACCCCTGACCACCCGGCGGTAACATAGCCGTGCCGGCTCTTCTGCACTTTGGGTGGTTACTAAGCTGCGAGCAGAAAGCGTTGGCGGAACAGGTCGAGCTTGGGTCGGCCGTGTACGGATCGTTTAGCAGCTTCATCGATTTATTGTGAGATCAGAGATCGAGCTTCAGCACCGTAACGACCACACAAAGCGCGGAAGACGCCAATTTGAAGGAGGAAGACCACCGGCGACGATCACGCCACGTTCTATGGCGTGATCCCTACCCTGCCCGAACCGGCGCGCCTGCCGTTTTGGCGAGCACCATAAGTGATCCGAGGATAGGTGCCACCTCGTCAAGCGTCAGAAGGATCGCGCCGTCCACCGAAGCCGCTGCCGCAATCACCGCAGCATTGTTCAGCTTCAAAATCAGCGGCCACGCCTGCTTTGTTTGCAGCCGGACGGCATTGGCGAGCCGCACCGCTTCGCCGGCGCCTGCCTCTTGCGGTTCGTTCATTATGATCTGAGCCATGTTGCAGGCCGCCACGATGACGGACGCCTTAAAATTAATTGCAGCCATTCCGGCTTCTCCATAGCTTTGGCAAGTTAAATCGATGCCTTGTATTGCGATGCTTCGCGCCCGAACTCCGGCTCCTCTTCCCCATCGAGCAGTACGTCTAGGCAGGTCAAACCACCATCTGATCACGCACGGAGGACTCTGTGTGGACCCGGTCCATCGGATTGCATTGTCACTCCGAGCTTCGTCAAGGCGCTTTCTACTCTCCGGAATGCTAAATCCTCGATTTCATAGCCTGATGCGCTCGATCTCCTCGCGGGTGAGGCTCTCCTGCGTGCGGTCGTAGAGCTTGGTGGTGCGCGGGCTTTCGTGTGCAGCCATGGCCTGCGCGTGCTCGAGGGTGCCGCCATTGAGCAGGTAGGCGGTGATGCCCGTCGCCCGGAAGGAGTGGCACCCGATCGGCGTCGACACGCCCGCCGAAGCCGCGCGCCTGCGGATCATCCGCCAGGCGTCGCTCTGCCCCATGGGCAGCTCCGACAGCCGGGTTTCGCCCCGCCCGCGGCCGGAGCGGAACAGCCAACCCCTGCGGTCCTCGCCGATGCCGGCGGCCTGCAGGTAGGCGTGCACCGCCTCGGCCAGGGCGTGGTGGCAGGGCATGGCATGCTGCCGGCCGCCCTTCTCGTGCAGGCGCAGCGTCCACCCGGCGCCCTGCGGCCGGATGTCCTCCACCCTCATGCCGAGCGCGGCACCGATCCTCGCGAAGGAGAAGGTCAGCACCGCGACCAGCGCCCGGTCGCGCAGGTCGCGCACGGTGACGACGGGGATGCCGTCCATCAGCGTGCGCCACTCGGCGCCCTCCAGCACCGGAGTCCGGCCCACCTTCACGACGTGCCTCGGCCCGCGCACGGAGGCGGCAGGGTTGGCGGCGAGCACCTGGCCGATGACCAGCCAGTCGCACAGCATCCGCACCGCGGCGAGCTGCTGCTTCACGCTCGGCGCCGACACCTCGCGCTGCAGCTGCTCCACCCAGGCGGCGACGTGAAACGGCCGGACGGCGGGCAGGGTGAGGCCGCGCTGGCCGCACCAGGCGAGGAAGCGGCCGCAGGCCCGCGCGTAGGCGCGGCGCGTGTTCGGGTTGCGGATGGCAGCGGCGAAGAACTCGACGTAGCGCCAGGCGGCGGCCTCGCCCAGCTCGGCGACGATCGCCGGGACGGGCAGGGCGGGGACCGGGACCGGCGGGCTCCCGGCCGGGACGACGTCGCTCATCCGGCAAGGGCCGGCATCAGGCCGCGGCGGCGTTCCGCTCGCGGCGGATCTCCTGGAAGGCCTCGACGGCCTGCTCCCAGGCGACGGGGCAGGGGGCGACCTGCCGGACCATCATCAGGGTCAGCGTGTTGCGAGGCTGGTGGTAAAAGCCTTCCATTACGGCGAGCCAGCCGCCGAGACCCTGGGCCTCGAGGCCGGCACCGGCCGCCTTGATCTCGACATCGAAGGGATCGGTGTGCCGCCCGAGCATGGCGTGACGTCCGTCTTCCGAGAGGATGATCCACTGCCGCCCGCCCGCCATCGTCTGCTCCCGTCCGGTGCCGCTGTGCCGCTGGGTGATCCTGCGCCCGGGCGGCCTCCGGATGCTACCTCGCCCGTCACCCATGATAAAGGACGTTATCATGCGTGATGCAGCGCACGTTCGCTGGCTGCTGGCGGTGCTCATGCCGTTGCCGGGAGATCGTGCCGCGAGATGCGGAACAGCGGCGCCCGGCGGGCACCCCGCCGCATCGACTCAGCCAGGTCGATGTCGCCGACCTTCCGCAGCCCGCACGCCAGCAGGACCTCCTGCGAGGCCGCGTTCTCGGGATCAGTGACCGCACGCATCGTGTCCAGCCCGAGCGTGCGGAACCCGTAGCCGATCACGGCTCCGACCGCCTCGCGGGTATAGCCCTGCTTCCGGTGAGGCAGCCCCAGCCAGTAGCCAAGGGAAGGCTCGCCGCTCCCGTCGCCGCTGCGGCCGTCGAGGCCCGCGCCGCCGATCAGCCGGTCGCTCCCCTTCAAGGCAATGGCGAAGGCGCGCGGGCTGCCTGCCGCGTGCGCTTGGCGCACATGCGCGATCCACTCGCGCCCGTGGTCCTCGGTGTAGGGAAAGGGCAGGGCGGAAAGCCAGCTTGCCACTTCCCAGGTTCCGGCCATGCTGACCAAGTCGGGAAGGTCGTCATCGCGGTACGCCCGCAGCCAGAGCCTGGAGGTGCCGATAACGGTGGAAGGCGTGGCTTGGTCGTCAGAGTTGCATGTGTTCACCCCTCGATCATGCCACACCCAAACCTCCTGGTCGCGTGAGACACCCTAAATCCGGTGTCCACCGAACCGGCAGCAGTTCAGTCCCCTGCCGGAACTCGCCCCTAAGTGGTACCTAGGCCCCTTAGCCGTGCTGGGAGCCTTCTTCCTCTTGGAACCCATGATGCTTTTCTTATCTTGAGACTTCACTGCAAGGTCTGCCCATGTCCAGGATTACCGCACCTTTTCTCAACCCCTACAGTTTCGATGAAGAAGAGAGAAACGAGATTCGAGGTTTAAATTCGAAGCTGAGTAGTCTGATTGATTATGGCGAGGCGTTTATGGATGCTGTGCTCTTACTTGAAGAAGTAAGGAAGCAAGGTCGCAGAGCGGAGCTATATTCTTTGAAATAAAGAAGGCACCAATGCATTAGATGGGAGGCTATTACTGGAAGAGATGCCGTTGTGACTCTATTTAAAATAGATGAGACTATGCATAACGTAAGCACGGCATTAAACAAAATACCAAGGCTATTGTCAAATATAGATAAAGATATGCACAGGAAAGCATCAAAAGATTTTAGAAAAGAATTTCCTGACAACAACTCAAATAGGCAGGCTGTTGTTCATAGTACTGACAAGATTATGAACCCAAAAAAACTTGAGAAACATTCTGTTAAGGGCAGCTTTGATGGGCTTGGTATTAGAATTAGTCATGCACAGAATTTAATTATTAGTGACGTATGGTCCAAGGAAGGGTTTTCTTCCACTTGGAACGGAAAGGTTAGGACATCTCCTATAGATATAGAAAAAGCCACTAAGCTTAAAAGTATTGTAGAGGAATATATTGCTGCATTCAATGTGGGTGCAGAGAAGATAAGGGAAGAAGATATGGCAAGAATGCGCGGTTCTAGTTAGAACTTAGAAGCCCGTATCCTCCAATATATATTTGATCCTATACCCCTATAACATTGTCCGGTTAGGGCATTTCTAAACAGTGTGCCCTGTTCCCTTCCGACCAGCTTTGGCAATCCACCGCTGCAGCTTCCTTTGGCTGAGAAAACCATTGCGGTTCGTAGACATTACTCAGGTTGGTGTTCGCCGTTACCAGCAACTTGGCATAGCCTTGTAAGGCACACTCATCAGACCCTGACAGCCTATCCCAAATCTCGTGCAATGCCGAGATTTGGATCAGACGCAATTGCTGCTCGACGATCAACAGATCCACCGCAATGTGGACCGTTTTCCGTCGGTTTCTGGCACGCTATTTCCCGCTGATGGTCGGACCCGCAAAACCGACCGGAAACTGTATCGGGAACACCGCCATCGGATATGTTCGGGTCTGGTTAAGTTTCCGAGGGTCCGAAGGTTCATGTCCCAACTCGTCGGCTATGCGCGCGTCTCCACGGCGGAGCAAAGCCCTGCCTCCCAGCTCGACGCCCTCAAGGCGGCCGGCTGCGAGCGGGTGTTCACCGAAACCGCCTCCGGCGCGCAGCGCAACCGGCCGGAGCTGCACCAGGCGCTCGACTACATGCGCAAGGGCGACGTGCTCGTGGTGTGGCGTCTGGATCGCCTGGCCCGATCCGTGCGGCAGCTCGTGGACACGGCGGCCGATCTGCATGCCAGAGGGATCGAGCTGCGCTCGCTGCACGACGCGATCGACACCAGCACGGCCACGGGCCGGCTGACGTTCCACTTGTTCGCGGCTCTGGCTGAGTTCGAGCGCGACGTGATCCGCGACCGGACGGCGATCGGCCTGGCCGCAGCTCGGGCGCGAGGGAGGAAGGGAGGGCGCCCGCGCAAGCTCGCGCAGAAGGACCAGGACCTTGCCCGCGCGCTGCTGACGGAGGGCAGCACGCCCTTTGCCGAGGTCGCACGCAGGGTCCGTGTGGCGCCCTCGACGCTCTACGGCTACTTCCCTGGGGGCCGGTACGGCGAGCTGCCGCCCGACCACCAGTCGGCGCGGAAGCCGAAGGCGTAGGGCTCTGGCTAGGCTGGCGTATAACCTCTGCGCTGTTCCTTGGAGGAAGCTGCCATGTCCGGGTCACCTCACGGCTTGCTCAAGACTGCACGATAACGCCCATGCACGGCACGAACAGCTTAACTCATTGGGCGAGTTCTGAAAGTACGATTATGCAGACGCGCGTGGGATGACGTTGCGCGGCTTATTCTGTCCGTGCAGCTGATATTTTCGCACAGGTGGTATATAGCATTCAGCCAATTATAATCCAAAAACATACAAGTAATGTTGCTTCGAGTGCACCAATAATTATTAGTGAATATAATGATAAAGGAAATATTGTGATGCCAAAATATTTGATAAATAAATGATTTGTGTTTATTCTAAAGTGCGAGATTCTATTTTTATAGTAAGAAAATAGACCCCCGAAGAATATCGTAAGTGGAGAACTACCTCTAATTACAAGATGTTCAGAGAACATCCGCGCAAGAGCAAAATTTTTTCTTATAAGAAATGACTTATAATCATTAGATAAACGTATATTTCTGACATTACTGGGAGTGTTGAGCGAAACTCCTCTAGGTGTATTTCTATAAATTATTTGCAGGCTCCTTTCGTGAGACAAAAATATTTTTCCTCTAATTCTAATATGGATTAATTCTTGATGAATGTCAGTATCTTTAAACAAAAATATTGCGTCATCGATTCTAGAAATCAAAATGTTAAGGGCATTATCGCATTCATCGAGGTAAGACTCCTCTACTTCTATACCCATATTTTGAACTAGATCAAGAAATGTTCGTGCAAACTCAAATAGCTGATATCTCTTATCATAGCTATCTAATCTAAGTTTTTCCTTTGCCAATGCATACTGTTGTATAGCAACAAATAGTACTATTATTGCAACTATAGTTGTAGGCGCAAATAATACTTCAATCCAGTTGTATATGTGAGAGAATGTATTTATAAGAAAGTATTCTAACAATGTACTACCTACAGAAACATTGGGTGATCGGTGCGACTACCGTATTTTGCAGCCCGGTTATTTTGTAGTCTGATGATTTGCAGAACTCAAAATCTGTCGGCATGAGATCACGACACAGAAGTGCTCCAAGTGTTCGGTAGGTGAAGAAATCCAGAAATCCAGTGTTTATGCGTGGCCTTGAACCCATCCTGTGTCAGTGGAAACGTCGGCGCGCTTAGCCCACGCCGCAGCGTGGCCGCATACTCGATCAAGCGCAGCGAGTCCGGGTCTTGAAGACCAAAGCGATTCTTGAGGGTAAGGTGCCTGGGTAGACATAGGGATCATCTGCCGGGTGTGGTGGCACTCCGTGCTTGCCTACACGGCCTCTTTCATCGCCGGCGCTCGAGCTGCGGGTACGATCCGTTCCATGATGTAGCGGTGCACGTAAGGACCGGACACATCCAGCGAGGCGCGCTCCTCAAGGAACATGGTGAACAATGACATGAGTTCCGGGGTTGGATAGATGCCTTCGATGGCGTTGCTGTGATGGCCTTCTGCCGTGCGCTGCCGCAGCTCGGTCAGCGTCGCGTCACCCACGCGCGTGTAGGACCGGGCGCGCAGCTCAGCGCGAAACTGCTCGACGATGGACAAGGCAATCTCCCTCATGTTCGCACCTGTCAGCCTTCCCACAGTGGGGAGGCTGACGCTTGGTGCCTCGCTCACGCCATAATCATCTCCGCGTCGGCGAGTGGAGCAAAGCTCCGAAGCTCGTTCCCTTCCCGGTGCAGCAACCTCAGCTCGACCAGTGCGACGACATCGGCGTGGACGGCCGGATAGCTACGGTTCAGTACCTTCGCGAGCGCATACATGCTGGCGACGCTTTCATGCGCCTCGACATGCTCCAGGATCGCGATGCGGTTGGGCGTGATCTTCTTGAAGAAGTCCGCCCACGTCTCGAAGTGGATGCTGTGCGTCGCCTCGATGGTCTCGCCACGCGCTGCCGCTGCAACCGCGGCCTCGCACTGCGCCACGATCTCGCGGTTCATCTGTTCCTGGCTGACGCCGATGCGGAACGCGATCCTGCTGGTCATGGTCAGTCCTTCCTTTCCTCGGTGACAAGCACGGTGAAGTCCTCAAGCAGGGTAGCAATGTCGGTGAAGCTATAGGCTGTCTCGTCGCCATGAAGGTGCCGATGATCGCCCTTGCCCCGCTCGTTGTCGAAGCCGATCACCCGCACGCCCTCTCTGATATAGACCAGGCGGTACTTGAAGGGATGGCCGGATGGTGGCACCGGAGCCGGCACCAGCCACACCACGATATGCAAAGCTGCGCCGTCCTCGAAGCTCTTGCTCTGCCGCAGTATCAGTGTCGCTTTCATGGCCTTGTTATACTCCCAAGGATATATATATCAACGGATATATAACTTTTAAGCTACATAGTTTGTGCATCAGCCTCCGCACTGTGCGGAGGTTTTGGCTTGACTGCCTTGGCCTTTATCCGCATAATGCGGACTAGGCGAAGGGATCGACCCGCGCCGGTCAAGGGATGCCCCGGATGAGTGCGACCACGGAATTTGATCTTGAGGAACAGCTCGCCCGCATCAGGCGGTCGAACGAGGAAACCCGCAAGTTCGTTGCGGAACAGCACAAGCTGATGGAGGAAGCCAGCAAGCTGACGGCGGAAGCCGCCAAGCTCAACCGGGACAGGAAGCTCGCGCCGCTCGTGCTGCTGGGCAGCCTGTGGGCCGCGCTGATTGGGGCCGCGACCAGCCTTGTTGTGAGATATCTGGGAACGTGACACCCGAGCGTCTGCGAGCGATCCTCGGCTTGGTCCAGTGGACCGGCCGAGGGCTTGCCTCGATCCTTGGATGCGATGAACGGCTGATCCGCCGATGGATGGCGGGGGCTACGGAAATCCCCCCCGCTGTCGCGGAGTGGCTGGAAGTCCTGGCGGCCGTGCATGAGGCAAACCCGCCCCCTGAAGCCTGGCGGCAACGGTCACGGACGGGTCAGGACGTGCCCGGGTGCCTGGCCTAGAACACCGCACCAGCTCCTGCACCTCCCCACTGTGGGGAGGCCGCTGCCCTCTCCATGTCCCTTTCTGATAGACTTCGCCCCTCAACGGAGGGCCACGATGCCGTCGTTTCCGGTCGTCGAACGCTACCGCGCCGAGTTGCGCGCCCTGCCTTTCGTGCGCCTCGATGACGCCGCGATGGTCGAGCTGCGCATTCGCTCGGCCGACGCCCATCAGAGCAGTGCCATCGAGGGCATTCATCCAACGCCGGAGATTGAAGCCCTGTTCGCCATGTTCCTAGAGGAACGGATTCCGCCCTCCGTCTCGGCCCCTTACGCGACGCGCTACGTCATGGAGCAGGTTGTGCCGGCCGACCGCGCGCAGGCAATCAGGCGCAGCGTCTAGAGGCGGCCAGGCTTGGCCCGCAGGGCTACGACACCGCCACGCCCGCAGCGCAGGCGTTAGTAGAAGGGTGACCCGATCGAGTCTCCGCACAGTGCGGAGGTTTATCCTTTCCCTCCTGCCCGCCTTTCTTTTCTAAAAAGCATTTGAGCCTTTCCCTGATGATGTGGCCCCTGTGGGGTTGTGGTCAGAGGTGGATGCCTGTGGGCAAAGGCGAAGCCGCTGCGCGCTCGCTTGGCGCGCATTGTCCATAGACATCCACCGGTCGCCGCTTGGCGACTGTCCACAAGTCCACAGGGGTAAACTCGGCCCTACTTAGGTATATGCCCAACCTTGCTTGCTGCCGTCAGATCGCAGTGTACTGCCCGGCTCGGCGCCCTGCTGTGACCTTCACCAGCCTTTCGGAGTCGCGCTGTGCTTCGCGTCGCTCTCGAACAGCGGTCAAGCTGTTCCGCGCGTTTTGCGTCTCGTTGCCAACCGTTTGGAACGAATAAGAAATTTCTAGCTTTTGGTTTACCGTCTGCGGCGCGAACTCTGTGTCGGCAACGGGCGGATTGAAGCGGTAGGCGCTCGTCGCTTGCAGGCTGGCGGTTCCGCCCTGGTGCCAGGACACGCGCAGGCGGCGCTTGATCTTCCCCAACAGGCCGCAGCTCGCGAGCCGTGCGATGCCCTTGGCGATCGTGGCGCGAGCCATGCCGGTGATGCGCTGTAGGGCGCTGTAGCTCACGACGACGGCGCCCGTGCTCGGGCTGCGGCACTGGAACAGCAGCGCGTCGAGCAGTCGGTGATCGTAGGGGGTCAGTACGTCCTGGCGGCCAAGCTTGCGCGCCCGCTTCATCACGGCGCCGACCTGGGCGGGCGTGAGCTTCTGCGAGGGCGGCGGCGGGAGCTGGATGGCTCTGGTGATAGGCGAAGACCGTCGCCTTCCTGGCGACGCTTGGGCGGTCTGCATGTCTCTCGTCCTGGGTTGGGACGGAACCCTTCGGAGAAGGCAGACAGGTGGCGTCGAAGGTCTTGACGGCTGAAAGCGCCGTCCTTACCTTCGTGACCAGAGCCGGTGAAGCTCCCTACCTGATTTCTCGGAATAGCCGCCCTTGCCGGGGCGGCTTTTCCATTTCTAGGCCCGTGGTTTCAGCGGTCTAGCGTGATCCTCTCTCGATTCAGTCGAACAGTCTGACCCGGAACGGTCAGCGCGTCCATCTGCGCGCTTTCAACGGCTTTGAACCGTGACGCAAGTGGTATTCTTATCCTCTCAGTTTGGACTGTCCAGTCTGTTACCCCGTCGACACACCAAACTCACTCCTAACTATCATCTGCCAACTTATGTCACGGAATGAAAAACGTCTCAAAATACACTCTTACGCAACCCTCGGTTAGCGCGGAAATCACTGTAAAATCCCACTTCCCTCGCCGTCCGTTCTATGATTGTTTCATTCCACAACGACTGGGCAGAAGGCTTTGTGCGGCTGCAAAACGTCAAGACGCTTTTGCAAGACTCCGGTTTAATGGAAGCCATCCGACTATATCGTCAAAATGGACCCAGGGTGTCGTGACGGGTCTTTTCGGCTACCGGCCAAGAGAGTGCGATTGTATGTTTATTGGTGTTGCCGATTCGGGGAGGACAGAGGCAACGCCCGTGCCTGGGCACTCTGCCGCTCCCGGTGTCTGCGCCGGGCGAAGCAAGTTCCTGCGGGCTTACGTTCTCGCTATAGCGGTTTTCCGCCAGAGACCGAGGACGCTTTGCTGCGCATCACTTCCCTACAAGAACGCGATATCCGTAACGGCTTGCAGGAAGGCGGAACGATTCGAGGCGTGTTTCTCGTCGCCAGACCACAAGTCGAAGGCTACGAATTCATGCCTTACATTCGGCCAAGCTGGAACAAGCGGTATCTCCCGCTCCGTTTGTATGAGGATCGGGGAGACAAGAGTTACCGAAATGCTGGAAGATTCCTCCAGCTCCTTCGTCAAGACTTCGGTTTTAAAGGTTCCGTGCTTATTCACGAAGCCAGAGCGCCGGAGCTGGCGCGGTTCAAAGGGCTACGGCCCTGCGACGCTCCTCCAGGTGGCGCGAGCGCGTCCGACTCGCCTGTCCCAGAATCCCCCGAGGAAGCCGAGGAATAGCGCCTGCCTCGCTGCTCTTTGCCTCCTGGCGGTGCTCTGCCGGCCGGGCAATGCCTCCGCGGCGCAGCTCCCCCTAGCCACCTTCGCGCAGCTCGCGGCGAGCTGCGCGCCGCACGTCGCCCTTGAAACCCTGGCCGCCGTGGCGCGCACGGAAAGCGGCTTCGACGCCCTTACGCTGCACGACAACACCACGGGCCACACCTACCATCCTACGACCCGCGAGGACGCCATTGCCTCCGGCATCGAGCTGGCGACGGTCGGCCGTCACTCCGTCGATGTCGGCCTCATGCAGATTAACAGCGCCAACTTGGCGCGGCTGGGCCTGACGCTCGCGGACGCCTTCGATCCCTGCCGCAACCTGGCGGCGGCCGATCGCGTGCTCGTGGATGGCTACACCGCGCCCGAGCTCGGCCAGGACCCGCAACCGGCCGTGCAACAGGCGCTCTCCCGCTACAACACGGGCGATGCCTCGCGCGGCGTCTCGAACGGCTACGTCGGCAGGGTCCAGGCTTCTGCGGAGCTGGTCGTGCCCGCCTTGCGCCTGCGCGGCGAGGCTGCGCCCGACCAGCCCGGCCCGCTCGGCAGCGGCGCCCCGGTCACGGCGCAGCCGCTGCCGCCCCCGCCCGCGAGCTGGGACGTATATGGCCAGGCCAAGGCCAGCCGTGGGCAGGGCGCCCTCGTGTTCGGCGCCTCGCCCCTGCCGACGCCCGTTCCGGCCGCCGTAGCCCGTCCTGCGCCCGTCCAGGCTCCCGTCGCGCCGCTCCCTGGTGAGCCGGTGCCGCTGCGGCGTCTCCCGAATGTCGAGGCGATGAACGATGCGCGGTGATCGCGCGGCCGCCTCCACCCGAACGGCGGGGAGGGCAGGCCGCTCCCGCTGCTGCTGGCCGTTCGACCTCCGCACTGTGCGGAGGCTGTCGGCCCGTTCCTCCGGCCCTTCGCTGCACACCCACGGAGCCCACCCCGCATGAACGTCGTCACCAAGAGCGAGGCGGTCGCCGCCTCCACCACCTTCGCCCTCGCCCTGACGGGCGCCCGCCTGCGCACGGCCGGCACTCGCCTCGCGGCGCTCTCCACCCGCCTCAAGGACCGGGCCGCCACCTCGCGCGTTCTCGTCCCCGGTGCCGTGGCGGCGGCGCTGCTCATGCTCTCGATCCACCCGGCTGCCGCGCAGACGGCAGGCGGCGCGGGCTCGCTCAACTCCTTCCTGACCAACATCGCCAACCTGGTCACGGGCACCACGGGCCAGGTCATCGCGGTCATTGCCGTGGCCCTGACCGGCATCGGCGCCATGTTCGGCGCCTTCTCCGTCCGCGCCTTCGGCGGCGTGGTGCTCGGCTGCGCGATCGTGTTCTCGGCCGCCTGGATCGTCGGCCAGATCACCGGCGGAAATGTCGCCGCGTAAATGACGCAACGCGGGATCACAGTGGATACGCTGTTCCTCGCATGCACACGCCCTGCCATGTGGCAGGGCGTGCCTGTCGAGGCGGCGTGCATCAATGCAATGGGCACGGTGATCTTCTTCATCATCATGAAGAACCCCTGCTACATGCTGATCGGTGTCGTCCTGCACTACGTGATCCGTGCTTTCATCAGCAAGGATTACAACATCTTCGGTATCCTGCGCTCGTGGATGGACACCAAGGGCAGGGCGCGCAACGCCGCGAGCTGGGGCGGCTCGTCGGTCAGTCCGCTGCCCCTCGGCCCCGCCCGCAACGCCAGGGAAGTCCGCATCCATGTTTGATTTCAGCGCGGCCAGCCGCGAGCGCGAGCCCGATACCTACGTCCCCTACATCGGCCATGACGGGCCGGGCACGCTGCTGCTCGATGACGGTTCGCGCCTGGTGATGATCCGCCTGGGCGGCGTGGCCTGGGAGACGGCGGATACCGAGGTCGTCAATGCCCGGCACGCGCAGCGCAACATCCTGCTGCGCAACATCGCGAGCCCGCGCCTGGTGCTAGCGACGCATGTGGTGCGCTCCATGGCGGACCGGGCCGAGTACCCAGCCGGCGAGTGCCGCAGCGCCTTCGCCCGCGAGCTGGACGCGGCCTATCGCGCCCGGCTGCTGGACGGGCGGCTGTATCGCAACGACCTGTTCCTGTCCGTGCTGCTGCGGCCGTCGCAGGCGGGCGGCAAGCGCGTCTCCGGCCTGCTGAACCGCAGGCGCCGCGGCGACACCGGCCGCGTCTCGTCGGTGTCGGACACCGAACGCCTTGAGGCCGCTGTCGCCACCCTGCTCGCCGGCCTGGGCGAGTACAGCCCCGTGCGGCTCGGCCTGCGGCAGAATGCGCGCGGCGTGGTGTTCAGCGAGATTGCCGAGGCGCTGCGCTTGGTGCTGACGCTGGACCGGCTCGCCGTGCCCCTGGTGAACGGCCACCTGGGCGGGGCGATCTACACCGACAGGGTGATCGTCGGCCGCGAGGCGATCGAGATACGCGCCCCTGGCGGATCGAGCTACGCGGCCGGCTTCGGCCTGCGCGAGTATCCCGCGACCACCTGGCCGGGGATGTTCGATACCGTCCTGTCCGCGCCCTACTGCTGCGTCCTGACCCAGACCTTCGCGCCGCTCGACAAGCAGAACGCGCAGGACAAGATGACGCGCAAGCAGAACCAGATGGTCAACGCCTTCGACAAGGCATCGAGCCAGACAGCGGCGCTGTCCGAGGCGGCCGACCAGCTCCAAAGCAATCAGTTCGTGATGGGCGATCACCACCTGACGCTCGTGGCGTTCGCGGACACCCTGCCGGCGCTGTCCGAAGTCGTCGCCGTGGCGCGGCGCGACCTGGCGGAAAGCGGCGCCGTGATCGCCCGCGAGGATCTGGCTCTCGAGGCGGTGTATTGGGCGCAGCTGCCCGGCAACATGGTGCTGCGCACCCGCCCCGGTGCCATCACCAGCCGCAATTTTGCGGCCATGGCGAGCCTGCACAACTACCCGCTCGGCCCCAAGGTCGGCCATTGGGGCGAGCCGCTGACGGTGTTCCGCACCACGGGCGGCACGCCCTACCGCTTCCACCTGCACGCCTCCACGGCCACGGTGACGGACCTGGGCAACGTGTTCGTGGCCGGCCCCTCCGGCTCGGGCAAGACGGTGTGGGTGCTGTTCACCCTGGCCCTGGCCGAGAAATACGGCGCGACCGTCGTGTATTTCGACAAGGACCGGGGCGGCGAAATCCTCGCCCGCGCCCTCGGCGGCACCTACCTCGTGCTGCCCTCCGGCAAGCCCTCCGGCCTGGCGCCGCTCAAGGCCCTAGACGCCAGCCCCGGCAACCTCGTGTTCCTCAAGCAGCTCGTCGCCAGCCTGATCGCCTCGGACGGCGCGGAGCTGCCGCCCGACATGGAGCGCAGGCTCGACCAGGGCTTGCGCCAGGTCATGTCGCTGCCGCCGGAGTACCGCTCGCTTGGCGAGCTGCGCGCCTTCCTGGGGCAGTGGGATTGACCCGGTTTCGTGGACACCCTGAAGCTTTCGCCAGAGGTGCTCCTGATGCCCAGAACCCGTGTTCCGTATACGCCTGAGTTCCGCCGCCAGATGGTC
>JAABUP010006091.1_pt1 | contig 17593 bp, 16 predicted proteins | sample 5559201 | NCBI WGS metagenome assembly JAABUP01 (sample SAMN10711887, study PRJNA513373) | rock metagenome | isolation source: Antarctica rocks | place: Antarctica
CATCTGGCGCGGAGTTCTGTGTGTCTTCCATCGTGTAGTCCATCTTGGAATTCGTGACTCGGGAGATGTTTTGGGATGGGCGCTGGGAAGACAAAGACACCTTTTAGCGATGAACGGTAGCGATCCCAGAGAACGGTATAGAGCGACAGTAAAGTGAGAATGAGTGTATGTATGCCTTTCGAAAAGATTACGCTGCTGCTATGGGAGAGGTATGTATTTGTAGTAGGAAGAGGTGAATCCGAACTCGCGCAGGTCATGTTTACTCGGTGAACTGTCACAGCAACGAGGGATCCCAGCTATACTGAATATGGCTAGATCTCCCGCTGAAATGCCTGTCATCACGAATTACTTCGCGACTTTGCTCGTCCCATGAAACGAACGCGTCGAGTGACAAAGCTCAATTGGCTGTGGTAGGATATCTTTGCCTGACACGTACCTTAGAGCTGAGCTCAGGCTGCCTTCAAATATTTTGGCGGAAAAGTCAAACCTATCGAGACAGACAATGCGGATTCTGCGATCATAATGATACCACATTCGCAACTCGCTCCTCTCCCGAGCCAGCTACCCTTCCGCATTATTTCGAAGACCATTGGTCAAGGTGCATACGCATGGTCAGTATTTCTCCGCAACATTTGACCTGTATGTATGGCTTATAGGCATCCCTCAGCATCAAGAAAGCCTCACCCTTGGACCGGGAAACGCCTGTCTTTGCAGTGAAGTTCATTCACAAAGCATATGCCACACGCCACGGGCGAATCTCTGCGAAACAGCTGTCATTGGAGGTCACGCTTCATGCTCATCTCGGACATCACGACAACATCATCCAATTCTTTAGTAGCGATGAAGACCAGACCTGGCGTTGGGTGGCCATGGAACTCGCTGAAGGCGGCGATCTTTTCGACAAAATCGAATCAGATGAGGGCGTTGGAGAGGACATTGCACACTTCTACTTCACGCAGCTGATCAGTGCCGTCGGTCATATGCATTCCAAGGGGGTTGGACACCGGGACATCAAGCCTGAGAATATCCTCTTGTCTGCAAGTGGAGATTTGAAGGTTGCGGACTTTGGAATGGCAACATTGTTCTGCCACGAAGGGAAGAAGAAGCTCAACACAACAATGTGTGGAAGTCCACCGTATATCGCTCCGGAGGTGATAACGTGCAGCGGCAACACGGCAAAGAAGCAATGTCGAGGCTATTTCGGGAATGTGGTAGATATATGGTCCTGTGGAGTGGTCCTATTCGTCTTGCTGGTGGGTAATACACCTTGGGACCAGCCTGATGAGCGTAGCTATGAGTTCACCGATTATGTCCGGACCAACGGCAGGCCGGACGACGAGCTGTGGCAGAGCTTGCCTACTGCAACTCTGTCATTGCTGCGTGGCATGATGAGAGTCGATCCAAAGACACGCTTCTCCTTAGAAGAAATTCGACGCCATCCTTGGTTCACGCGAAAGAACAAATATCTCGGGCCAGATGGCAGGCTTGCGGATCCGATAGCACTCGCTACGCAGATGTTCGAGTCAATGAGGGTGGACTTCAGCGGAGATCCAATGGTCTCTAGCCGGCAATCTGTAGATGCGATGGATCTCGATGGCCAGGACTGGAAAATGGAGTTCGCCTCAACACAGCCAGAGACACCAGTCAATGCCATCATGTTCGACTGGGAGCGACCCGCACGGGTAGCGGCCAACGGTGGTTTCTCCGCCAGCCAGCCTATTAGCCATGGATCGTCCGGTAGCCACGGCAGTGCCTGGGACGACCGCTTATCTGAAGACCCTTCCTTCTCACAATTCTCAGCCACGCCAAGCGTACCTTTGAGCAGGACGCAGTTCGCCCGCCAATTCCGAGATATCGTCCCTTCTCACTCTCTCACTCGTTTCTTCTCGTTCTGGTCTTTCTCGCTCCTTCTACCACTCATCTCACAAGGTTTACATCGACTCGGTGTCCCTACCCCTAATCTTTCACCATCAGCCTTAGAAGGCCGAGACGAAAATGCCTGGATCAAGATCAAGGCTGTGGATACGAGAAACTGCCCACTAAGTGGTGACATCGTCATCGAGAGAGTAGGAGGAAACGAGGGGGAACTGCTTGAAGTCAACTTCATCAAGGTCAAAGGAGATCCTGTGGAATGGAGGAGATTCTTCAAAAAAGTGGTCGTGCTTTGCAAGGATGGCGTTTACAAGCCGGATAGCCAGGTTTGACGCAGCATCGCAGGGTCTAGAGCGGCATATTCGTAGGCGTCTGGCGGTTGCATAGCCACGAGGCATTGAGCATGGTGTTACCTGGATAGTCTTTATTTTGGAATAAATAGCACAGCATGACAATAGTAGTCTCCAAGAGGCCGACAATCGAAAGATGGTTATGAGCCGCAACTCTCGTACGAAGTACCATATGCAGTGTGCGCTTCGTTTATCTGATCTTTTTGACCACGAATATCACAGACGAGGGCTACACATGACTTGGTGGACCGCGGATACATCCTTGAAATTGATTCTCAAGCCATGCTACGAGAGGAGACCATTATACGTGACCACCCGAAAGCGGAACAACTCTCCTCCCCACCTAAGAATCCTCCACAACCGCCGTCTGTAGGCCCTTTGGATTCTTCACGTTCACCGCCTGCACATAGCTGTACAGCTTCTCCTTCGCGCCCTCCTCATCATTTCGCTTTCTCGATATGCGTACACGCAGTCTGAACGGAACACCCTTAATACCAGACTCCCACACCTTCTTATTGAGTTGCGGGTCGAGGCGGACATCCTTCGTACCCTACCATCACCGCCACACACGCACGTTAGCCTTCCCACACCACTTAGAAATCCCCTCCAAAACGGAACACAGGAAACATACCATAGCCTTCTCCGCGAAATATTTAATCTCCTTGACCGCTCTCGGTGCCCTCTTCTTAAACGACACACCGTGCACCTGTTGATATTCAAGAATTCTCCAGATCAGTCTTCCGTCCCAATACCACGCAGCGTCGCTGCGTGGTCATAGAGTGGACTTCATCAAACCAATTCAACGACGTACTCTCTTGTGAAGATGGATGGTGTATTCGCGCGCGACGACGTCCGAGATGGCGGAGCGACCGCCGCTCTTGCCTGCGCCGCGGGAGGTGGGTTTGGTTTCCTTCGGCATTGCTGCGGCAGAGGTTAGCAAATGATGTAAGTTTGGGTGAGACGAGTGATGCGTTTCACATACTGCGAGGAGTTTTGCGCCGGTTGCGTGTGGTTGAGGTTGGTTGAGTCGCGGAATATTTCGAGGGTTTATTTGTGGCCTCGCTTAGGTAGGGTTGATGGAAGATCACATGAATTGGTGATTTGCGCTAGGTTGTCAGAACTAGGTGCCTTACTCGTAAACACAGGAGATCAAATCAGAACGAGATACCTTTTACCGTATGATATGCCAAATCTATTAGCACTTCCTGTACGAGGCGCGCATCACTTAGTTTTCAAGCAGTACCATAAGCGGCAGCGTACTACTACAGGTATATCATCAACAATGATGATCACAACAAGTGTGAAAATCAATTGCTTGATCCATTGTATCATACACTATTCAATTGCGACTTAACTACAAGTGCTTGCAGTCAAGTTACTCAGTGTATATTTATCTGTAATAGTACGCTGCCGGTTATGGTACTGCTTGAAAACTAAGCGACGCGCTCTCGTATGTACTTCGTACATGACCTCCACTCTGTGCCGGCTTTGTTTAAATTACTGCAACGAGACTTTTTAAACCAAAAGGTACGAATACCACGCCCCTTGAGTCCGTTGTCTTTGCTCTTTGACCTTGTATCCCAAATCAGTAAGCAGTCGATGCAACCGATTTTAAAGAAGGAACGAATGCACTTGATAGCCTCCGTGAAGGCGTCGATGATCGGCACGACGCGGCAACGAATAAAGCGGCCGTGATCGGGTCCATGATGATGTAGCGCCGTTGATTAAGACTACGGAATGGCGCTCGTACGAGGTCATGTCAGAAAGTATTTGGAATGGCCACCGTAGAAAATGTGCGAGCAGACGCAGCTCCTTCTCAAAGTTTGTGTGTTACGTTGCCGAATCTCTACGGTGGCCATTCCAAATACTTTCCGACATGACCAACACTTTGTCAAAGCCAGCAGTTATGGCATGACTTTCCCCGCTCAAAAGGTGATGAAATGCACTGTAAAAGACGTCATGATAACGTATAGTTCCAACGCGCTAAGCTTTGATGTGCAATAGCCTGGTTTAGCTCTCTCTGCTGAACTAGACTTTACCATCCTCCACATTCTCTCGTTGCTCTTCATTCACATTCATCAGATTCTGATAGTCAATCCAAAATGGCATCCACCATATCCAGTGGGCTTCAAAAGGCCTTCAATGTAAACGGCTCGAGTTCGAATGCCAAATTGGCCGATCTGTCTAAAGACATCGTCAACAATGAAGACAAGAATGCCAGGATCACCACGGATTTCGGCGTGAAAATCAACAACACAGATGACTGGCTGACAGCCTCGACTGAGGAGCATCAGGGACCTCAACTGCTCGAAGATTTCCATGGCCGCGAGAAAGTGAGCATCATGGATGCTACACACTTTTGGGACGATACTCATTGATTCATCAGATTCATCGCTTCGATCATGAGCGTATCCCGGAACGGGTTGTCCATGCCCGTGGCGTTGGAGCTTTCGGGACGTTCAAGCTCTTTGAGAGTGCAGAGGATGTTACCAAGGCCGGCGTCTTGACCGATACGTCCAGGACTACACCCATCTTCGTTCGTTTCTCCACCGTCCTTGGTAGCAGAGGCAGTGCAGATACCGTTCGAGATGTTCGAGGATTTGCCGTGAAGTTCTACACCGAGGAAGGCAACTGGGATATTGTCGGGAACGACATCCCCGTGTTCTTCATACAAGATGCTATGAAGTTCCCAGACGTCAGTGAGTACTCGCTGGTACCATCCATATGCCGAGTCAATGTAGCTGATGTCATCTTAGTCCATGCGGCAAAGCCAGAGCCTCATACCGAGATGCCCCAGGCACAGTCGGCTCACAACAATTTCTGGGACTTCCAGTTTCTCCATTCTGAAGCGAGTCATATGTTTATGTGGGCTATGTCTGATCGAGGGATTCCGCGATCCCTACGAATGATTCAAGGGTTTGGTGTCAATACCTTCACACTCGACAACGCGAAGGGCGAGAGGCATTTCGTCAAATTCCATTGGACTCCACACTTAGGCGTGCATTCCCTTGTTTGGGATGAAGCGCTGAAACTTTGTGGTCAAGATCCAGACTTCCATCGCAGAGATCTCTACACGGCTATTGACTTGGGTGCCTATCCGAAATGGAAATTCGGCATTCAGACTCTCAAGGAATCCCAGCAAGATGACTTCGACTTTGACATCTTAGATGCTACCAAGGTCTGGCCTGAAGAGCTAGTGCCCATTCGTTACATTGGAGAGCTTGAACTGAATCGCAACGTTGATGAGTATTTCACGCAGACCGAGCAGGTTGCCTTTTGCACCAGCCACGTTGTGCCGGGCATTGGTTTCTCTGATGACCCCCTTCTGCAAGGTCGGAACTTTTCATATTTCGACACACAGCTGTCCAGATTGGGTGTTAATTGGCAGGAGTTGCCTATCAATCGACCTGTGTGCCCTGTCATGAATCACCAACGCGATGGCCAGGGTCGCCATCGTATCACGAAGGGTACCGTAAATTACTGGCCAAACCGCCTCGAAGCTGTTCCGCCTGCTAAGCCCGCTGAGGGTGCCTACGTTGACTGGCCTGAGAAAGTTGCCGGAATGAAGATGCGCTTGAAGACCAAGAAATTCAAGGACCACATTAGCCAGGCTCAGCTCTTTTACAATTCAATGGCTCCACATGAGAAAGCCCACATCACTGCTGCTCTAGCCTTTGAACTCGACCACTGCGACGACACAATAGTATATGAGCGTATGGTCGAGCGCCTCTGCGACATCGACCTCGATCTGGCAAAGGCGGTTGCCACGAAGGTTGGCGCTCCGATTCCCACCAAAGCTGGACGACCCAACCATGGCAAGAAGTCACCCTCTCTTAGTCAGACCTCGACCTCGATTCAACCGGAGAAGCCCACCATTGCCACTCGCCTTGTCGCCATCCTGATTGCGGACGGTTACGATCCGATCGCTTACAACGGCGTTTATGCTACACTGAAGACGGCGATGGCTGTCCCGTTCACTTTCGGCCCGAGGCGTGGGCCTGTGTTTGCGGCCGGAGAGGACCGTAGCAGCGGCAAAGGTGTCCAGCCAGATCACCACTTCGAAGGAATGCGCTCGACAATGTTCGACGCTGTCTTTATCCCCGGCGGCTCGCATGTTGAGACTCTCAAAAAGAACGGTCGTGTTGTTCACTGGGTGCGTGAGGCATTCGGCCACTTGAAGACAATCGGCGCTAGCGGAGAGGGCGTTGAGCTTGTGAAGGTGGCTTGTGATCTTCCGGGCATGACCTTCTCAACCGCCGACAGTCATGATGTTGTAGAAAGTTACGGTGTTGTTACGACTGGGACAGTCAGGGCTGATGACTTCAAGGAAGCTATCAACATGGTCAAGGGTGCGAAGGGCTTTATGGATGCTTTCACATACAACATCTCACTCCACAGAAACTATGGTAGAGAGATGGATGGTTTGAGCGAGATGGTGGCTTTCTAAGTCTACAGCACGGTGCAGTTCGACGGCGGTGGCCTGATTGTACATTAGTTCGCACCTCTCCTCTCTCCAAAAATATCCATAGCAAACAAAAGAAGGTGACTACATGTTCTCACTCCCTCGGTAGCTCTTCAGACATTCGGTCTTCGGCTCTGACAGTCAAGTAAACTTTCTCCCCACATTCGAGTACCGCAGATATCTTTTGCAAGAGATCTTCCCATATACCTTGATGGTATACTGATCTACTAAGAAAGTCCTCATGAGGTCCAAGGACAATTAGATCTACCAACAGCGTGCACTGACGCCGTAGGTGTTACATGTATTGGCCCGATAGACGCGGGTTGTGAGTAAAGCCTGCTGGAATGCAATGGCGTGTGGTACCTCGAGCGTTGCCCTCCATTTGATGGCAAACGTGATATGAAGATTCCCTGCGGTTCTTGATGTCGAGTTCCGATACTGTAAGCTTTCCTCGCCGTTTTCAATTGCCAATCATCACCAATGAAAGGAGTCAAGCCGCCTGACTGATCTTCCTGAAAACGATTACTTTAGGCTACACCTCCCGACTGTGTGCTTACTACTCGCATCGACCCATGTTCCGCGCTCCACCAACCAATGCTGGTCAGAAGCATAATCATCCGCCGAGGTCTTTGGGCAGGAACTCCAGAAAGCCGGCTTTGAGTGGCGGAAAACAGTGGATGCCCCTGTTGCACTCGACAGGCATGTGGGCAGATAGGAATACGCCCATCAACGTTTGAGCTTCAGCGCACGTGGGCGCGCTTCCCTGCTAAGATGTCTTCTTTCCGGAGATTCTCGAGCTCACAGATGTAAGAAAGAGCGTCAGTGGCAGTGCCACTATGACTTCACTCAGCTTTCCTACGTTCATCCCATGTTCTCCAAGTGATTGTGGTGGGCATACGTATAAATCAACGGCACATATTCTACACATTGACAAGCCTCAGCAAGCTCAGTGTCATCCTGAAGCTCACTACATAGCAGTCTGTGCTCCATCTTTATCATGGTGCTCCTCTCCACACTCGGCGTCACTGCCTTTGCACTTGCTAGACTTATTTCGGCGCAAAACACTGCTACCAGCGCTGCCGATGTTGCTGCCGCAGCAGCGACTGCTAAAACCGAAAGCCCTACCAGCGATGTGCCAGGTAAAGCATTCGATCGCTTTGTCGTCATCTGGCTTGAAAACACAGACTACAGCGCGGCCGCCGCAGACCGTACGTTTCTTGTTCTAGCATCATTCGTATCTTTGTATTGACGAAAACTCAGCAAATCTGGCATGGCTTGCGAAGAAGGGTATCACGCTGTCCGAGTATTTCGGTGTGACTCATCCATCGTCAGTGTTGTCCAGGGTATAACATAATGTCAGTGCAATCGTTGACGTCTTTTTCGAACAGAGAGCCAAACTACGTCGCTGCAATTGGCGGGGAATACTTCGGCATGAACAACGACGGCTTTAATGCTATCCCGTCGAATGTTTCGACTGTCATAGACTTGCTGGAAGATAAAGGCATTAGCTGGAGCGAGTACCAGGAAGACTTGCCCTACTCTGGCTTCGAGGGCTTCGCTTGGGTCAACCAGAATACCGGCAAGAACGACTACGTCCGGAAGCACAAGTGAGTAGGCAACCCCATGAATCTGACCACTCCGTGCAGATGCTTATGGGTAGTACCCAGCCCTGCGGTTATCTACAATTCCGTTGCCGACAACCCAGACCGCCTTGCCAAGATCAAGAACTTTACGCTGTTCTATGATGACTTGAAGAGTGACAAACTTCCCCAATGGATGTTTATTACTCCCAACATAAGTAAATCAAACATTGTGAAGATACATCATGGACACAACGCTGATTCATCCGTAGCCGACGACGGACACGACACATCAGTGACTGTGGCAGGCCAATGGGCGAGGAACTTCCTTACGCCGCTCTTATCGGACAAACACTTCATGAAGAACACATGCGTATTGCTCAGTAAGCTTCCTAAAAACTTCGAGTACGAGAGCATCGTCTGACTTCGGTCCAGCCTTCGACGAGAACGAAGACTACGCCGATCAGAACCGGGCATTCACCATTCTTCTTGGAGATGCCATCCCACAGGAGCTCGTCGGAACAACGGATGATAACTTCTACGATCACTATTCCGAGATCTCCACTGTCGAGGCCAACTGGGATCTCTATACCCTCGGCCGTTGGGACGTTGGTGCCAACGTGTTCTCGTTCGTCGCGGCCAAGACCGGTGATCGCCTTCGGAAATTGGAGAACCCACCACTCGATGAAACCTACCTCAACTCCTCGTACCCTGGGATCTTCAACACCAAGAAATATGCCCCGCAGCCAGTGCCTGACTGCCATTCGCGCAGGAATGGCAGAACTACCTTGCCGGCCATCAAGGACGCTTGGATCAGCCAGCAAGATAAGAACTATTATCATGGACAACTCGAGATTCCCAGTGGCATGAACCCACCCGTCTACCCGCGTCAGTACTAATGATCTATGATGAGGTTCTAGTTGGCGTTCTCTATAAATAATCCAGATAAACCCCGTGTATACATTATTATTGATCATGAGCGAGCTTCTGGTCAGACACAAAATGAAATTGGCCAAGATCTGAATCCTACTATGATAGGATGTCGGAGATGGCTCCGAACGAATCACTTTGCGACAGTTTTCGGCCATGCCAGTAGATTATTATTTCTTCCATAGAATCCATGTTATGCTCCGAAAAGGCTCTCGGGCACACAATGCTCCAGCTACTGACATATTTCCAATTCGGCCGGTGGGTGTAGACGCGAGAACCGATCGAATGCTCGTAAAGGTGTGCATGCCAGTATTGTCCTGCGTTTCTGTCTCTGAACTTTGGCCATCACTTGCTCTGGCCATGCCATGAGACGTTCAATAATGCAGCGCATGGTCAACCTTTCCCATGACGGACGAACGCCTCTCCATCATCATGCAGGACTGGGATGATGAGACACTCGTCTCGGTGACATGCGCCATCAATCATGCGGGACGGGGTCAGGCCAGACTAGGGCAGGGTGATGCTGATCTGCTTGAACTGCCAATGCTCCAGCTCGCCACCTTTCCTTCAGCATCATACGGAACAAAAGAGGCTTGTGCCATGAACAGTCCCAAGTTGCCAAAGACTGTCAGCGTGATATCCGTTTGACGACAACCCAGTATCATTGATTTAAACTACATGTAATCACATATACTTCTTACATTTTGGTCGGAGTTGAAGGCCTTGCCGCCTCATCTGGCCTAGCGTTGTCGCGGCTGTATCCGCCCGTCTCGGGCCGGGCAAATCCAATCGATAAGTTAAGGTGAAGAACCCGCCTTCGATCTTTCATTCTCAACTCTCGGGATTCCACATCAATTCCAATGGACATGCAACGGACCGTGAAGAAGTTCGGCCTGAGCCAGATAGATTGAAATTACCCGTCAAGTTGATCATGTGGGGAGCTTCAGGGACATTGTAACAATAACCGAAAGGGAAATGCGGTGTCTACAATGTATGGTGATCTTGAGACAGACGGGACGGAAACTTGTGTGGGCTTAGTCAAAGGAACAAAGGACTACCTGTACCTACATGTATATTATCAGGGTCATCTCCCAACCCGAAGATTCCTTCATGTGCTTTATTCACTGGTCACGGTGCCATCGCTCATGACATGCAACGAACTCTTTCTGTTCGTTCAACGATGGTCATCGCTCTCGGAGATCGAAACGGCGGAGAGGTGGCTGGGCATCTCCCCCATAGGCGCAAATAACCTTTGTAACACGCTACCTGAGCTGCAGAGCATGAGGATTCCCACACCACCGTTACTTGGGATTCATGAATTCTATCATGTATAGTACTTCTTGCCTCACTGAGGCGTATATGTTTGGCCTGCAAAAGTACAGTGCCATACAAAGTACTTGTACCTTATTTTATGCACGCGGAGCAGCAGGTACACGAGGCTGACGCGAAGAAGCAAACCCACTCTAGGTGCGTAAATTAATGTAAGGCGTAAATTCGGATCCCCGAAAGGTCATCGATCATTGCTCGTAATTGTAAACCTATGAGACATCTCCCCCACCCTTGCTGTGGCCGTCCGCTTCGCTAGCCAGGTTGCCCGTCCCGGCTCGTATGTCTGCGCATAAGCATACCTTTCCTACCAGCTGTCTCTGGCTTTGAACTTGCTTGCTTGCTGGACTTGGTCTAACTCCGTCCCTCGTGCTGGACCCTCCTTCCACTAATCGTTGAGCCCTCAGACACCTTGCAGAAGCCACTGCTGATACTAATCCGTTGTCTGCTCCGCTGCATACCGACCTTATTGTACTCCACTTGCTTGTCCAACAACACATTCCTCTATTCACCCAACGCCACCAAACAGGACACTTGCTATTCACAACCACTTTGAGCATCCCATTGAATCATTCACCTTTGCAAATGGGAGTCACCTTCTTTTCTTGCGTGCTGCTGCGGTAGCTGAACCGACACTCATCATCATCAAGTCAATCGACGGCTTGCAAGTCATACACGATCATAATCTGAAACAACATCAGCCGATATGGGCTCTCTCGTCGTGCCAAAGACTGGTCTCGCTCTCGTTGGAGCTAACGATGCCAACATGGGCACCTCCAAAACCGGGAGCAGGTCCACCCAAGTCATGCAGATGATCCTTTCTGAGGATCTGCTTGAGGAGCTGGTGAAGAGCAACCGTTCTGGTGGGAAGGGCATGCATTTATCTTTCGGAAAGACACCGGTATGTTGTCAGATGCAATATCCTTATATCATGTCTTTGTATTGCTAAGCTGGAACGCATAGACACTCCACTACGGCAACAAGACCCAGCAACTCACCTCGGTCCCAGAGCCTTTCCCACACGAGTTGTACCGTGCTTCAACCAACGGCAAAGAGGCACTCACATTGGCCGGTGTCATCAGTCATAAGTTGGAGATCAAGAAGGCGGAACAGGTCATTGCGGGCGCAGATGCTGCATTGCTCGCTCTGCAGAGCAATCTAGCTGCAATTGACAAGGAGAAACAGTCGAAGAAGTAAGCTGCAGCCTCCATGACTGCTGCTGCACTCTAAATATCTATGCTCACGGTCTTCGTGATCAAGGACGCTGTTCGTTGCCGATAGCTCCAAGCTGCCTCCTGCGAAGGGCGCAAAACGACCACTCGCAAAACCTACGAACTCCATGCCCTTGTTTAAAGCGAATCATCCTCGAATGTTCAACAACGGCACTACTCGGTCAATGCCCACTAGTCCTTCACTTGGACCTTCTCATATTCGATCTCTCCTTCCAAGCGCGCTGCCGCCCACTTCCGCGCCTATCCGGCACAATCAGAAGTCAGCCAAATTGGAAGCTTTACGTACACCGTTGATGCATCTGCTGGCCATACGTCCTGTCTCGGAAAAGTTTCTCGCCCAGAAGACTCGATCTTCCCAAGAAGAGTGTTTGGACGTTTTGCAAAAGGTCGGTAAGCCATGGAGGTTGGATTCTTCCAAATGGGAACTGTCGGACAGAGGATACAAGGACCTCGACCTTTGGAAGTTTCCATATCCTTCGCAGGACGATCGCCAAATGGCGATCGACAATGCTACTAAGGCGTTCGACCGTCTGCGGTTAGCACGAGCAGATGGACTATGGCAGCTGCTACTTCCCAAGGAAGAACGTGGAAAGGGCAAGGTTCTCTCCAAGTTGCAATTGCGTTCTGGTCCGATCCAGAAGAGCAGTACGCCACGTATCCATGTCGAACAGTCTGACGAAGCTACTGTCGGCGGTTACGCTACGGGTAATGAGAGCGATGGTCGAAAGGGTGGACTTGTGCCTAGTGGTGGAGAGGACATGGTTAGGTCAAGGTCTCAGGATCCCATCAAGAAGACAAGGATCAGTGAGAAAGAAGCTCAATCAAAGCGCCTCCTGTCCAAGAACCCGAAGAGGACTACCCAGGCGGTCAAAGCCAAGGAGACCAAGCCCATAGAGAAGAAGGACACAAGCTCCAATAGCTCCAAAGTCAAGTCTGCTGAGTTTGTCCGAGACTCTGATGAGGACTCAGAGATGGAGGATGTGTTCACGGACAAAGTCGAGGAGCCGCAAGATCTTGTCGACAGCGCTGACGCGACCAGTGAGGTCGTGGCAAGAACTACCTCAAGTGGGTCAAGAGAAGGTGCGAAGGCAATTGATTCAAATGGCAAACCTCCGAAGGAACTCTCTTCAGATTGTGCGAAAGCAGTTGCGGCGAAACCAGTGCCGTCGACATCCTCGAGCTCCGGATCTGCTCACAGATATTCTGACGTAAGCCAGTCCTCGGCCTCGGACCAAAATGTCAAGAAAGGTCCCACGCGGCCCAGAAACACAAGCTCACCCCACAAGCCGTCTCCACTGGGATCATCACCGCCAACCAATGCCTCAGATTTCGAGAACGATGGTCAATCTTACAATGCCTCCTCTTCATCGTCTTCGCCTCTCATCTTGCAGATTCACAAGGCCACAGTCACGCCGACAACTGATCCTACCATTTCTCGGCCCGCGTCTACCATCACGCAGCGAGCGGAGAACATCTCGAAGCATACCTTGAAGCGCAAGGCCGACAGCATCGAGACAGATCTGCCAAGCAGCTATACCCATCCAACCAACCCTCAACAGGGCTCCAACAAGCGTCACCAGTCGTCGGCGGTTTCACCACCAACCTCGGACAGTAGCGGCGCATCTCCAACTCCAAGTTATCAAACACTCATGGTCGCGAAAAGGTTCAAAGGGTACCATGCGAAGTATGAGAAGCTATACCGCGAACTTTCCAACTCCCCCGAGCCGGCACAGGAGCAAGTGAAGAAGGTTATTGATATGCACAATCGGCTGACGGCGATGAAGGTGGAGATTGCCCGTGCAGCGTCCGTTTCTTGAGCAATAACTCAAACCGATCGGATATTTGGAGGATTGCACTCGGTCAGGTTTTACATGTCCGTCACATTTAGTGCACTGTTTATCCAGCGTGCTTTGTGTTATCGGAAGCATCGTGGCATGGCGTTTAAAAAGGTTACTATATCATCCTGATGCGCATAAGGGAGAGCGTTCTCTTCGTCGGCACAATAGTTGGCAAAGGGAAACTAGGGGTGGTCAGTCTAGTCTATTTGATCATTGCTGATGTCGGCGAGTGGACATTAGAGCATACTGAAAACTTGGTGAAACGTTACTCATTTTATCTAACTTGGATTCTGTAACGACAGTTTAAATGCTGTACCCGAAAGGATGTGCAGGGTTTTGAAAGGAACCAATCGTAATCTAGCGAATGCCGATCGCCGACTCGATGAGCGTCACCATAGGAACATTGACTTGGTCTAATTCAGCCCTACGGCCAGACCTTCAATTGATTCACACCACATTCTTACTATCTTCATATGAACCTGAAATACATATTCTTCATCTTCATCTGTCCTATCCTGGCCGCCTACGTAGCATTCAAAATGGCCACCAAACCGTCAATGTACAATTCCAATGGTATATAACCCTGAAACCTTCACGATTGTACAGTACGCATTGGACTACTTTGCTGACCTCTGATCCGTCGTCGCAGTCTACAAGAAACCGTTGGCCCTCTTCTCGCAGAAACCCATGACAGGGTTCTACCGCGACGGGTACTGTCGAGTTGGAGCTGAGGATAAGGGGAACCACGCTGTTGCCGGTAAGAGTCTACGAACCTGAGGTTAAACCTGATCTGGATCTTGTTTTTCCGTCGAACGCTAAGGGCTGTATCTCCTCTCAGCGGTCGTCACGGATGAATTCCTCGACTTCTCAGCCTCCCGCGGCAACGACCTCCGCACCATCGGCCTCACCGGCGGTTGCAAGTGGTGTCTCTGCACGTCGCGCTGGAAGGAAGCGATGGAGGCTAGGAAAGATGATAAGGATCCTGTTGTGCCCAAGTATGTCGTCTCTTTTGTATAAGACGTTGTCGTGGTGGAGTTCCAGAGGCTGATTGATTGATTGTTTTGTGGTGTAGGGTCTTTCTGCATGCGACTGATGAGAGCGCGTTGAGCTCGGTCGGGATGGAGGATTTGAAAAAATTCGCGGCGGAGGGGGAGGCGGGGAATAGTTCGACGACGGCGCAGACGCCGAGTAGTAAGCCTGGTGCTGTCATCAAGGAGCATTGAGGGGTTTTGTGATGTAGATCGCTGGAGATGTTGTCGTTTAGTAGCTGGATAGACCGTGCTCGAGTAGATTTGTCAACGGATATCGAAGCGCCTTGGGGCGTTGGGATTCGGTACCCCTATCAATTTCAGCTGCTGAACTGTGTCACTGAGTACTTCGTGCATACTTTCTTCTCATGGTGAAGAAACATCTTCATCGGGGAGTTTGCAACCATCCATGCAGCCAAAGCTCGCTTCTGCAGCCGGGATTATGACGTTAATTCGGGATGAAATCCATTGATGAGATCAACTTCCAGAGCTCTATAGTATTCTACGACCACAAGCTCTCAACAATTGAAGCTCGATCAAGATGGCTCCATCAGCAGCTAGTGCCAAGCGCAGTCCCACAGTATTAGTAGGTCAACCAAGATTCAAGCATAATCCTCAACTATTAACGTCGTGATACTTAGGTCACCGACTCGCGCGAACAACAACGAGCCGCCCCTCAACGTCCCTCTACGCAGCATGGCCGTCAAACCTCCCGCTTCATCACAGTCGACAACGTCCTCCGTTATGCCTCCGAAGTCCCCTCGATGCAGCAACGACAACCGCTACGGCCGCGGCCCCTACGGAGCGGAACCGGCAGACCGGTCGATCCACGGTTGACCGGCAGACTCGCTCCGCAGCACATGCCCCCGCGCTCGACGAAGGTTTCTGAGAAGCTAGTGCTGCTTCCTGAAGCGGTGCCGCAAGACGATGAGGAAGAAGGTGATTTCGACGCGGACAATGATGCGGCGCCGACGAGGGACGATGAGGAGGTGAGGCGGCAGGGTGCGCCGCAAGGGTTGAAGGGGAAAAGTTATGCTGAGAGGCTGCCGAAGGCGAGGAGGGCGGAGAAATTGGCGAGAGTCACGGCATATTGTACCGCGCAGGCGTATAAGATGAAGAGCACAGCGGCGTTTGTGAAAGACAAGCATGGTGCGAAGACGAAACTCTATGATGATTGCTTGTACACGGTGTATCATCTGCCGCTGTTGCCTGGGAGCGAGGGGTACAGGATACGGAGTAGTCCTGTATTAAAAAGTCCTGGGGGAAAGGCGGTGCTGGATGAGGAGATTGAGAGGAGTGAGAGAAGGGACTACCATGACGGGTACTTTGAGGACACGGAGAGCTATGGTGTTAGGGGAAATGAAGGCAATTACGAGAGCCCGAGGAATGAGGAAGGTCGTCAGCACAATGATGATGGGAGGAGAGGGAGTGATCTATCAAGGAGATCTGAAAGTCCCACAAGGATAGCACCAGATGCGTTTACGTTTGCGGAAATGTTCGTCTTTTCATATGGGGTGGCTGTTTTCTGGAATTTCACGGAAAAGCAAGAAAAAGACACCTTAGCGGATCTCACCTTCTCCGCGTCGGCGACTGGCGTATCGCTCGTATCGAGACCGCAGAGGGAAGAGGACTTCGAGACGGAGGAGTTCCACTTCGAGTACTCGCCGGATATACCTCGGCCACGAGTCTTCAACGACATGATCACCCTTCGTTCCGGCAACCATATGGTCAAGCTTGCCATGTCGCATGCGATTGCGCAAAGCACAAAGCTTAGCTTCTTCGAGGAACGCATGGCGAATCAGATGACGGAGGCTCAATACGTACCTCGACGGCTCGCTCTGACGGGGAAACTTGGCATGAAGCGGGAAGAAGTTGTCAAGATTCTAGGTCGGTTGTTTAAAAGTCGCGTGGACGTCAATCTCTGTACGCTTTTCCGCCTACTCCTTCCTCCCCCACTCAACATGCCTCGGATGAAAGTACTGACCTACAGCTAGCATCAAATATGCTCGACGTCCCAAACTTCTTCTGGGACAGCGAACCCACACTACACCCCTTATATTACGCCGTCAGAGAATATCTCGAGATCAAACCCCGCATCCAAGTCCTGAACGAGCGATGCCGCGTCTTTCTGGACCTGGCCGAGATCCTCTCGGACTCGATCGCCGATCATAAGATGTCTCGTACGTTCCCTTGCCCTCCCCACCTCACCGAACCCATCACCTAGCTTCTCCTTGCCCAAGAAGGATACATGACTAAATGATCGTTACGGTGTAGGATTAACATGGATAATCATCGTCCTAATTCTCCTATCCATCTTCGTAACTTGCTCCGAGGTATTTCTACGGTTCGGTATTCTGTCGACGAGGCCGAAAGGGAATGTGGGGGCTTGTCTTGTGTCGATGGCAATGAAAGAAGGTTTGTGATATCGGAGTACTAGCTCAGCCTATCGTGGATCTGGATTACGTTTCAGCGAATGGGCGCTGGGGTGTTTCCTGGGCCCCTACTGGGGCAATAATTTTACTTATACCGGATATGATAATCCGCGCCGGTTACTGTTGTTCGAGTCTGCAAGTCAGTGTCTGGCCGCAGTGTCGGTCAACGAACCTCGACAAACTCCCTTCGAATCTTCTTTCCCCTCTTCCCACTGTCACTCTCCTCCTGGAGCAGGCCAGTCCGGAAGCTCCCGCTACACTAGCTGTAATCTCCAGAACTCACCGTCTAACCCCCATCCCACCCATCCCTCTAACACCGTCACTCCCCTAGCCCAGCCCATCCACGCACCCACACACCCATCCCTCCTCTCTCCCTCTCCTCATCAACCACCCCCTCCCTCCATCCCTCTCCTACTCATCAACACCACACTCACAGGCCCCCGTCCGTCCGTCCTCCAACACTTCCAGTCAGCGTACCCTCCACCAAGTCATCGAGACCGACCGATCCAATCACTTCCCATCTCCAATCCCCCACTTCCCCTC
>JAABUP010006092.1_pt1 | contig 17593 bp, 21 predicted proteins | sample 5559201 | NCBI WGS metagenome assembly JAABUP01 (sample SAMN10711887, study PRJNA513373) | rock metagenome | isolation source: Antarctica rocks | place: Antarctica
TCCAAAATCCCCCTCGCCTCCTCCCCCGTCCACCAACCGCCCTCCCCGCCCGGAAATGCGAACTTCTCCATACTCTCCGCCCTCATCTCAACACTATACCCGGGCTCAATCGGCGTCTGATAATAGCCGTCTTTGATGACGGCCGGGTGCAGGAAGTGCTCGTGCAGGTGGTCGACGTATTCGAGCACGGAACGCCGGCCGCTGACACAGATGTAGTCGAGCGTGCTGAGGTGTTGGGTGTATTCCGGGAGGCCGACGCCGCCGCTGTGGGGGACGACGGGGATGTTGAATCTGCGACGATAGGAGTCGTTAGTGGTGATTGTGGGGAGGGGATTGGGCAGGAGAAGAAGAAGAAGATGGTGATGGGTTGGAGAGGGAGGAGCGGGTCAGGGAAAAAGGCGTACTTCTTGGCCATCAACAGCACCGCCAGGACTTCATTGACACCGCCCATTCTACACGCGTCGATCTGGCAGACGTCGATGGCGCCTGAAGCGAGGAACTGCTTGAACATGACTCTGTTCTGGCACATTTCGCCTGTGGCGACGCCGATGCCGAGCGGGGCGAGGGCGGTGCGGATGGCTTTGTGGCCGAGGATGTCGTCGGGCGAGGTGGGTTCTTCGATGAACCACGGTTTGAATTCGGCGAGGTGTTGCATGTGGGTTATTGCTTCGGGGACGGACCAGACCTAGGTACAGATATTAGTCAGCGTCTTGAAACGAAACGGCTAGGTCGGGGATGATGATTGCAATTGGAGAAGGGAGGACAAACTTGATTCGCGTCTATCATTAGGATGTTTCCCTTGTCATAGCCAATGACATCTCTTGCGATCTTCAACCGCCTCCTGTCGGCTTCAACGGAAGTCCCAACCTTCAACTTGAAATGCCGATACCCTTTTGCAATAGTCTCCTCCAGCAGTGCCTTCATCTTCTCGTCCCCATACCCCAACCACCCTGCAGTAGTCGTATATGCCGGAACGGCCCGACTCCTCTCTGCCTCTTCCATTCTCTCCTTTTTCCCTCCCTCCTCTTTTCTCAGCATTTCCACTGCCTCCTCAGGCGTGACAGCGTCTGTGATATACCTGAAATCTATACACCGGACCAATTCCTCCGGCGTCATTTCGGCAACGATGCGCCAGACCGGTTTGCGCAGTGTCTTCGCCCAGAGGTCCCAGAGCGCATTGACGACCGCACCTAAAGCTAAGTGGATGACTCCTTTCTCGGGCCCAATCCACCTCAACTGGGAGTCTGAGACGAGATAACGCCATGTTTCACCCCAGTTGGAGACTAGTGACTCAAGAGTCTTGCCAACTATGCGGTCGGCAAGGGTGTTGATGGCCGCGCAGACGATTTCGTTGCCGCGGCCGATTGTGAAGGTCTGGGCAGAAGAGATGTGTAAGTGAGGCTTTGAGTAGAGGACAACAGCTCTGAGAGGCGCACCATACCATGGCCAGTGAACTGGGTCTCCGTGTGGAGAATGCAATAGGCGGCGCTGTAATTAACGGCTGCGTTCATGGCATCGGATCCGGTCTTGTCAAGGGAGGTCTGCCCAGACGTCAGCTTTCAGAATGTGATCTCTGAGGATGGCAGCGTGGGTTACCGGAAACCTGACGTCCCTCGAGATGAAGCTTGTGATCGTAACCATTGTGTCTCTGCCAGATTAGCCAAATGAATAGTCTGCTTCACTCGCTCAATCTATATCAAACGCATGGTATGAGATTTGCATTGGAGTAGGGCAGTCAGGGAGAACGTGACCGTTGCGGACGATCTCCTTGATGTATAAAGTTCGCTGTACATGGCGCCCATCGTTGTGGGGCAATGGTGTTCGGAGCATCTCTGAGCGGTAATCTTTTGGATGGTGGGGGGTTGGATCGGAATTGACTAGCTCATAAGGTAGTGGGGCTTTGCCAAAAGACGACGCCGACGATGCAGATACTCAGCAATTGCCCGAGTCTAGCTACGTCAGGCGCCAAGGTATGTACGCATAGTCAATGCAGATATGGCAAGAAAGCTTTGATTTATGGATTAATGGCCTGATCTTGCTGACGACGATTAAGCCAAGACTTATTCGGCCCCTCATTTGAGCGGAAGAACTGGGAAACCCTATCCTTGGATAAATAAACAAGCCGAGCTGATGAAGAACAATCCATGATCTAACGCCATCGCCGATAACCCTTTGCAGCTTTCTATCCCAGGTGCTGTCGCTATCCCATCACTTGCAAGATAGCATCTCTCCGTCTACTAGACTCTGTTCAAAGGTCCATATAAACGCCAGAGTCAACCCGACATCCACCGAGGGCAAGTTCATGCTCCTCGTCGTGGAGGAACCTAACCCTTGGACCCTCCCTGTAGGTACCTTTGCCCCTATTGTCATCAGTTAGCGACAACAGGTTCTCGTTGCACGTAAGATCCGCGAAAGAGAGTGATCTTACCAGTACATCCCAGTCACAGTCCAAAGCTTGATCTGCTCCATAACCTCCTCAATGTACTCCTCCTTCTCCCCGATACTATAGCTCTTATAGCTCTTCAGCCCTCCATCGGTCGCTTCGATTTCGTAGCTGGCGACTTCGATAGCCATCTTCTCGATTCTAGACCTCTCAAATCGACGATGAACAAATTCCGTCGAGTCATTGGCCTGCGAGAGGCCGCGGAGAGAATCGGCGTGGGCCTCCCGGCGGTTCATGAACCGTTCTTTGAGATTAAAATGACCCTCTATTAATATGAGTCAGTACTCAGAATATCTTAGGGATAAGTACACGAGTAGAGCGGGCGGGGAGTAGTAAAGTAGAGATGTGGTGTCCGAAAGGGGCTTAGGAAAGAGTATAAGGCGGCGAAACTTACTTATCCTCCTAATAACGGCCGCCCCGATGCTCTTGGCCTTTCCAACTGCCTTCGGAGCCTTTCGTCCAAATTTTCTTAGCTCATCGGAGCTAGCCGTTGTTTCGGTGGCCGTCGAGATTTGGCTAGTGATGATCTCGAGGTGTCGGTCGAGTGCCGACGTGTCTTGATTGAAGTTGCTGGCAAAGGCACTTGGGCTGGCCTCAGTGGACACGAATGACTGGCGTCTGCAGTCGAATGGGTTGCCGGTGCGCTGGACGTCGCCACAGACTGCGATAGTGACGTACCCTGCACTGTATTGACACATTGTCGATGATCTGCTGTGGTAATGTCAGCGAAACTTGTAGGGAAAGAGACGATTGAGATGAACTTACGTTGCTGGCTGGGTATAGGAAAAGTGATCGGTATTGGTGCTGGGAAAGGCCGATATGCTTCTTAGAGAACGAGATATGTGCAGGTACGTCTAAGGGGTACTTTGAGACTTGAACAATGTTATTGTAAAAGGCGATGTGATAAAAGGGGTGAGTGTGAGAATGTAAAAGCTTCTGGTAAGGCTGATTGTATTTGCTGTGGAAGGGTGAACGAGAGATGAAGCAGACGGGCGAGGTAGAAGGTATATATACGCTCTTGGGGGAAATTAATCTAGGGAAAAGGACGAGAGATAATTATTGCGTCAACTAGCATTAGAGATGGGAATGAACCGCGAGCATGCCCATGGTCTTAGTTCGACGATGGACGAGCAGAACGGGGCAAGCAGCGAGTAGTGAAAGACTGAAACGAGTGTAGTGTTATTTCAGGACTACTCCTGTCGACAGTTGAGATCGTGACTTTATAGTAGTCCAGTCTGGTAGTGAATGAGACCCTCGCTACTATACCTTTCTGGGTTTGGGTTACAATTTGAACTGGCCGTCTCGACGCGTGACCGTTACTCCACGATGGCTGAGTGAGCTTTGTTTGGATCGGCCTATACGCTATTGCTCTCGATTCTAAAAGGGACCAACAAGGCCATCACAACGGGCTTGGTATTTTCTCTTTGGCGTGGAACAAACGGTAAGCTAAAGACCCTTGATGAACGTTTGCCCAAGATGAAACGACAGGAACAGGTGGCCTCCCCTCCATGGGTACCGGTCTAATAATCTGGGTTCGGCGTATATGGAATAATACCCTGCGGTGGAATAACGCAGCGCCTTGGAAGGCTACAGAGAGCCAGCGATTGAGCCTGTAGGACTGCGTCGTGATCACCACCTCGATGGTGTAATGATCTGAATAATGATGGACTGAGTAAGGACGGAACATGGTCTAGCTAGTCCGACGAGTGGATTGGCCATGGCTCCGGCTACATTGGATCCACCAAGCTCCGGGTTGCCAATTATAGCCCATTCTATCCCATTGCAGAACCTCATACTTCCAATACTATGCCAACTCCAGTGGAGCGGAGCAATGGCAGTGTTCACAGCAGACGAGCAGACTTTGACTTTAGAGGAAGGCTCAAATCGAGCAGGAACATCGACCATGAGAGGAATGCTCTATTTCCTATTCTGAGATGAATACGCTACAGAGACAAGCTCACAACGCCACTGGAACTACTAGACTTCTCGAAAAATCATAAATAGATTGCGTAGATAGATTTTATGGATAGATTTCAATATCGGATACGGTGAAAATGTGAAGATGTAACTCGTAAGGCTTGGAGCACGAAAGTACATTGTACCAACTTGAAGCGGTAACAGAATGGACGCGCAAGCATTGACAAGTGGTGAAAATTGATATGGTAGAGAAGATGAAGACTGCAGAACGCAAAATGGAATGCTGGCTTACATGTAGATTCGATTTTGCAGCGTAGCTGTGCCGAGGATCGGCAACCTCCGTAATTCTGGACTGCAGCCCTACTGCCTGTGTCGATCACTCATGGTGTGCATATCATAACACAATGGTAGATCTTACCGCAGACGCTGCTCCGTCTCTGACTGCATTGGAAGTGACTTTTGCTATCTACAACCATGGATGAGAGCAACGCAGCCATCGAGAACCTCTTCAGTAAAATCCAAGGGTCTTTCCCAGCGACGTTGCCCGCTGATGGATGGTATTTAGTCACCGTAAGTGACCATAGACCTGCCGGCAAAGACATGAACCCAATTGCTGGTGCTGATATGCGGTCCAGGTCTCTTCCCTGGTCGCCTGTGGGCGGCCCGAATCCATCGTAGATCTGTATAAGTACCTAGTTGCTCAGGAAGCCTTTTCCACATCGTTACAACGCAGAAACCTATCAAGAAGACTGAGAGATGTCCTCATGAAGGAGTGGACACTGATCGGAATTCCTCTCGTCATCACGGCTCTAGCTGCCCTTGCAAGTGTAGAGCAAGAGGATGATACAGACCGGACACACACCATGTTAGTCAGCACGTTTTTCTACTACATAGGACTCAACAGCTGTGGCATGGAGTCTTTCCGCCGAGTACTGAGCTTTCGTCACAGGCCCGCAGCTCAGCTTAATGAAGCTACAGAGCAGCGAGGGACGGCGTTCATGCAGCAACTTTACAAGGAGAATCTTGAGCCAATCTTCTCGACATGGGGCTCGCACAAACCAGACTTCGAATGGTTGGAGAAGATGGTTATCTACGGTCTCTTTCTTTCCGACCACACAGTCCTCTGCCCAATTGAAAGTGAGCTGGTTGTCTTATCAGCGATCATGTGTCAAGGCTTGAAAGGACCGACTACCTGGCACCTAAGAGGGCTGAGAAGGTTGGGTGTCAGCGCAGAGGACGTGGAGGAAGTGCAGAGCGCTGTAGTATTGGCGGCATCCTGGTCGGGAATGGACACAAAACATTGGCCCAGACTTAAGGATGTCAAAGAAAATCAGGACCTGTAGCGGTAACATTCATATCGAGCACAAAAGAGCTGAACATTCACTTGATAACTTGAATACTCACTCTATGGACTCTGTCGAAGCACAGAAGCTCCACGTCGCTTTGAATGCATCGGTTCAGCAGATAACTGTTCCTTGAGCCAGACGTCAGGTCTCGCCACTCGTCTAAGAAGAGATTGTCCCATGGAAGTCAGTGCTCTGAATGTGTGATGCTTGCTGAGAGTAGACCGCTGAGCATGCGAGTGACGATATACGTGTGAGCCGTAGTTTCGCACGTGCGCTACGTTACATGTCCAACCTACCAACGGGCAATCCAGTTATATTCTCGTATCGCAATCGGTAAAGCCTCATCTGGCAGAGGCGTTGCTGTGCCACGCTTGGCATCTCCTGCTGTTCCAAACGGCTTGACGGATGGCGTAAACCAGGTGCCGAGCCAAGTTGACTCCATGCTTTGGAGATCGGCTAAACTGAGATTTCTGCAGCCACGAACATCGAAATGTATCGAACGTGGAGGAGGAGAGAGATCTGATGGTGCTGAATCTTCATAGTCCGCGGAACATGAATCAGCGTGCAAACAGCCAAGCCTGACTACGTGGAATCGGCGTAGCCACGAAGTCTGCAAAGACTCCAGATACTTGAGGTCCAACTCTTTCAAGTGCGGCAGAAGTGTACCCGCACTCTCCTGAAAGGCAGGACCAGCGTTCTCACAAAGAGGGCTTTTCTCCTCTAGCCGGTGGTGATAACATTCAGGTGATTTTGGAGATCCAGTAAGGAACCACTCGAGCCCATCAAGCGGAATCGTGCACATTGAAAGACTGAGATACTCGAGACCTTGGAAGTCCAAGATAAGAGGAAGTATGCTTCTACAGAGCTTCAGTCCATCAAGAATGAGCGTTCTGAGCGAGCTGCCGAGGTTGACCATAATATTCGTAAGATCCGAGAGCCCGATGAAAATTCGAGAAATGTCCAAGTCGACAAGGTTTGGAAGGCAAGCCAGAAGACCTTCAGCCCAGGCGACGGAACGGATTGTGAAAGCACGGATATTCGGGAGTGGACCGCAGTAATGGCGTTTGCTAAGTATGTACGCAAGATCTTCTCCGAAACTCCACGTACGATGAACGTACTTCTTGCCCAGACGAGGGACAGCCGTGATGCTATGAGCCTCTTCAATCCGTCTGATCAATGTCTCAGGTGGTTCGTGATCCCGTGGAAGATGGCAATGCATCTCCGACAGATTTAGCTCCTGCCAAAATAGTGCATTGTCGGCGATGAAATACCACTGGTGGCATTATCTAGAATTAGCACAGCAAACAAGTGACTATCCATGAAGCTGCAGGATTACCTTCGAGCAGACCCTCATGCATGATGCTAGATCTGAATGTGGCAGGAACCGAAAGACGCTCATCCAAAGCTCTGGGGCCATCTCCGACGGGAGTGTACTTGCTAGGACTTCCATGTCGCATAAGAATTCAGATGACACCTTGAAGGATTGTTGTTCTCTGTCGGTGTTGCTGAAACCTTGGCTGTAAGTATTCGAACGATCAACACCGAGCGTGGGTAAGCGAGCGCCAGAAGATGGGCGCTAGCCGAGGTTCGAAGGTTACGACCAACAATCACGGTGTGGAACAATGCACTGGGAAGCTGTGCTGTCCAGGTTATCATGCTTCCAGTGAGATACAGGACCTATCGCCACTGGACTCCAAACATCCTCAGGCCTGTCTTTTTCGATCCTTCTTTTGCAGCATCGGCATTCTCTAGGTATATCCTCGAATGCCCTTTGAAAGATTAGCAAACGTTTATCTTGTGACTAGATATAGGTATGATCACCTTTGACATCCAAAGCGAGATACTTATATTTAAAGTCACTGTGTCCCTGTTGCTTGACCATATGCAAATTGACGACGCCGATGTTCAAAGGACCCTCCACCTGAAAGAGACTTCAGCACATTCTGGCCTCCATAGGAAATAGTTCAATTTTTCTCTCTCTTTGGCTTACGTTGAAATGCATAATAAGGTGGTCTGTTCCTCCACGGTCTTGCTGCACAGATGAACTGATCCTTGTCAACATGCTCTATCCACGGGTGGGAAGTCCTCTACTTACGCAATTGGCCGAGCTCTCGCCCATTTGTTCCAAGTAGGCTCTCCATATGCTTTAATTTTGTTGCTGCTTCCCAGCAGCTCCGTGCACCTGGGATCTTTCTTGACTCGGTTGACGGCGCGATTGAAATGGCTTGTTTTGCTATCCGACGAGAAGACCTCAGAATAGAGGAACATCACAACTCCGCCCTAGACTATCTCAGCATGAGCTACAAACATCTCTAGGGATCAATGTGTACCGTCATGATGACTCCTGTCAGGATAAGACCCAGATGGAAGGACTGCTGCGTAGTTCTGGCCACTTTCTCCCGTGTACTTAATTTACCCCATTGCACTCTTCCGTCATCATTTACAACTGTTATTTGCTTCCTTGCTGGACCACTTGCACCCCCCAAGCTGTTTTGCGTGGCTCCTCTGCGTCCAATCTTCGGCACAAGTAACGCGGGCCTCAGATGCCGGTTTGAATGTAGCAGCAGTACTGTACCGCGTAGAGCTCGGTTTGCAACCATCCTCATGATGTCTTTAGATCTCGGGCAAGCTCGGTCCGCGACCATTCATGATGGGTTGATGGAAATGGAGGTAATATGCCTACGAGAGCAGCACGCTATGATGGGGGAAGCTGTATTACTAAGCGGCCCTCACTCTCCTTGAGCTCCAGACCAGTCGAAGTTGCCCCAGTATCATAAATCTACCCGGGTGACAGTGTCCAACACAACTCAGTCGACACTCTTATTCCTCAGTCAGCCATTTCGGGCATGCTTTGTCTCAAGGACCTCTCAACATGAGTTCAGCAACAAAAGCGCAGTCGCAGAAGGTTTTCGAGAAACTGAAGACGAAGCCAGCAAATAAGGTATTACCCCACTGCAAAAGTGTTCAGCTGAGCATGACTGATGTGATCCAGATATGTTTTGATTGCGGCACTAACAATCCGACGTGGTCGTCCGTTCCTTTCGGTATCTACCTCTGCCTTGACTGCTCCTCAAACCACCGGAACCTAGGAGTACACATCTCCTTCGTTAGGTCCACAAATCTTGACCGTATGACCCCTATTGCTTCAATCCACGAGTGAAGGCTTATACGAGGTTCAGAATGGCAATGGGATCAGCTACGCATTATGAAGGTTGGGGGCAACGAATCAGCTACGAAATATTTCCAGTCGCATGGTGGCTCCGCTGCCCTTGCTAGTAAAGATCCGAAGACAAAGTACACCTCGAATGCTGCGACGAAATACAAAGACGAGCTAAAGCGGCGAGCTGCCGTGGATGTACAAGAGTAAGCATTGGAGAAGCTTGGCGTTGTCTCTAAGCTGACGTTGGTATCTGCTCAGATACCCAAATGAAGTTGTTATCACCGACATCATCGCGCCTTCTAGTACCGACGGCACTGCTACTCCTACTGGTGAACCTGGGGATGACTTCTTTTCGTCATGGGACAAACCTTCGATTAAGCGACCAAGTAATCCACCATCAAGGACCGCAACTCCACCAGTCATAAGTCGAACAGCATCTCCTTTCCTCAACCCAGGCACCAACGGTAACAGTACAGCTCGGCCAAAATCACCACTAGCGGGCCTAGAGAATGATTCCGTGGTAGCGCCTCAAGCGATCCGGACTACGTCAGCCTCCGCCATTCGTAAAAGTACTACAACTGGAGCTCCTCGAAAGGCGAACGTACTCGGCGCTAAAAAGACTCAGAAACTCGGGGTTAAGAAAGTGTCAGGGGCTGACGCAATTGACTTTGAAGCTGCGGAGAAGAAAGCTAACGAAGAAGCGGAGCGAATAGAGAAACTTGGTTATGACCCCGAAGCTGAGCAGGCCGCAAGTGTAACAAAGAAGAAAACTGCTACACCTGCAGAGAAGTCAAAGATTGCTGCTCCCACACCTGTGAGTCCTGGGAAAGCTGGGTTTGGAGCCACGCAAGGAAGGGAACGAAGCAGTAGTGAGATGGAACGCCTTGGTATGGGCATGGGAAGGCTAGGATTTGGGCAGGTTGGTGGTGCAAAGGCTGCTGCAGTACCTAAGAAAATGGGTTTCGGTTCGACAGGCACAAGTAGAACTGGCGATGAAGGTATCTCGTCGTCCTGTTGTTGCTACTGTAACGAGGCTTAACAGTATGCAGGGAACGAGGAAAAATACGCACGCTCCAAGTTCGGCAACCAAAAAGGTATCTCGTCAGACGAATTCTTTGGCCGTAACAACTTCGATCCATCTGCACAGTCTGAGGCGAAAGGCCGATTGCAGGGGTTTGAGGGGGCAACGTCGATATCCAGTAATGCCTACTTTGGTCGTCCGGAAGACGACCTGCCTACTGCCGACGAGTATGGCAATTATGGCGACCTAGAAGGTGCCGCAAGAGACTTCGTGCGGAAGTTTGGTGTCACAGCCGGAGATGACCTGGAAAACCTTACGCAAGTACTCGGGGAAGGAGCGAGCAAGCTACAAGGTGAGTGGAATCTTGCAAAGCTCCGTGCATACATTGTGAGGCTAATCGTGACTTTTTGTGCAGGAGCTATACGCACTTACCTGAATAACTAAAGCATCGTTTCTTTCCTTGTGACGCTACAATGTGTGATGGAGCATAGGCTGTTCTTTACCCATTATCTGAACCTGTCTTTTTAGGCACGGTACCGCGGCTAGGTAAGACGAGCTTGCATGGATTGAACGGAGTGGATAGAAAGTACTTCTTATCCGTAGATATAGGGTCGCAGCATTTTAATTCGGACTCGAATCTTGTTAAGCATAGTCGATCTAGCATCATCTCAGCTTGTGCTACTCAAAACTTGAAAACCGAAACATCACGAAGTTTGACCTTTCCCAATGAATTTCGTGGTTCCTGAAGATCGATTGTCGCCTTTGGTCGCCGTTCGCCGTTATGTCCAACGCCCAGATCTCGTATCATACTCTCCAGATCGCCTCTGCCATTTTCACTACCTTGGCCATTTCCTCGACATCATGCACTCTAACCACATCTGCGCCTCCCTTCACCGCCGCCGTCACCGCAGCAGCCGTCCCCCAACTCCTCTCCCTCGGCTCCCTAACGTCCGTGATCCTCCCAATAAACCCCTTCCTGCTAGCCCCAACCAGCCACGGCAGTCCTTTCAAGCCCTCGTAATCTCTCAACTCATCCAGTCTTCGGAGCAGCTCCAAATTCTGTGCCTGCGTCTTCGCAAACCCAATCCCCGGATCTAGAACAATCCGCCACCGCCGTATCCCCGCCGCCTCCGCCGCCTCCACACGCGCGAGCAGCTCCGTGCCCACCGTCTCAACTACCCCGTCAGGGTAGTCTGTCATCGTAGTCATCGTCTCAGGCGTGCCACGCATGTGCATCAACACTACCGTCTTCCCGGTCCTTGATACCGTAGAGAGCATCTCTGGGTCCATTGTCCCGGCAGAGACGTCGTTGATAATGTCTGCGCCTGCTTTTACCGCTTCGGCCGCTACACTGGCGCGGTAGGTATCGACGCTTATAGCGACGTTGCTCGTCTCGGGCATTGAGCGGATCAATTCGATGGCTGGTATGATGCGCTGCAGTTCTTCTGCTTCTCCGACGTCAGCTGCGCCCGGGCGTGTGGATTGGCCGCCGATATCGAGGATGGAAGCGCCAGCTGCAATGTGGGACTTGATGGTGTGGGAGAGGGAGATGAGGTCGGTGGGAGAGTGTATGCCGCCGTCTGAGAACGAGTCAGGTGTCAGGTTGAGGACGGCCATGATGTCCGTGCGACGCGCTGGGTTGAGCGCGTCAAGTGGAGGTAGGGTTGAGGATAAGGGTGTGACGGTTGAGAGTGACTTCGAGGCAGCGGGTAGGGCGTCAAGATGTTTGGAGAACGACATGGACGAGAGAGGTCTGGGGAGGGACTCGTGCGGGATAAGACTATTTGCGTGGTCAGTAGAGCGGAAGCGCCGGTTGAGGGGCGTCTTACTCGCAGAGTGGTCGTAGAACGAATTCGCGCTCCAGCATGAGCTTGTGAGGGATGTTGAGTCGGTCATGTTCCAAGGCTACGTTATCGTACAGGAGTATATCCAGATCAATGCTGCGTGGGCCTTTGTCGATAACCTTGTTCCTCCCCAATGACCTCTCGATGGCTTGGAGTTCGTTCAGAAGTTCCATTGGGCCCAGTGTTGTCTCGACCTATATGGTGGCAGCCGTCAGATTTTGCTTCTCTAGAGTGTGACCGGTTTTTACACAGACAGAGTTGCTGATGATGTTCTCTATTATCTACGGGACTGTCACTCACCTCACACGCTCCATTGATAAATGGCTCTTGATCTACAACGTACATTGCTTCTGTCTCATACAGTGAACTGGTTCTCACAACATTGATGCCACGGCTGTCCATGACCTGGCACGCTTCTTCAATGTTGCTGATACGGTCGCCGATGTTACCCCCCAAGGCAATGATGGCACGATGCTCGCCTTGTGCTTTGAGCGCAGAAAGCCGTGCGTCATCTGGACGGCCAAGATCGGACCTTGCTCGTTCGATCTCTATCCCAGCATGTCCGACGTCTTCAAAAGCGGTGAGTTTGCCAACCTTGACCACTACGCCGGCAATGCTGCTCTGAGGAAATCTTGCATCTGCGATTGCGAATGCCTCATCTGCCAGATGTGCTCCCAGAGCCTCGGCAGTAAAGCACGATGTAGTCTGCGCGTATCTTGCAAGTTGCTCATGGAGCAGATATTCAAAGCCATCATTTGTGCTAGGGTTGATTTCCTGAAGTGGAACTTGATCTCTTGCTTCGAAGCCTGTTTCCGTTTGCTTTCGGTGGGAGTAAGGTATCTTCAATTGAGAGTCCTGACGCAGTGTAATGCCTAGCAGAATTGGCTGCTTTCTCGTACGTTCCTCCGGCAGAACACCCAAGATGACATTTAACTTCCACTGTGTCCGGCTTTGCTCTCTTCGACCCGTCGCTACTGCTAGAGCCTTGCCAAGCTCTGACATTTCGGGTACTTTGGACTTTCTAACGGTCAGACTTCTGTACAGCAGTTGTATGTCAAGGCGACCTTTGGAGGATGAGCTATCAGGCGTTCCGAAGCATCGTATACGGATAATGCAATCTCTAATGTTACGGGACAATGCCAGGCAGCGGTCTAGAAGACCATATCCAAGGTCCCGTACGGTCCCAGACTCATGATTCGCGGCCGCGCGGAGGTGACCAACGACAGCGCGGCAATCTACGGATTTGTCGATAGAATCCAGTGTACCGGCTAAGCCCAGATCCGTATAAAGAGAGACGGATACGCTCCGGAGCTGATTTGGGCTTTCGACGAGTGCTTTACTTTAGAAACATATGTTAGTGACATCACATACTGACAAGAAGTGGTGGATAATCTTACTTTGCAAAGGAATTGACTACGATTGAGTCCGGGGCAGACCTGGTACGCCCCTGGCTGGAGCTCATCTTCGAACATTGAGCAGCTGGTGAGCCAAACCTGGCTTGGGAGCATGGGCCATGCAACCCGAAAATGAAGCTACGCAATCGCGAGACCTTCCACAGAGGGAGGCTAACACCTTTCATATCAAGTGACAGGGCTCGTTGCCATAAAGGACTTGCGATGTTTGACGGTCAACAATGATATTCTCACCTGTTTATGTCGACCATTACAAAACAGGCTAGTGCTGGCTTCATCTCCAAGCCGAGGCTCGGTCGATCTGGGGAATATGCTGACTCCGCCATCTTGACTCGTACAAGATATCTTCCACTCGTCGTGACTCCATTTCTTTCCTCCCTAAGCACAGCACACTCATATTATTCGACCATCACATATTCTCTGATAGTCAACCGTAATGGCTTCTCCACGTAAGACCAAACCGAGTCGATCATGTTTCGAGCATGGTCCTATACTTGATGCTAAAACTACGCAGAGCAACTTCGCACAACGGTCACGGACCTGTTAAAGATCAACCATCCTATCATGCTCGCTGGTATGAATGTTGCAGCAGGACCAAAGCTCGCAGCAGCAGTGACAAACGCCGGTGGTCTTGGCGTCATTGGTGGTGTCGGATATACCCCAGACATGCTCCGAGAGCAGATTGCAGAACTCAAGGGTTTCTTGAACGACAAGAATGCACCATTTGGTGTTGACCTCCTGATTCCACAGGTTGGAGGCAGCGCACGGAAGACCAAGTAAACTTTTGATGAGCCGAGCATCTTCTGATGATTAGTCGGTCACATCGCTGACATCGCTGATCTTTAGCTACGATTACACAAAGGGCAAGCTTGACGACCTTGTAGGTATTATCATCGACAGCGGCGCGAAACTCTTCGTATCTGCCGTTGGTGTACCGCCGAAGCATGTTGTTGAGCGCCTCCACAAAAACGGTGTTCTGTATATGAACATGATTGGCCACCCCAAGCACGTCCAGAAGTGTCTCGATGTTGGTGTTGATATGATTTGTGCGCAAGGTGGTGAGGGTGGCGGTCACACTGGCGACGTACCGACTACAATCCTGATTCCAACGGTCGCGCAGCTTGTCAAGGGCAAGAAGAGCCCTATGACTGGTGATCAGGTCCAGGTCGTCGCTGCTGGTGGCTTGTTCAACGGACAATCGTTAGCTGCATCTCTGATGCTGGGAGCGAGTGCGGTCTGGATTGGCACCAGGTTCGTTCTCTCCGATGAGGCCGGAGCGCCTAAGGCACATCAAGAGGCTGTCAGGACGTCTGGATTTGACGACAATGTTCGAACCATCATCTTCACCGTGAGTGCTTCCTCCGAATAATACTTCTCGCCATACGTGCTTACCTTTCTTAGGGTCGTCCTCTCCGTGTTCGCAACAACCCATACATCCAAAACTGGGAGGAAAGCCGTGCTGCGGAGATTAAGGAGCTTACCAACAAGGGTAAAATTCCAGTAGAGCATGACTTCGAAACACTTGGTGACGATATCGATGACGAGACAATGGACAACGCACGACCTTTCCTCATGGGTAAGGCAGCTGCTGTCGTTAACGAGCGTAAAAGCGCCAAGGAGATTGTCGATGAGATGGTTGGCGATGCTGTACAGTGGCTTGCAAAGGGACAGAAGATGGTAGCGAAGTTGTAGAGGCGTTTATCTTACGTATCACGGGTCCATCATAATGTCAACAAAAGGGAGTCTCTAGTTGGTATATGCTCTTCACAGTCTTAGCGTCAGATTTGTTCGTACAAGTATGCTTGGCTAAGCTGCCGGTGTTTGACGCTACTGTTGTGATGATGATTCACTTTGGTGCTAGGGCTACTCTCGCTAAACCTCTTCATGAGGATAACACATCTGAATATTCACTAATAATCCTACGCAGCAAAGGTCTAGATACTTTCCACTGCAGGACTGATTCCGACCTCTCTGTCGAGACAGTAAACCTTCATCTAGAGATAGCACAGTGTCGAGTTAGCATCATGGCGCTTTCCAAGTCAGACACAGAATCCCATAGCTTCTTCGAAGCGAACATGCCAGCCACATTTACTGACCGCCAGGTAATCTTCCTCACTTTCAGTCAGTGTTAGGGACATTCGCTGATAAGACGACAGGTGTTCCAATTTCTGGACGGGGTTCTAGCGGCACGACCACAGCTGCTGCCTGTGATTCGTACATATCTGGAAGATAGGGACGTCCCGCCGGTGGCGATGAATCAAAACAAGCGCAAGAGAGAGACAATGGAGAATACAGGACATTTACGAGAGCTCTTCGAATCGCTAACACCCTCCCTCTCCTACGCAGCTGACGAACGCCCATCAAAAGTCCTAAGATACCCTGATGACTCGGCGCATAAATTACTTCATCTAACAGGACACTCTCTTGAAAACAATCAAGGCCTTGCGGTCAAGGACACACCCATTACGCCTAGATCAGCAATTCAGTGCTTAGAGAAGCGCATGGAGCGCTGTTTTGGTGTTGCCCCTGATACATCGACCTACCCCACCGCACGTCCTCTGAAACGCAAGAGGTCCTTTCTCGATGACGATCTCAACGACTACGCTATTTTGACAATGGTCGAGCAGACCAGTGAGAACGGTCAAGCTCAGATGTCAGGATCAACAGCTGAAGAGGGGCCTCCAGAAAAACGTGTACAGACTGCTTTTGGCAACGTGTTCAACGCTGGATCAACGCAAGCTCTCAATGTCCCATCAACCCTTCCGCATACCTCCCACACTCAACACACTGTACCAGAGACTGCGAGCCAAGGTGCGATCCGGCCAGATCCAGTCAACAGCGCGTCGACGTTCGCGTGGATTTTATGGGGTTCCAAGGTAGACCTCGCTCAGATCTGCCCCTTTTCGCTCTATCCCAATTCCAAATGTGTTTGGAGCTCCGACTGCAAGCTGAAACGTGTCTGCAAAGTAAGGGACTGATAGGCCAAGATTGATTAGTTCAGCGCGCTAATTTTCATCTAGAATAACCCTTGCAAGTTCCCTGACTGCACCCATGAGCATCTGCGTATCACATGCGGCTACGTAGTGAGGGGAGAGTACTGTCCGAATGCAACACTCTGCCAGTACGGCCATGACCGTAAGGAACAGCGGCAAGCGTCTTACGCGCGCCGACACCATCACGCATTGACTGGGGAATGAAACATTTTAGAGGACAATCGAACGCATCATTGCTACTGTCTGCTGGCTTGAGCCTCTGAGCAGAGTATGGATATCAACTTCAAAGAACAGAAACAAATCCGGTTTCGCAAGTACTTCTCGTCTATTACCATGCTTGGACTCCGAAAACCCTCTCCAGAAACCAAAGTAAAGAAAGCCCAAACGGAACATCACGCTTCAAATCTATTAATCTGTAGCTTCGCTCTGCGCCGATCTTACACAGTCGAATGAGACGGACGATCCATCAACCTCGCTCTCCCATACTCCTTTTTCGCCAACTCATAGTCCTCTTACGTCTCCCTGGATGCGCCCTCATACTTTTGCGGTGGAGTAACCTTTCCCGACTCCATCTCCCTCGCGCTGGACTTGGGTCCACGCAGATTGAAGTTGGCAGTAGCCCAGGTGCCCTTGAATCCCACACCCGGATGTGGTATGGTCAATGTGATGCAAGCAATCACAATCATCGCTCCTTCAAGAATCATGAAAGTGACCTGCTGATTGGCAAGCTTTCCTTGGAAGCCCTGGGAGAGCTCAGCGACACGGAAGCAGCAACGGGTGAAGATCGTGAGTGTTGAAACGCCGAGTCCTGAACACCACCATGTCAACCGTTGACTCCCGTCACCAGAAGGATTATTCAAATGGACGCATACCGAATAAGAAGAACTTCCACAGCTTTGACGCCCTCAAATCCGCATGTGCCGGCTCCAAGTCATGTTTGTTGTGGGACACTTTCCAAGCAAACTCTCCGCATAGGGCAATGAAAAGCGACATGCTAACGACCTGGATACCCAGTCCAGCCAGCATGACGTCAACGCCGGTCTGAAGTGCACTTGGGGTGTTTGCAGCGCTAGCAAGGGCACCGCCGACAGCTTGGAAGATAAGACTGAGGAAGTCGAAAGAGATGAAGGTGAACGTATAGGTGCGGGGCCGGAAGCGAGAGATGTGTTCGCCGAAGGCCATGACGATGCGCCCAAGGCAGAGGTAGATAGCTGCAGCAAAGAAGGCGGGGCCGATGGTAAGAGTAACGATGTACCTAGGTTCTGGATTAGTCACTCGAAGAGTGAGGGTAGGGCGCAGCGGAAGAGCAGCTGGGAAAGAAGGAAAAGCATAAGCATACATCAAGAAAGGATCTTGCGAGAACGGATTAGAGTGCATCTGCACTCTTGCCGTATACCCGATAACCTCCAATATCAAGCCACCCAGCATCGCCCCCATGAAGCCCCATGTCTTGTACT
>JAABUP010006093.1_pt1 | contig 17586 bp, 23 predicted proteins | sample 5559201 | NCBI WGS metagenome assembly JAABUP01 (sample SAMN10711887, study PRJNA513373) | rock metagenome | isolation source: Antarctica rocks | place: Antarctica
TCCCCCTGGCTGTACTCTCAGACAAGCCCCACATGCTGTACAACTACTTCAAGCAGAGGTTTGCCCAGGTTACCAACCCCCCCATTGACCCCCTGAGGGAGGGTCTGGTCATGAGCATGACCATGCGCCTTGGCAAGAGAGGCAACTTGCTGCAGCCTGGACCAGACGCCTACTCACAGGTGTGCTTATGACCGAAGCATGAGGCAAAAGGGCAAACTGCCAGCGTTTCTGCAGACACAACCGTGTCAGCAGGATCTGTGTGCAGTTGGGTGTGCCTTCTGTGCTCTTGAGAGGCTGTTACCCAATCCTGGCATGAGTGAGAGGCTTGTTTGTGGATGTACAAGGAAAGAGCTCATGCTGTTGATGTCTTTGCACGCCAGCAGCTGTCTGTGCTGATCGTGTGTGCTAAAAACATCAACACGTTGGCAAAGCTAGAGATCGAGAGTGTGACCACAGGTTTCTAAGCTCCCACTGTGCTGATGCCCTGTTCACAAATTTTCAGGTGTTGTTGAAATCACCCATGCTGTTGGAGAGCGAGTTGAAAGCCATCACCTCTCAGGCCGGCTTGATGAACCAGACCTTCAACCTGCACTACGAGTCTGGCAAGCCAGGAGCCCTCAGGGCTGCTGTGGATGCCCTTTGCAAGGGTGTGGAGGCTGCTGTCAGGAATGGCTGTGAGGTAAAGCCCCGCTCACTGACTCACAGACTCACTACCTGACATTGGTACATGACCGTGTCACTGCATGGCATTTGCAGCTGAAACTTCTTGACATGCAGAGTCTCAGACCTTGCAATGCCATCCTGACGTGCAATATAGGCACAGCCTGCAGAGTGGCATAGCTGCAGTCCACTTTGCTGCCAGCACATTGAATCTCGCTTGCAGGGTGTTTTTGAGCTGGCAGCACTTATGCCTATCATGTTGCACCTCATGCATGGGGACCATCTTCAGCTTTAAGGTCATCCCAGAAGCAACAGCTCCTGACTTGCAGAGCAGCCACAAAGGGCTCTGTCAAGCAATGGGCATGCAGCACTGATTGGGTCATACACTGCACAGGCAACTGAGCGCATACATGTGTCTTTGCTTTGCGCAGTTGGTGGTGCTTTCAGACAGGATCAGTGAGGAGGAGATGGATATCAAGCAGCCCCCTATCCCTACCCTGCTGGCGGTGGGCTCTGTTCACCACCACCTCATCAGGTCAGCTTGCCACTGCCCATCCCCCTAGCGAACCTCAAAAATCTTTCTGCATCCTACACACTGCACTGCACACTCAGTGATCCCCAAGCTCCTGCTCACACACAATCCCTCGTAGTCCCACTTCAGAGATGGTTGTTATAGATCTTGTTGATGGGGTCTGTTTGCAACTATAATGGTGTCTGTTGAAGACTGCAAGCTTCATTGTTTGCATCCAGCTTCAGAAGAGCGATTGCATCCTGTGATGGTAGTCTTCTCCCTTTGTTTTGTGTCCTACAAAGGCACTGATTCTGCCGGAACCCCGCAGCTTGATTTTCTGGCTAGTACCTCTGCATCCATTCTCTTTTGCTTGGGATGCGTGCAGAGCGGGGCTGAGAACAGAAACCTCCATTGTAGCAGAGACTGCACAGTCCTTCTCCACTCACCACACAGCAGTGCTGATTGGGTATGGGGCCCATGCAGTCTGCCCCTACCTCGCCCTTGAGACCTGCCGCCAGTGGCGTATGACGCCAAGGTATGTTCACCTTCTCCATACCATGGAACTTACACGCCAGAAGTACTTCATGTAGCACTCTAGCAATTGTGTGGATCCAGTTGTGGCTCTTCAGACATCCTGGCTTGGAGGCATGGTGAATGTAATGTACGACAAAACCAGGCTGATGTGAGTACTGCTGGAAAAGACAGCCTGATGTCTCTTTGCTGGTAATTTGGGCCAAACAGTGATGTAACTGATCTGCGACGCCTACTGTTGACACCCAATGCTGCTGCTAGCTTTTTGTTTGCAAAACCCACTTGCAGGAAACAATGCTTGCAAGACACTGCATGTTGTGATTGTTTGCCCAGAATGTTTGCAATGGTATCCGATTGATAATGTTCCACGCCACTTCCCATCTGTGCAGCCTTGCTGCCCGTTTTCGCTCATCCCCCTGTCTCATTGCATCTGAGCTGTCAGCTGTGACGCCCAACAAGCATTTGTTGCTTGCTGACAGGACGGCGTCCCTCATCAAGTCAGGCAAGCTGGCAGACATCAGCGTTGAAGACACGCAGAGGAATTACAAACGCGCCCTTGAGAAGGGCGTGCTCAAGATCCTTTCCAAGATGGGCATCAGTCTGCTGTCTTGCTACCACGGCGCTCAGATCTTTGAGATCTATGGGTTGGGCGATGACATCGTGGACACTGCCTTCAGAGGCTCTGTGAGCCGCATTGGCGGCATGTCTTTTGATGACTTGCAGAAGGAGGTGGAGTCATTCTGGATCAAGGTGAGCCCCTGCTGCATGGTGCATGCCACGCATTGTGGGTGTACATGCCATGTAGTGCATGTTATGCATTGTATGTGTGCATGCTATGCATTGTGTGAGCTCATGCTACGCATCTACTCATCATGTACGTGCATGCTATGCACTGTGTGAGTGCATGCTATGCGTTGTGTGAGCGCACGCTATGCATCATGTACGTGCATGCTATGCACATGCACTGAGCATGCGCTCTCTTCAGTCAGTTAACACAGCAGGGCAAGCCATTGTAGACGCACATATGCTCATATCTGGAGTCTGCTATAGATCCAGCTGCTGCATCAAGCTATCACACATGATCTCAGTGTGCAGGAAGCAGACTGACTCATGCTGTAGAGGGTGGCAATCCATGGACTGGCCTTTGTCAGCGAAATCACTCATATTCTGTGATTGTGTCACATGTTGAACATTGTCCACGCATGTATGGCCAATAGAGGGTGCTGTGGCACACTTTGTTGGACATCATCCATTTGCTACATGGGTTGCTGCTACTTACATGATAGGTGTGCCACAGGGGTTCCCCAGCAAGGACATGACCAAGTTGGAGGACTATGGCTTTGTGGCCAGCAGGCCTCGTGGAGAGTACCATGCAAACAACCAGCAGATGGCCAAGCTGCTGCACAAGGCCATTGGCCTGGGTGGCAAGAAAGCAGCCCCAATGGTAAGTCGACCCACTTTGTGCATCGATATGCTCTGTCATCATGGGAGTGCATGCAGAGTTTGCCAAATACTTGCAAGTACTTTGACCTGGCAAGTCTTGCGCATGCTCCAGCCGGGCGATGCTGCACCTCTGCTATCCATACTGTTCATCCTGGAGACTGGCCAAATGTGGCAGTGACTGCAGGCAGATGATTGCATCAATAGCACGCCATCACCACTTCAGCTTTTGTAGTCTCAAGAGATGACCCCCTTGTCTTGTCTCCACTCTAAGTCTTGTCAAGTTACAAAAAAGGTCGCTGTCCATGTCTGTGCAGGAAGCCTATCAGGCATATGAGAACCACCAGAACAATGCGCCTGTGGCAGTGCTGAGAGATGCTCTTCGGCTGGAGCCTATTGGCCCAGAGATTGACCTGGACGAAGTGGAACCTGCAGAGAACATCATGAAGCGCTTCTGCACAGGCGGCATGTCCCTGGGTGCCATTTCCAGGGAGACCCATGAGACCATCTCCATTGCCATGAACCGTATCAATGGTAAGGCATGCTCCACAGCCAGTGAACCCATGAGACCATCTCCATTGCCATGAACTGTATCAATGGTAAGGCATGCTCCACAGCCAGTGAACACATGAGACCATCTCCATTGCCATGAACTGTATCAATGGTAAGGCATGCTCCACAGCCAGTGAACACATGAGACCATCTCCATTGCCATGAACTGTATCAATGGTAAGGCCTGCTCCACAGCCAGTGAACACATGAGACCATCTCCATTGCCATGAACCGTATCAGTGGTAAGGCATGCAGTGAACACATGAGACCAGCCCCATTGCCATGAACCGCATCAATGGTAAGGCATGCTCTTCAGCCAGCAAACCCATGAGACCATCTCCATTGCAATGATTTGTATCAATGGTAAGACATGCTTCACAGCCAGCACACCAGCCAGAATCAGCATGCTTGCTGACATGGCTAGGGTGCATGCAAGCCAATCAGCTGTAGTTATATCCCTTCCCTGCCATGCGCCATGCCCCACCGGGGGTTATCGGCAACCTCAGACCTCCTGTTCTTGCAGGCAAGAGCAACTCAGGAGAGGGGGGTGAGGATCCAGTGCGATGGGAGCACTTGGACAACATTGACAAGGAGGGCAACTCGCCCACCTTTCCCCATCTGAGGGGTCTGCAGACGGGGGACACCGCCAACTCACGCATCAAGCAGGTCGCATCTGGTCGCTTTGGAGTCACCCCTCAGTTCCTGGCCAATGCCGACCAGATGGAAATTAAGATTGCTCAAGGGGCCAAACCAGGTGAGATCTCTCAAATTGAGAAAAGTTGCTGTTAGTTGTTGCTTGGTCTGAGGACTTTCCTGGCTCTGCTGGCTGCTGATGACCTTTCAGCCTTCACTCACTGAAACGTTGCACCAGCAGACTGTTTGATAATTTACCATAGAGATGGTGTGATATAGTAGTCATTGTTGTAAGCTGCAGGTGTCTAGGCAAGACAGTTTTTGGCAAGGTGTCCCTCAAAGCACAACTTGATATGCAAGGACGTGCACTGTTTGCTGTGCTATCACCATTTCCAACATTTTTACTTGAGCTTTTTCAATGACAAGGTCAGGTTTTGAGGGTACAACAAGCTCTCCATCTCTAAGAGCTATGCAGGCATGCACACGTGGTCGTTGCTAGGGTTACACCATGTGCAGAGTGGCTGTTTGTGACTCACACTCGTTGTGTCTCAGTCTGTGCATCATGCCCAGTGTGACTCAGTCTGTGAGTCATGCTTGTTGTGACTCAGTAGGTGCGTCATGCTCAATGTGACTCAGACTGTGAGTCATGCTCGTTGTGACTCAGTTTGTGAGCCATTCTCGTTGTGGCTGAGTCTGTGGGTGGTTACAGGTGAGGGAGGTCAGCTTCCAGGCAAGAAGGTGTCACCTTACATCGCCAACCTCAGGCGCAGTAAGCCTGGGGTACCCCTCATCTCACCCCCTCCCCACCACGATATCTACTCCATTGAGGATTTGGCTCAGCTCATCTACGACTTGCATCAGGTACACCGCTCCACTTGCTTTCCCAATGACACACCTCTGTCTCACTAGACAGGCCTGCTTTGTTCTGCTTGTAATCAGCAGCAATGTTTTGCATGTTGTGTTGGAGGGATGCTGCAACACTGTTATGCTTGTTCTGTCAGCTGGCACAGAAGCTGCAATCAGGTCTGCTTATGACCTTCCTTCAGAGGAGGTCAAGATGTTGACAGATACTGTTTGCACAAATGCCACCAGAAGCTACTCACACACGCCCAGCAATACATTGACTCATGCAAAATTTGAAGTGTTGGTCACTTGACAGCATGTTGATCAAGCTGATGGCGCAAATAGGCCCCACATCTTGCCATCAGGCAAAGTGCTGCTGTACCACACAGCTGTTGGCATGGAATGTTTGTTGGGATGCAGGTGAACCCCAGGTCCAAGGTATCAGTGAAGTTGGTGGCCCAGGCTGGCATCGGAACAGTGGCAAGCGGTGTGGCCAAGGCCAATGCCGACATCATCCAGATCAGTGGGCACGACGGTGGCACTGGAGCTTCCCCTCTGTCCTCCATCAAGCATGCTGGCGGCCCCATGGAAATGGGCCTTGCAGATGCCCACCAGGTCTGTCACCCACTGCAGATCATCAAGGGCATGCCTGTGGAGTCATTGCTGAGTAGGAAACATCTGTATCACTGCAGCCTGGAGGAGTTGCAGTCTGCCAGTTGCAGACTGCAAGGAAGCGGCGTCATTGCCAGACTGGCTTGATCTGTACTGCAATGTGTCATTTCTGGCTTATGTGCCAAAGGCACTTTCCTGTGCTCCCCCCCCTCCCCCTCAGGTGCTGATTTGCTCTTCCCATGGGAAGTCTCACCAGTTGGCACAGCATGTCCCTGTGGCTACATCTGCTCATGCTTCTAAGGGGCTGATGAAGTGCCCTGTTATGTGCAGACGCTTGTGATGAATGAGCTGCGAGAGCGTGTGACACTGCGAGTGGATGGTGGCATGCGCAGCGGCAGAGATGTGCTCATCTCGGCAGCGCTGGGAGGTGACGAGTTTGGCTTTGGCACCGTGGCGATGATTGCCACAGGCTGCATCATGGCCCGGGTGTGTCACACCAACAACTGCCCTGTGGGCGTGGCCTCCCAGAGGGAGGAGCTGCGAGCCAGATTCCCAGGCGCCCCAGGAGACTTGGTAAGCCCTGTGCTGGGGTCTGGTTCAGTCATAGGTGCATTGCTTAGGGCTCCGTCCTCACTAGCAGAACTCGTCAATCGCGTTGTTTGATGCCAGCTGAGCTGCCAACGCAGCATGGTGTCTGCTGGGACTTCGCTGCTCAGACATCTCAAGACGCTGACTCAGCAGGTGCTGGCAACATCTCTGATAGCAATGCTGGCATTGTACCACTTGTGCAAGCCATGAACCTCACAAATCTCAGCTGCATTGTTCATCAGCAGGTAGTCTCTTGTGACCACTGTTCCACACACAAGCTTCTGTCATGACCTTGCAGGTGAACTTCTTTGCATTTGTGGCTCAAGAGGTGCGTATGGGTCTGGCACGCCTTGGCATGCGCAGCCTGGATGAGCTGGTTGGCAGGGCTGACCTGCTGCACCAGAAGGACGACCTAAAGCTGGGCAAGACCAGTGGCCTGGACATGTCCTTCCTCACCACCTATGCAGGCCATGAGCCGGGCAACTCCACCCAGCGCAGGAACAACAAGGTACTGCTTGTCACTGTGCATGCGTCAGCCAGCTCGTCATCATGTAGGCATGACTCGGTACTCCATGTATGGGTTTGTCAGCCAGCTTGTCATCATGCAGGCGTGACAGGGTACTCCATGTATGGGTTTGTCAGGCAATATGTCAAATGCAGGGATGATAGGCTGGCTCCTCCATGTATGCATTTGTCAACTGAGTTGTCAGTCCCAGATGTGAACCCACACTTTCATCTGAGAGCTCGCCTGTCATGTGCATTGGAATCTCTGCCCTGGCCATGTTGCGACACAGACAACCCCTGTCTCCTTGCCACCTCCTTCACAAACCAAGTTGTATGAGGTCACCGCCCACACAGCTTTATTATGCGCTGACAAGCATAGAATCGCATGCGCGTCGCTGCCGGCAGAACACACCACATGCACAACAAGTAAACGACGCCCCTGTAGCATATTCACGTCACACAGCAGTGCGCATGCTGAGTCGTGGCTTTCACAGTGAGAGTGTGATGCAATAGGTGCACAGCAATGGAGCTTGTTTGGACGATGAGATTCTAGCAGACCCTGAGGTCCAGGAGGCCATCAAGAATGAGGGCAAGGTGCACAGGCAGTTCAAGATTGTCAACACAGACAGAGCCACTATGGGCCGCATTGGCGGTGCTATTGCCAAGCAGCATGGCGACAGTGGCTTTGCAGGCCAGGTCTCAATTGACTTTGAGGTACACCCACTTTGCTTAACCAGCACGTGACTGCTATGGCCTATGGCTAGGGACGGCTTGGCATACTTCAGTGGATGACGCACTTATTCGCATCTTGCTGTACATGCATGGGCCTCAGTTCTGATATCACTGTGGTTCCACGCATGCTGTACACAAATTTTACCAACCAAATGAGCAGTGCTTGCGCCTAGGATGCTCACAGTACAGGTCCAGTCATTTGTTTCTTCCTTTATATAGGAGTTCCAAAAGCTCTGAGGTTTCCGCTAGGTGTGCTTGAGCGCTGAGTCCACCCTGCAAGATCATGAATTGCTCATGAACTTGCCACCTTGTGTGTGACTTTGCATTGGGTGTGCAGGGGTCAGCCGGACAGTCCTTCGGGTGTTTCATGGTGTCAGGCATGAAGACACGTGTGGTAGGGGAAGCCAATGACTATGTGGGTAAGGGTATGGCAGGGGGTGACATCAGCATTCTGCCCCCCGCAGACAGCGCCTTTGACCCCCAAGATGCGTCCTTGGTGGGCAACACCTGCCTATATGGAGCTACTGGAGGCCGCCTCTTTGTTAACGGCAAAGCAGGCAAGTCCTTTGCTGCTGGCTGTGCATCATGCACAGGGAGGTGCATGATGTATTGGGATGTGCATGATCAGGATGTACGGCTGTAGTGAGCAACCTTTGCATGTGACGGCATCACCAAAGGTCGGCTTGGCTGCAAAATCCGCCATTCAGAGTATGCTGACTGAGTCTGGTACTGAGCCCTTTAAGGACTGGCAAACATTACCACAAGATTTGCAGTCTATTTATGCACTGGCAGAATGTGTCCGTGCAACATGTCTGGCCACCAAAAGGTCACCCCTCTCTGCATCATGAAGACATGGAGTGCAATCAGAGCAATGCAAACCAGCATGGAGCAGGGTGAAGGCATCCATTCAGAGTATGACAACACTCTCTGAGCCCTGGCCGTGCTCTTGGCCATAGAGAATTCCTTGAAAACGTTGCTGTTATGCACAGGGGAGCGGTTTGCAGTGCGTAATTCCCTGGCCATGGCAGTTGTGGAAGGCGTGGGGGACCACTGCTGTGAGTACATGACTGGGGGTGCAGTCGTGTGCTTGGGGCCAGCTGGGCGCAACGTGGGGGCTGGTATGACAGGTGGCCTGGGGTACTTCTATGATGAGGACCAGCTGCTTGAGCAGAAGGTGGGACATGTTACAATGTGTGGGAATTTGATGCATGCTGCCTGAGCCCTTACCTGTTTTGTCCCCCAGCTCGGGTGTCAAGTTCAGCAACATTGAAGTGTAATTTGCAATGAGTGTTTAGGCTTCTCGCAAAGCAGGTATCCATTGCCTGATTAGCTTGTGCAGGATGGAAGCACAGACACGTCTAGGAAAAGTGCTGCTCAACTTGTGACTACTGCCACCAGTCTGCCTACCTTGTACCCTGCCTTTACCTGTGATGTTTGTCAATGCAGGTAAACTCGGAAATTGTAGCGATGCAAAGAGTGCAGACGAGTGCTGGTGAGACACAGCTGCGAGAGTTTCTGGAAGCACATGTGGAATACACTGGTTCCTCTAGGGCAAAGAGCATACTGTCAGACTGGAAGAACAACCTGGGCAAGTTCTGGCAGCTGGTGCCTCCTAGTGAGGCAGGCACTCCAGAGGTGTATGCCTCCGAGGATAACGTAATCAAGCATGAAGGAAGCCAGCAGGAATCTGTTGATCCTGCTCCGGCCAAATTTTGAGAGTGGCAGCTGTTGTCCTGTGTATTTACTGTAAATGAGGGGCTGTCCTGATGCAGCCAGTGTCAATGTATTGCTGTACAGGGTTTTGAACAATTGTTTGGTACTGACACAGCCCTAGGGCCTGCATACACTTGCTTGATGGGTTAGCAAGTGGCATTGCTGCCTCATCCATTATTTGATGATTTCCTGGAGGTTGTAACAATTCTTGCAACATTGATCGCGTCTTTTGCAGAATGCATGAGTGGCAAAGTCTCACAGTATTGGCTTGGGCCATGTTTACCCGTCTATACAAGCTACTGCTACTGCACTGGGTTCACAAGTCGGCAATTTCTGCCCAGAGGCAGCTGTCACACGAAGCACACAGCCATTCAGGGATTTTACAGCCTACGGCAACTTATTGTTGGTGAGTCAGTCAGTATAGTCGTTGAGGCCAGCTAGCCCACTTGACTTAACTGCAGTCTTTCATATGATGCATCAGAAAACGAAACAGACAAAAAATGACGTAGACAAACAAAATTATTGTCATCAGGAAACTGTTAGGAGATTGTCACCGTGCGTGGACAGTACCCAAGTGTCTCAAATGTGCAACAAAGTGCAGAGATAGATATTCTATAGCTATGTGATCACGTCCTTCTTCTTCTGCTGTGCTCCCAATGCGACTCGCAATGCACACGAATTGCCTGAATCTACACAACAGTGGTCGAGCGCCGTCGAATCAAGTGCTGAAGCTTTTCCGTCTGGACCTGACCTCCCTGGCCAGGGTTGGCGCTTCTGTGTCGCGCGGAATACTTGGGAGCAATGATCTTGACCATCGAAACCCGGTCTGGGCGAGAGCTCATCTCCGGCGGTGTCAACATCGCAGAAAAGGTAAGGTTTACGTAGTTTTCAGTAGCAGTCGTTGTCCGCGCTTGCTGACGCTGCTTTGTGGCCTGGCGCTGGATCACCCTGCTTAGCAAAGTCGATATCGTTGGCTTGCAGGCTACGGTGGATGATTTGAAGCAAGCCATCAGCCAGGCAAACCCCAAGTACTATCCTTCCCGACAGAGACTGACATTGCCCCCGCAGACAGGACAGAAGAGTGGTAGCCCTCTGGTGGATGGCAAGTTGCTCAGTGAATACAGTCTTTCTGGTGGCTCTAAAGTTGTTTTCAAGGATCTTGGAACACAGGCAAGTGGCTTAATATATCTTCCGGCACAACTGGCAATGTCAACAGACCGTTGTGTAAGCTCTGGCATATTACAGGTTGGCTGGACAACTGTCTTCTTTTGGGAATACTTTGGCCCACTTGCTGTGTACCCACTATTTTACTTCCTGCCTGGACTGCTATATCCTGGAGTCAAGTAGGTCTTAAACAGCTGCTGGCTTTTCTTGCTGTAACACTGACCTGATTTGCATGCACTCAATATTAAGATCTTCAGTTGTAGTACGTTGAAATCTTGCGCCTGATGCAGGCAAGCCCATTCTAAACATCAAGTCCAGTTCTGGGCCCTCCTGTATTGGGAGTTCCACTACGTCAAGCGTATACTGGAGACATTCTTTGTCCACAGGTATGCTCTGAGCACAATGCCTACACTGCCAAGAGAGTTGTTTTGGTGAAAAGCAAACAAAGCTCTCAACAGCTTTGCACTCCTCACCAGCATCTTGGCATACTTCAACGGTGCTCTTGATTGCGCCACATCCTTGTACAGCTGCAAACTGCTCACTTCTCTGTGTGGCACTGGCGCCTCAGGCTTGTACTGGAGATGCACAATGTCATGCAAGCCAGGCGGTGTTATGACCTGAAACACATATTTTGACAAGAACCAAAACTTTGCAGGTACAGCAAGGGCTCCATGCCCATTGCCAACTTGTACAGGAACTGCACTTACTACTGGGTCTTTGCAGCTTTTGTGAGCTATTTCATCAATCACCCTCTGTACACACCACCGCCTGTGCAGCGGTCTGCTGTAGCATTGACCCTTGCTATGGTCTGCCAATTATGCAACCTGCGGTAGGGCCTCACCTCGTGATGCATGGTGTTGCCCTCACCTCATGATGCATGGTGTTGCTTGCAGCAGTCTTCCCTGTCATGGGTCCAGTGGAAGGTATATATTGCTTGATGGGTTCAATGGCAGCCATGCGACACTGTTTATGCTGTATGCTGTTTGATCTGTCATGCTGTAGAGTGCTTGCAGCAAGCACACCAGACGCACAGTGTGTCACAAAGGTATGACTGGGTGCTTAGAAGCTAGCATGACGATGTTTGATGAATGCTGCAGAAGTCACCTGATTCTACGCAATCTGAGGCCAGAAGGATCTAAGGAATATGTCATTCCCAAGGGCTTTGCCTTCAACTATATCACATGTGCTAACTACACCTTTGAGATCTATGGTTGGATCTTCTTTGGAGTAGCAACTCAGACAGTAGCAGCCTTCCTCTTCATTGCAGCAGGATCGTTTCCCATGTCACAGTGGGCACTTGGCAAGCACAAAAGGTTGCGCAAGGTAAACTTGTCATGGAAGGTTGAGCGACGGTGAATGCGCTGTTGAAATAAATTGGACATGGTGACAAATCTATTGTGGTGTGCAGATGTTCGATGGCAAAGATGGGCGGGCAAAGTATCCAAGACGTTGGATTGTGTTCCCTCCTCTATTGTAAATGCAGAACCTGATGCGAACGGAATATCACACAAGGTGTCTTCTGCAGCATCATGTGTTGCATGCACATGGAGATGCCACGACAAACCCTGCGGGGAGTTTCAGCCCTGCTCCGATCATCTCCAGCCTATGATCTGAAGCATGTCGTACATCTTAGCCTCCTTGCAAGCCATTTGAGACAAGCAAAGAGGAGAGACACTGCAACGCATTAGCCTACCAGCAAGTCTAATCACAAATTGAAGAAGACAAAAGCTATATTTCAAGGTCCTAGGAAGACAAGACAATCCAAAACAAAATTGAAAACCTGCATGCGAACCTTGAAAACCTGCATGTGAAAACCTGTTGCGCACAGAAAGCTCATACTGTCAGTACTCATAAGATACAGAACAGCTTATGTTGCCAAGCTGCACAAGAACGGGACATTCGTGAATCATGTGCAACTCATCAACATGGCCAAAATCTATTTTAGAACTCCCCTTTGCATTCAAATGCATAGAACGAGTCAGCATGTCAGCAAGCAGCTGGCGATACTGCTGAGGTGTGGCATCGGACCTTCCAATCGTTGACAGTGCAATCTGTCACCGATTGGCAGCCCAAACACGATAACCAAGATGTCGGCAATACGCAGCAGTGGTTTGTGCTCCTCCCCTTCAGGCACCCTGCTGCCACTTTCTCCTCCAACTTTGTCGCTTGCTTCAGCTGCAAACACAGCTTCCGAAGCATTGCTTGACAATCCGCCAGATCTTGTGTGCCCCGTCACACATGAGCTGTTTAAGGAGCCTGTCATCAACGCTGCCGGCCAAGTATACGAAAGATCAGCTATTGAAGCCTACATGCGTCGAAGCCGCATGGACCCCGTGACTCGAATGCAGCTGCACCCTACATCAGTGCTGACGCCTGTTTGGATTGTCAAGTCCAGGTAAGACACCTCGAAGCTGTGCTTTCGTCTCCACAGTGTCCTGTTCTTGTAGCGCGATCTCCTGTGCAAGCAGGTGCTTGGAGTACAGAGAAAGCACAGCAAGAACGTGTGTTGAGCAAGCTTACCGCAGTCCTGGACAAGGTGCCGTCAGATATGTGCGCAGAGCTGTGGAGCTGTGTGGGGATGCAAACTTTACTGTTCAGGCAAGCGCACACATAGCAGATTCTGCCAAAGCACTTCTTGCAGCAGAGCATCCTGCAATAGTTGTTGAAGGCAATGTTCAACTGCAGGGCCTGTCAAGAGGCTGTATCCAATACACGCAAAGCCACTCAAGTAAACATCTTGGCACCTTGCTATATGACCTGGTAGTCTGGCTCCAGCCCTCTACGAATGACATATCCCATTTCTCAACAACCTGCACATCAGCAGCATGTGAGCTTTCATGATTGATTGCCAGTTTTGTCAATGCAGGCAGTGTGCATGATGATGTCTGCATGCGCCTGTTTGCTGCTGGTCTGCTGGCAGCAGGGCTAAAGGATGAGGCAGCAGCTGTGTACTATTCTTTGCTGCAAGGAGGATCTGACAGGGCTCAGCAGGTTCCCCTTTTCACCTTGCACTTCGATTTGTCTGCTTGCATTTCCTATGGGGCTGACTCTGCCTTGCAGTTGCTGCTTTTGTCTTGGTTTGTGACACCTGTCTCGCTGCTGGTGATGCAAATTGAAGGGTTGCAAAGCAGTTCCTCTATTTTGTATACGATAATGTAGCTTCTTGCCATGACCTCAAGACATCAACTAAGTCAGCGGACTAAGCTCTGTTGTCACATGACATCAGGCTGAACCGCTGCAGCAGCACTTAAGGCAAAAGTGATCAGACCATCACAGGCAGCCAAGCCTTCATGATCCCTAAATATTTGAGCTGCCAGGACCTTCTGCAACTTGGATTCTTGCCTATGCTGCAAGTCAGTCTGTGTCCTGCCTGACCTCGCTTGTGCTTGCAGGCTGAGCTGCTGAGACAGTGCTTGTCTTGTTGGAGCTCAGACCCACATGGCCAGCCAGACAATGCCACATTTGAGAAACTGAGCCATTTTGTTGTGCTTCAAAGCACCTTCAGCTGGGGGAAGATTATAGACATTGTGCAGGACGCTGGTTTTGGTCATGGCTTTGCATTGCGTCTGTGTGAAGAGCTCATTCTCAGGCAAGCCAGGTCTTGATCAGTCTGTATCTCCAGTGTGAGCACAAGCAACTTGAAGATTCAGCATGTAGCAACCTGTCAGCTTGCAATCTGTACCTAGAATGCAAGAAGGCCATGCCAAGATTATCACAAGGGCACACTGATTGGTCCCTTTGTCCAAGGCAAATTGCGGACCATTTGGGCAGCAAATCCAGGCTGGCTGACACAGCTCACTGCTCATGCAAAATCCTCTTTGACAGTATGTGATGATAAAGATTGATTGAGTAGCAGCATGAGTACATGCATGCTTGTGTGACAAATCAACCCTGTTTGTGTGGTGCAGGCAGTCCGGCAGCGATACTGACACAGCTGAGTGGACTATGCAGAAAGAAGTCCTCATGAAGTATGTGCAGGTATGCCTCCATACGCCAGGATACCTCATGCAAAATTGTCATTGTGATGCATGTGATTGCTCATGGCCATGCGCCTGGCAGCTCACAATTTATGTCGTCTTGGGGCTGTGTAGTTTCTTTTGCATGTGAGAGTACAATGTGGTGCAGAGTATTTGGCATTGCTGGGCACCTTGGCAATACCAGGATGTTCAAAAATCTGACTTTGTAAGCTCAGTTTCATGCTTTTGTCTTGCTTTTCGTTTTGATCTTGGAGACAGGGTAAATCTGGCAAAACACCTTGCAGGATGACCATCTGCAACTTTTGCTGCAGATATCCCATCAAGGTGTTGCAACTCAACAGCAGCTGACAGATGATGCAGTCAGCTCTGTGAAACAGCAGGTAAATCAGCAGGGACAGGCACAGCAGGCAATGCAGCAAGACCTGCAGCAACAGCAGGAAGCTAGTCAAACGTCACATCACACACAAGAACCACACGCAAAAAATCATCAGCATGGGCAATCTTGGCACAAGCGACGTAAGCTAATTGGTGTAGTTGTATGGGGAGTTGCGAGCTTGCTGCAGCACAGCAATACACCCTTGAGAGCGGTGAAGGTTGCTTCTTTGTTATATGTGATACATGAGCATAGTAAGAGATGATGGTAGACACACACAGTTGTGCAACCTGTGACAGAAATCTCGAGCTCAGCATGTTTTGTCTGCTGTAGACTGAAGTCTGTAGTATACTACGTAGTGAGTCTATTTGAAAGTTACACTCGACAGTACAATTGTGCAAACACTTGTTTGTGCATCTCCTGGAATGCCTCGTGCCCATGCAATGCTGCAGAATCAATTTTGTTTCCCATACCGGTTTGGGCCCCTGTGCTCTGATGATGGGGAGTTTACCTGAGAATCAATCAATCAATCAATATATTTAATGTCCTGGGGGGCGACTGGGACCCAACAGACAAGAAGTTCAGTTCAGTGAATTCATACAGACAAGATTTGCTTCCTACATGCAAAGCATTCCCTAAGGAAACCACCACATGCATTTGGTTCACACAAAATTATAAAGTCTGCAATAGTACAACAGTGCTGCAGGAGGTCCAAATGCTGTGACCTGATGTGGCTGTACGCTGGGCAATCAAAAACAAAGTGCTGCTCGTCCTCCACACAATCCAATGACTTGCACACTAGACACAGCCTGTCTGTCGACAGATCTAGGACGTCCTATCTAGGTGAACACCGTCTGTCCAGCGGCCTGTGTCTACCCGCAGACCATGGCATCCAGTCCTAAACCTACTAATTAGCCTTCTATTTGACGCACACTTGACAACAGACAGATACTCTGCAGATTTGTGCTCAGGCTGCATTGTCCTACATAACACCAAGCTGCTGTGCTGAACATCTGCAAAGTACTCAAATGCATGCTGATGCTTAGCCCTTTCTATGACAGATGCAATGTCAAATTGTGAAAAAGCTGCTGCTGTCCTAAATGACCATGCAGAAAATCACCTAGATAATGCTGCCAACTGTCTTTGACTGCTGTCTGATGCAAAGCAAAGCCATCAACCATTGCGAGCTTAACAAGACGCACGTTGTCTCATGCAATTGTCCTATGATGATAACGCAGAATCTGCTGCCAAAAGTGAACTTGCAATGGGAAGCGACCCAACTCAGCTAAGACCATGTGGTTTGCTGTAGACTTCCTGACACCTAACCTGCGAATAGGATAGAGATAAGTACGTGTGAGGGAAGAAGGGGGCACTTCCTGAGACATGGCTATAAGCAGCATTCCGCCCTCAAACGTATGTGGCAAGTACTCGAGGCATCACAGCCAGCTCAAAGTTGTGACTACTGTTGCGCTTGTGCGCGTCTATTCAGGGCCGCAAGCTGCACGGAGCTTCCACAATCTGTCAAGCATGCATTGTCTGTCTGGGCAGCATTGCGATCGATCTTACGCGTCGCTTGTCAACCCAAATTCACATGCGTAAGTAGAATACACTGCCGTACTCATAAGGGTGCACCACAGGACAGCCGCGCGTGATGGCTCTGCTACCACAGCATCAATTGGGCATTGAGTAGCAATTTGGGCATCAAGTTGGCGTCTTAAGGTGTTGCTCAGTCGTGATCAGTCATAGTCAATCATGCAAAGCCCAACTCCCGTCGATAACAATGCCGGGAAAAAGCCCCGCAAGCCTAGCACTGTGTGGGGGGGCTTATTGGAGCCTCATACACACAGCGTAGCTCTGCTGGACAAAGGTAGGGGTGCTGTGCGGCTTCAAATTTTTTGAACATGCACAGGCAGAGATGCCTTGTGTGCGTTTGTATCACAAGATAACATGATCAGTTGTTGCAGACCTTGTGCTTTATGCCGAGAAGGAAGGTATAACCAAGCAAGGTAGGGCATGGATGCATTGCACAGCACAGGGTTCCATAGTGCTGTTGTGACTATGCTTGGTGTTGCAGCTGCAAAGCAATGGCTTCATCAGTTGAGGGCAACCAAGTCGGACAAAGTCTCCAAGTGCTTCAGAACAGTGGTGAGCAGACAGATCAACCCGCTGTTTGTGGTTATTCAAATTGCTGCGCTGCAGCACAAGGTATGTCAAGACATGCTCAGCTAGTAAGCTCAAGCAACTGCCAGAATACACAGAATAGCTAGTTTTAGCAGCAACTCTGCCATGTCTGCAGGGACTTCAGTGGACCTATGCACAGCTAGCTCTGGACTTGCTGGAATTGCATGATAAAGAGATTGTGAAAGAGGAGTTGAAGCCATGTGCAGCCAAGAATGACAACTATGGTGACTCAGATCAGCAAGCTGCGCAGATCCTTGATGTCCTGTATACAGAATGCACAGAAGTGTTTGCCTTATGGTTGGAGGAGCTTCATGACAAGCTTCCTGCATCATCACTCCTGGTGTCTGCTGGCAGATCAGCATCAGCAACAGACAGCACTGAGTACCTTGTTGATGCTGTAAAGACAGAGGAACAGCGTGATGTACAGGCACGTTGCCTGATGGTGGCACTGAGCATGCTGATTTGCTAGGCAGCCCAATACAGTGTTTATTGGTGAAGATAACTAGGCATATACTGAACCCCCGGAGCAACAAATATGCCCAGCAAGCCCTGTATGAAGCTATACATGCCTT
>JAABUP010006094.1_pt1 | contig 17585 bp, 12 predicted proteins | sample 5559201 | NCBI WGS metagenome assembly JAABUP01 (sample SAMN10711887, study PRJNA513373) | rock metagenome | isolation source: Antarctica rocks | place: Antarctica
CGGCTTCGCCCACTGGCAATGGATGCGCCACTACCTGCTGCCTGGATGAGAAGAGCCGTGTGACGGGAGACTGTCACGCACGGTTCCGTGGGAGCCGGGGGGTGAAACTCCCCCCGGCCACCCGACCTCGGCGACGGCCGCACCCGGCTGCGCGCACGGTCGCTGTGCGACGGCTTCGAGGGCCGGGACGCCTGGCTGCGCCGCTGGATGGAGGTCAGCGTGGACCAGGGCTACGCCAAGCTGGACGCTCTGCTCGCCGCCGGTGAGATCGCCGGGCCCGCAGAAGGAGCGGAGGCATGACCCTCTCCGCAGGCCCGGCCGGGCGTCATCGCGCGGTGACCGCCGGGTTCACCGCTCGGGTGCGGGGCGCGTCCGACTGGGACGCGGCGGCCCCGGTGGCCGGATGGCGCGCCCGGGACGTGGTCGGTCACCTGGTCGAGTGGTTCCCGGACTTCCTGAAGAGCGCGACCGGCCTGGTGCTCGACCGCGGCCCGTCGCCGGAGGAGGACCCGGTCGCCGCCTGGCAGGTGCACGCCGACGCGGTGCAGCGGCTGCTCGACGGGCCGGAGGCGGCCACCCCCTTCCGGCACCCGATGGTGGGGGAGATGCCGCTGCCGAAGGCGGTCGACCGGTTCTACACCTCGGACGTGTTCATGCACACCTGGGACCTGGCCCGCGCCACCGGCCAGGACGAGCGGCTCGACCCGCAGACCTGCGCCGACCTGCTGGCCGAGATGGCGCCGATCGAGGAGCTGATGCGGTCCTCGGGGCAGTACGGGCCCCGGGTGCCGGTGCCGGGCGACGCCGACGTACAGACCCGCCTGCTCGGCTTCATCGGTCGCGACCCGCTGCGCGGCAGGGAATGACGTTCACCGCGTGATGGCAGGCGGGGCACAGGAAGGCCACAGCACCGACACGGATGAGGGTGTGCCGGCGCTGTTCTCGACGAACAGTCCCCAGGTGTCCCGGCTAGCGCGTGTCCCGTAGATCGTGTTTCGCCCGCGCTGACCTGACGACGTTCTGCCGCCTCGACGAGCTCGGGCTCGCCAGTGAGCGGGCAGCGACCCGACCCCGACCGGGCGGTTCTGGCCTGTCGGGTCGTCGAGGTCGCCGGTTCGGACGAGCGGTGGTGCCGGCGTTGCGGCTGTGAAGGTGACGCCGTGACGCCGTGACCCGGCGGCTGGCGCACGAGCCGTTCGGGTGGCGACCCACGACGCTGCTTCACGTCCCGACCGGCGGGTCGGCCTCGCGTAGGCGCGGGTCACGCTGCGCGCGCCGCGGACGGCGTTGGCGCGGCTCCGGCGGTGGGAGTGCCCGGCGGGCGACCGTGACGTGAACGAAGTCGACCGGCGGCATGAACCCTTGCCTTGGGCCGCCTCGCCGGCCCCGTCCAGCTCCTCGCAACACGTTGCATGGACCCATGAGCGACGTGCGCCGCCCTGGCCGGACCGACCGGGTCCGGGTGCTGCCCGGGCCGGCCAATGCCGGCGGCTACCGGGCGCTGGTGACCAGCCCGGGGGAGGCGTACGTGTGGCGCGACGACCTCGCTCCCGGCGCGGCGCCGGCACGCGGCAGCATTGGAGCGCCGGTCCTCGTCCTCGCGCACCTGTCCGACACGCACGTGATGGACCACCAGTCGCCCGCCCGGGCCGAGCAGCTCGACCGCTACGCCGACCCCGACCTCACCCTCGACCCGAGCGTTTCCGTCGGCTGCTACCGGCCGCAGGAGCCGTTCACCACGCACGTCGTCGAGGCGATGGTCCGCTCGGTCAACGCCTGCCGTCGAGGTCCGGTCAGCCGCGCCCGAGTCGACCTGGCCGTCGTCACCGGCGACATCACGGACAACTGCCAGGCCAACGAGGCCCGCAACGCGATGGCGCTGCTGGGCGGCGGCCGGGTCACGCCGGACTCGGGCAGCCCCGAGCACTACGAGGGCGTCGCCACGAGCGGCGACGAGCGCTACTGGCACACCAATGGTGAGGTGCCCGACCTCGCCCGGACCCGGTACGGCTTCCCGACCTTGCCCGGCGTGCTCGACGCCGCGCGCCGCCCGTTTACCGCTCGCGGGCTGCGGATGCCGTGGTTCTCGGTGCACGGCAACCACGACAGCCACGTTCAAGGGACGCTGCCCGCGAGCGGCGCGCTCACGGGCGTCAGCACCCTGCCGTGGAAGCTGCTCACGCCAGCGTCCGACGTGGACCCGCTCGACGTGCTCACCCGCTTGCAGCACGGCGACGTCGGGGTGCTCGGCCGGCTGGCGGCCGGACGCGGTGTCGTCGTCACCCCCGACCCCGAGCGGCGGCACGCCTCCCGCGAGGAGTGGGTCGGCATGCACCTGCGTGCCGCGGGCCTGCCGGTGGGCCACGGCTACTCCGCGCGCAACCTGGTCGAGGGCACGGCGTACTACGCCTTCGACGCGGGCGAGCGGGTGCGGTGCATCGTGCTCGACACCGTGAACCCGCACGGCGGGTGGCAGGGCTCGCTCGACCCGGCGCAGCTGGCCTGGCTGACCGCGGAGCTGGAGCGCTCAGCCGACCGGCTAGTCGTGGTGATGAGCCATCACCCGCTCGAGACGATGGTCAACGACCGGGCGCCGGAGGGTGAGCGGCGCGTGCTCGCCGGCGAGTTGGCGGCGGTGCTGCTCGAGCATCCGTCCGTCGTGCTCTGGCTCAACGGCCACTGCCACCACCACCAGGTGACCCCGGTGGGACGGGTCGGTGCCGGCCCCGGCGCGGAGGGCGGCTTCTGGCAGGTGACGACTGCGAGCCACATCGACTGGCCGCAGCAGTCGCGCATCGTCGAGCTGATGGAGGCCGAGGACGGCGCGCTGACCATCGCCTGCACGGTGCTTGACACGGCTGCGCCCTGCCGTCCCCCGGCTGGCGACGAGGGCCCGCTGGGGCTCGCTGCGCTCTCGCGCGAGCTGTCGGCCAACTGCTGGCAGCGGCGCGACGCGATCCATGCGGGCGCGGCGGGCGCGGGCGGCCGGGCGGACCGCAACGTGCTGCTCGCGGTGCCGCGCCCTGCTGGGAGGTTGCAGGCCGGCAAGGTCCGTCAGCCAGCGCGCAGCCGCTTCTTTACGTCGCGCGCGTACGCGTTGACGTAGTCCTGCCCGCTGAGCGCGAGCAGCGCGTCGCGGACGGTGTCGGTCAGCTGCTGCGGTGAGTCGTTCCGGGCGTCGAGCGGGACGGGCGGCGAGACCTTGACCGTGACCCGGGTGCGCCGGGGGAAGCGGCGCGGCTGGTAGCCCATGGCGATTAGGTGCACCGGGATGTCCGGGTTGGCCTGCAGCAGTGGCACGAGCACCCGGCGGTGCAACCGGTGCAGCCGGCCGTCGGGCGAGCGGGTGCCCTCGGGGTAGACGGCCACCATGCCGCCGTGGGCGAGGGCGTGCTGGGACGCCGTCATGGCCCAGCGGGTCGACGCCTCGTCCCCGCGCCGCAGCGGGATCTGGCCCATGAAGCGGAAGAAGAATGCGCCGCGGCCGGCGAAGAACTCCGCCTTGGTGAACGCGGTGATGCGCCACCAGGTGCCCATTACGACGGCCACCGGGTCGATGCCGGACAGGTGGTTGCTGACGATGATCGCCGGCCCGGGGGCGACGTGCTCGGCGCCGGTCACCTCGACCGCAAGCCGGACCCGCGCCAGCCGCATCACCGCGATGGTCGGCCAGTAGGCGCGGGCCCGTCCCGGGCGGCCGATGCGCAGCCCGGGGTGGATGGCCCGGCCCTCCTTGAGCAGCGCGCGGTAGGCGCGGCGGCTGCGCTGCACCTGCGGCGGTGCGGCGGTGCGGCGCCGTGCGGCGACCGGTGCGGAGACCGGCGTGGGGACCGGCGTGACCGGGTCGGCGGCGTCCTTCAGGTGCGCATCACCGGCGGGCGTTGACATTCGACGGAACTCCAGGTGCTCACTCGGGGCGGCGGTCAGGGGCGGTGGTCGGGCGCGCAGCCTCGCCATCATGCCCGCTGCCGGCAGCAGGGCGGCGAAAGGCTCACAGACGACGGGCCCGTCGAAACTGCATACCTCTTCCGGCCGTGGCGGCCGGCCCGGCGGCGAGTCCGGCGCGACACGCCGGGTCAACCGGGAGGACGTATGCAGTTTGAACGGGCCAACGACTGCGGCAGCCGAAAGCCGGCCGACGGTTAGCCTGGACAAGTATGGGGGCCCGTCGCAGCGACCAGCCGCCGGGCTGGCTCCGGCGCCTGGCCGAGTACTGCCTGCGGCACCGCTTCGACGTGATCCTCGCCTTCGGCGCCGCCCTGCTGGGCTCCGTGGTCGCCGCGCTGATCCCGCTCGTCGTCCGGCACGTCGTCGACGACGTCGTCGCCGCCCATCACGGGGCGGTGACTCCCTGGGTGGTGGTGCTCGTCGGCGCCGGGGTGTTGCGCTTCGCGTTCGGCTTCGTGCGCCGCTACACCGCGGGCAGGCTCTCGCTCGACGTGCAGTACGACATGCGCAACGACATCTTCACCTCGCTGCAGCGGCTCGACGGAGCGCGGCAGGATGAGCTGCAGACCGGGCAGGTCGTCAGCCGGTCGATCAGCGACGTGACCCTGGTGCAAGGGCTGCTGTCGTTCCTGCCGATGCTGGTCGGCAGCGTGCTGCTGTTCATCGCCAGCCTGGTCGTGATGGCAGTCCTGTCGCCGCTGCTGACCCTGGTCGCCCTCGCCGCCGCACCGGCGCTGTGGTTCGTCTCGCTGCGCAGCCGGCGCGACCTGTTCCCGGCCAACTGGGACGCCCAGCAGCAGGCCGGCACGGTGGCCGCCACGGTCGAGGCCGCGGTCACCGGGGTGCGGGTCGTCAAGGGCTACGGGCAGGAGGAGCGCGAGCTCGGCGGGCTGGAGAAGAAGGCGACCCGGCTGTTCGCCACCCGGATGCGCGCGGTGCGCCTGACCAGCCGCTACAACCCGGCGCTGCAGGCCATCCCGGCGCTCGGGCAGGTCGCCGTGCTCGCGTTCGGCGGGTACCTGGCGATGCACGGGCGCATCTCCCTGGGCACCTTCCTCGCCTTCTCCTCCTACCTCGCCGGGCTCGTCGGGCCGGTGCGGATGCTCTCGGGGCTGCTCACCTTCGGCCAGCAGGCGCGCGCCGGGCTCGAGCGGGTGCTGGAGGTCGTCGACGCCCGGCCGCGCATCGCCGACCGCCCCGGCGCGCTCGAGTTGCCGGCCGGTCCGGCCCGCGTGGTCCTCGAGAACGTCACCTTCGGCTACGGCGATGCCGCTCCGGTGCTCGACGGCGTGACCCTCTCGATCGAGCCCGGCCAGACGCTCGCCCTGGTCGGCGGGGCGGGCTCGGGCAAGTCGACGGTGTCGCTGCTGCTGCCGCGCTTCTACGACGTGCGCGGCGGGGCGGTATGCGTGGGAGGCCACGACGTCCGTGACGTCACGCTCGACTCGCTGCGGCAGCGCATCGGCGTGGTGTTCGAGGAGAGTTTTCTGTTCTCCGACAGCGTCCGTGCCAACATCTCCTTCGGGCGCCCAGATGCTTCCGACGAGCAGGTCCGTGCGGCGGCCCGCGCCGCGCAGGCCGAGGGGTTCATCGAGCGGCTGCCGGGCGGCTACGACACGGTCGTCGGCGAGCAGGGGCTCACCCTGTCCGGCGGCCAGCGCCAGCGGGTTGCCCTCGCCCGCGCGCTGCTCGCCGACCCGCAGGTCCTGCTCCTCGACGACGCCACCTCAGCGGTCGACGCCCGGGTCGAGGCCGAGATCTACGCCACGCTGCGCGAGGTGATGCGCGGACGGACGACGCTGCTCGTCGCGCACCGCCGTTCCACGCTCTCGCTCGCGCACCGCATCGCGGTCCTCGACGCCGGCCGCGTCGTCGACATCGGCACCGAGGACGAGCTCGAGCAGCGGTGCGTGCTGTTCCGCCGGCTGATGAACGGGCCCGACGCCGAGGCGGCCCTGCCCGAGGACCCCGACGCCGAGCAGCAGTCCGACGGCATCACCCCAAGCCTGTGGCGCTACGAGGCGGCGCCGACCGGCGACCCCCTCGCGGCTGTCACGCCACCGCCGGCCACCGAGGTGGGGTTCCTCGGCGGGGTGCCGCCGAATCCGATCTTGCTGGCAAGCGTCGCCGCGCTGCCGCCGGCCACCGACGAGCCAAGCGTCCCCGCGACGATCGCCCGCACGCCCGACCCCGCCTTCACGCTCGGCCGGCTGCTGCGCCCGTTCCGGCTGCCCCTGACGATCGGGTTGGTGCTCGTCGCGCTCGACGCGGTCGCGCAGCTGCTGTTGCCCGCCCTCGTCCGCCGCGGCATCGACTCGGGGGTGCGCTCGCAGACCCTCGGCGCCCTGATGGTGATCTCGGCCGTCGCGCTCGCGGTGGTGCTGGCCGACTGGCTGGTCGGCATCGCCCAGCTGCGCGTGACCGGCCGGACCGGCGAGCGGCTGCTCTACGCGCTGCGGGTCAAGACGTTCGCCCAGCTGCAGCGGCTGGGGCTGGACTTCTACGAGCGCGAGCTCGGCGGCCGGATCATGACGCGGATGACGACCGACGTGGATGCGCTCTCGACGTTCCTGCAGACCGGCCTGGTCACCGCGATCGTGAGCCTGCTGTCGGTGGTCGGCGTCGTCGTCGCCCTGGTCATCCTCGACGCCGGGCTCTCGCTCTCGCTGCTGGCCGTGGTGCCGGTGCTCGTCGTCGCGACGCTGTGGTTCCGCGCCCGCTCAACGCCGGCGTACGGGGAGGCCCGGGAGCGAGTCAGCGTGGTCAACGCCCAGCTGCAGGAGAACGTGGCCGGGGTCCGCGTGGCGCAGGCCTACCGGCGCGAGGCGCACAACGCGCAGGCGTTCCGCGACGCGGCGTTCGCCTACCGCGCCTCCCGCCTGCGGGCGCAGCGCTACATCGCCACCTACTTCCCGTTCGTCGAGTTCCTCAGCGAAGTGGCTGCTGCGGTCGTGCTCGCCGTGGGGGCAGCGCGGGTGCGGGACGGGTCGCTGACGCCGGGCGTGCTGATCGCCGCTCTGCTCTACGTCGACCTGTTCTTCTCGCCGGTGCAGCAGCTCTCACAGGTGTTCGACGGCTACCAGCAGGCGTCGGTCGGCCTGCGCCGGCTGCGTGACCTGCTGCGGACCCCCACCTCGACGCCTGCCGCCGACCGCCCGCTGCCGGTGCCGCCGTTGCGTGGGGAGGTCGTTCTCGCCGACGTCTCCTTCCGCTACGCCGGGGCCGAGCGTGACGCGCTCAGCGACATCGCGCTGCGGGTGGCGCCCGGGGAGACCGTCGCGCTCGTCGGCGAGACGGGGGCGGGCAAGTCGACCGTCGTCAAGCTGGTCGCCCGGTTCTACGACCCCACTTCCGGTGCGGTCTGCGTCGACGGCAACGACCTGCGCACCCTCGACCTGCCGGGCTACCGCCGGCACCTCGGCGTCGTGCCGCAGGAAGCGTTCCTGTCCGCCGGAACGGTGCGCGACGCCATCGCCTACGGTCGGCCGGGTGCCTCGGACGCCGAGGTCGAGGCCGCTGCCCGCGCGGTTGGCGCCCACGCGATGATCGCCGGACTGCGGGGGGGCTACCTGCACCCGGTGGGCGAGCGCGGCCGGGGCCTGTCCGCGGGCCAGCGCCAGCTGCTCGCCCTTGCCCGCGCGGAGCTGGTCCAGCCCGACATCCTGCTGTTGGACGAGGCGACCGCCGCCCTCGACCTGTCGGCGGAGGCCGCAGTGACCCACGCCGCTGCGGCCGTCACCAGCAGCAGGACGACGCTGGTCGTCGCCCACCGGCTGACCACCGCCTCGCGAGCGGACCGCATCGTGGTGCTGGCGGGCGGGCGCATCATCGAGGTCGGGGCGCATGACGAGCTGCTGGCTGCGGGCGGTGCCTACGCCCGGCTCTGGGCGGCCTTCTCCGGCACGAGCGAGTACGACACGGCGGATGCGGCCGCCGACCTGCTCGCTGCGGCGGCGCCGCTGCCCGTCGCGAGCTGAGCAGGGGCTCCGCGCCGGCGGAGCTTTGGCTTCCAGCCCTGCGCCTCGGCACTGGTTCCAGGCATCGCCACTGCCTGAGCAGGACACACCCATAACGCCTTCCGACGTGATGCTTGCAACACGCAGGTATCTGGTGATTCGGGTCCTACCAGGGGAATGACCTCGCCGTCGCGGCGCACCCGGGTCAACAGTGGTACCCGCCAACCACCGTGTCAGGAGCCGTCATGACAAGTGCCGAAGCAGAAGCACTCCCGGAGGCGTCGGACACGCGCGGGGGGCAGCTGAGCCACGGGCAGATCCTGCGCATCCTCGGCGGGCTGATGCTGGGCCTGTTCCTCGCGGCGCTGGACCAGACCATCGTCGCCTCGGCGATCCGCACCATCGGCGATGACCTGCACGGGCTGTCGGTGCAGGCCTGGGTGACGACGGCGTACCTGATCACCTCGACGATCAGCACGCCGCTTTACGGGAAGCTGTCCGACATCTACGGGCGCAAGCAGTTCTTCCTCGCCGCCATCTCCATCTTCATTATGGGGTCGGCGCTGTGCTCGTTCGCCACGTCGATGTACATGCTCGCTGGCTTCCGGGCGCTGCAGGGGATCGGCGCTGGCGGGCTGTTCTCGCTCGCCCTGGCCATCCTCGGCGACATCGTGCCGCCGCGCGAGCGGGCCAAGTACCAGGGCTACTTCCTCGCCGTCTTCGGCACGTCCAGCGTGCTCGGCCCCGTCATCGGAGGCACCTTCGCCGGCCAGTCCAGCATCCTCGGCATCACCGGCTGGCGCTGGGTCTTCCTGGTCAACGTGCCGATCGGCTTCATCGCGCTGGTCGTGGTCGCGCGCACGCTCAACCTCCCGCACAGCAGGCGCGAGCACCGGCTCGACTACCTCGGCGCGGTGTTCATCAGCGTCGGGCTGGTCCCCCTGCTGACCGTGGCCGAGCAGGGCCGGACCTGGGGCTGGGGCTCGGGTCGCTCGCTGGCCTGCTACGTGATCGGCGTTGTCGGCATCGCAGCGTTCGTCTGGACCGAGTCCCGGATGGGCGAGGACGCGTTGATCCCCGTGCGGTTCTTCCGCAACCGCACGTTCGCGCTCACGTCGGTCGTCGCCGTCGTCATCGGCATGGGCCTGTTCGGCGGCATCTCCGCCCTTCCCCTATACCTGCAGATCGTGCGTGGGGCGACCCCCACCCGCTCCGGACTCGAACTCATCCCCCTGACGCTCGGCATCATGCTCGGGTCGGTCATCTCGGGCCAGGTGATCTCCCGCACCGGGCGTTACAAGATCTTCCCGGTCGTCGGCAGTGCCCTGATGATCGTCGGCATGGTGCTCCTGCACTTCATCGGGGCGACCACGCCGTACTGGCAGACCGGCGTGTGCATGCTGGTCTTCGGGCTGGGCCTCGGCAACGTGCTGCAGCCGATCACCCTGGCGGTGCAGAACGCGATGCCGCCGCAGGACATCGGCGTCGCCACCTCGTCGTCGACGTTCTTCCGGCAGATGGGCGGCGCGCTCGGGGTCGCCATCTTCCTGTCCGTGCTGTTCAGCACGGTCGGAGGGAACATCAAGAGCGCGTTCGACGCGAGTGCGAAGACGCCGGCGTTCCAGACCGCGATCAACGACCCGGCGGTGCAGGCCAACCCCGTGAACAAGCCGGTGCTGGCCGCCCTGCAGGGCCACGGCAGCATCGGTGGCGCGACGATCAACGACACGTCATTCATCCAGCACCTCGACAAGGCCCTAGCGCGGCCGTTCCAGGTCGGGTTCTCAACCTCGATGGACCTCGTATTCCTGGTCGGCGCCGGGGTGCTGGTCCTCGGCTTCGTCATGCTGATCTTCCTGCCCGAGATCCCGCTGCGGACCCAGTCCGCCATGGCGGCTCGGGAGCCCGGCTCGCCCGTCGGGGGGGTGCCCGACGACAGGCGCTAGCGGCGCAGGAGGATCAGGGGCCCGACAGACACGACGCGCCCGCGCCGGGCCTGTCCACGGAAGCCGGACATGGGCCGACTCGGCACGGGGACTGGACGCCGCTGCCGGTCGCAGCCGCAGCCAACGGTCGCCCACCGCTCGACGACGGAACGACCGGGGCCGTCCGGCGAACCGCGTCTGACGGCGGGGTCGCCCGAGCGGTCAGCGACGGTGCAGGAGCTGGGCGGTGGACGATATGGGGCCGGGTGCTGCGGCCCGACGGCGAGCCGCAGCCGGACGCCGTGCTCACCTTGACCGACATTGCCGGCCATCAGCTCGGCCGGGCCCGGAGCGACGCTGCTGAAGAACCGCCCCCTCCACGTCGACGACGGTGACGGCGGACAGGTGACGCCGCCCGCGCCCCTTTTCCGGCCAGCCGGGGTGTCGGCGGGAAGCGGGTCCCCTTACGACGGCAGGCCGTCCAGCCTGGGGAGAAAGCCTGACGTCCCCCCCGGCGGCGCCTGCTCGGGGCTGCCAGGGAGCGCTCGCCCACGTCGTGAATCGCACGCCGCACCGCCCATGGCGCAAGGGGCATGCCGACGTGCATACGGGCGCGCCGGGGCGGGCGCCCAGGATCGATTGACGACTCGTCAGGCCCGGTGGGCGCCGCTGGCAGCTGGCTGCAGAAGGGTGCCGTCCTCCTCGGTCCCGCCCTGGGCGATCGGTACCTCGTCCTCGCCCGTCGTGGGGGTCGGCTTCAACCGGCCGCGCCGGTGGTCGTACACGTCTCGGGCGATGATCTGGATCATGGCGGCCACCGGAATGGCGAGCAGGGCGCCCAGTACCCCGGCGAGCTCCACCCCCGCGAGCACCGCGGCGAACACGGCCAGCGGGTTGAGCTTGACCGTCCGCGACATGATCACCGGTTGCAGGAGGTGGTTCTCCAGCTGCTGGTAAATGACGAAGAAGACCAGCACAGCGATGCCGGCGGTCACCGAGTGCACAAACCCGGCGAGCACTGCGACCGCGCCGCCAATCGTCGCCCCCACCAGCGGCAGCAGGTCGACGAGGCCGACGAATACGGCAATCACCCCGGCAAAGGGCACGCCGGTGACCAGCAGGACGATCCAGGTCAGCGTCCCGCAGATGATGCTGATGAGCACGTTGCCGGTCACGTACCCGATCAGGCTGCGCGCGCAGTCGTCGGCCACCCGCTGCACCCGGTGCCGCCGTCCCTCCGGCAGCAGGGCGAGCGTCCCGGCCACCAGCTTGGGGCCCTCCAGCACCATCAGGTAGGCGAGCACGAACACCGTGACGATCCCGGCGACGGTGTTGGCGACGGTCTTCGCCACGCCTGCCGCCCCGGCACCGACCTTGCTGAGCTGCGCCTTCAGCGTGTCCTGGTGCTCGGCGACGTACTTGTGCACGTTGAAGCGGCGCAGCAGGTCGCCGACCGGGCCGCGCCCGTTCTGCGCGTCGTTGACGTAGCCCGGCAGCCGGTCAGCGACGTGGGAGCCCTGGGTGATAAGCGGGGTCACCAGCAGGGCGACGATGGCGGCCAGCAAGACGAAGCCGAGAAGGAACACGAGCAGCGTGGCCAGCGAGCGCCTCAGGCGCAGCCGACGCTGAGCGAACCCCACGACGGGCGCCAGCACGACCGCGAAGAACGCGGCGACCACGCCCCAGATGAGTACGCGCTCGAGCCGCATCACCAGCAGCACCGCGAGCGCTGTCAGCAGCAGCAGGCCGATGGCCGTGACGATGGTCCGGACCGGGACCCGCTCCCGCATGGCCGGTGGAGCCGGGGGCGATGCGACGGGCTGCGGTCGTGACGGTTGCAGCCGGGCACCGGATGGGTCAGGGACGGTCACAACATCGTCGTACCCCGGGTGAGGGCGCTCGACCTCGGTGACGTGCTGTGATCGTGGTGTCGGAGCCGGAGGAAGAGCGCTTCTCGTGCAGCAAATATTCCGCAGCCTCGGTTCGTGCGCTAACGGCTGCCTGCTGCCGACCACTTCCTCGGCGGACCTGCTCGGCTCGCGGCCGTCCGCCAGAGCGGGTGACCTCATGTCCTGTTTCAGGCGCTGATGGTCGCGGAGCTCGCTGTGCCACCCGTGCTGGTCGCCCTTCGGAGCCGACTGCCCACGTGACGGGCTGGCTCAGCCGTCTGCCAGGCGGGTGGCGAGGGCGTCGACACCGCCTTGGATCATCCTGCTGTAGCCGTCGTCGCCGAGGGCCAGGGCGGCTGCCTGCCCCTGTTCGAGGTGGCGCTGGGCGGCCGGCAGGTCGCCGAGCTTGCAGTAGTCCTTGCCGATGATGAGGTGCAGCGGGGGCGGGCTGCAGGTCTGGGCACACATGCACGGCGCTTCCCTGGCCTGCGTCCGCTTCGCCCCCGCTCTGCCCGGTGATCGAGCGGTGCGGGGCGAAAGGCAGCGTGCATCCGTGACGGTGCATGCTCTGGCGGCCGCCCAGCATCGTGCGGAGAGCGGCATCTTCGCGAACTGACAGCGCGTTGCCAGCCTGCTGCCAGATCCGCCCGCGACTGTTGAGCGGCATAGGGCATGGCCCGCAGCGCCATGCACGAGACGACGACTGCGCGACGAAGCGAAGGACGAGACGCTATGACTGAGAACCGGCCGGACGACGATCGCCCGGCGTGGGCAACTGACCCGCAGACCTCCTCGACGGGGGGCGTGCACGAGACGGTGGCCTTCGGCGCCCCCGACCTCGACGGTCCGCAGCCGCACGGCGCCGTGCCCGCCGAGCACTCGAAGGCGGCTCGGCGCATCACTAAGGGGGGCGCGGTCGGCCTGGTCGCCGCGGGTCTACTGGCAGGTGGCTTGGGTGTCGCGGCTCTCGCGTCGACGTCGAAGTCGTCGACGACCAGCTCCCCTGCTGCTGCTGCCAGCTCGGGCGGCGGATTGGGCTCGGTCGGCGGACTGGGCTCGGCCGGCGGGGTCGGGCGAGATGGCGAGCAGCACGTCAACGGCACCCTCACCGCGGTCTCCGGCACGAGCATCACGGTCAAGACGACGGCGGGCGCCACCAGCAGCTACCCGGTAGCGAGCCAGACCGAGGTGCTGAAGGACGGCACCCGCTCGACCGTCTCGGCGCTGAAGACCGGGGACATCGTGTCCGTCCACGTTCTCACGTCCGGGTCCTCACCCGTGGTGGAGCGCATCTTCGCCGGGCAGCTGCCCGCGTTCGGCGGTGGCCGGTTCGGCGACGGGGACGGCGGTCCGCCTCCTGGCGTCGGGTCGGATGGCACTCCGCCGACGGGCACCCTCCCGGGCGGAAGCATCCCCGGCGGAAGCGGGACAGGCGGCACGACAGGCGGCACCGGCACCACGACGACGACCTGAGCCAGCCGCCCGGTCAGCTCACCCGGCGCCGCCGCAGGAACGGATCGGCGAGCGCGGGCGGCACGTACCCCTCGTCCACGCTCGACAGCGTCACCCCCGGCGGGACGATCTCGTCGATGCGGTCCAGCACATCAGTCGAGAGCACGACCTCGGCCGCGCCCAGCTGCGACTCCAGGTGCTGCATCGTTCGCGCCCCGAGGATCGGCGAGGTTACCGCGGGGTGCTGCAGCACGAAGGCGAGCGCCAGATGGATCAGTGACATGCCGGACTGCTCGGCCAGCACCGCCAGCGCGTCGGCGGCGTCGAGCTTGGCCTGGTTGGCCGGGTTCGACAGGTCGTAGCGGGCCGGCATCCGCTGGGCGCGGCGCGAGGTCGGGACCTCGCCTTCCTTGCGGTACTGGCCGGTCAGCCAGCCGCCAGCGAGCGGGCTCCACGGCAACACACCCATGCCGTACTGCTCGGCCACCGGCAGCACGTCGGCCTCGGCGCGGCGGGCCAGCAGCGAGTACGGCGGCTGCTCGGTGACGAACCGGCCGAGCGCCCGCTTCTGCGCAGTCCATTGCGCCTCGACCATCTGGTAAGCGGGGAACGTCGATGAGCCGAACGCGCGGATCTTGCCCTGCCGCTGCAGGTCGGTGAGCGCAGAGAGCGTCTCCTCGACGTCGGTGTCACGCTCGGGGCGGTGCACCTGGTAGAGGTCGATCCAGTCGGTGTCAAGCCGCCGCAGGCTGTTCTCGACCTCCTGGACGATCCAGCGGCGCGAGTTGCCCCTCTTGTTGGGATTGCCGCCAGGCCGGCCCATCGGCACGTCCATCGGACCGTGGAACTTGGTCGCGAGAATGACGTCGTCGCGCCGGCCGCCCGCCAGCGCCTTGCCGACGATGACTTCCGACTCGCCCTGCGAGTAGACGTCGGCGGTGTCGATGAAGTTGATGCCGGCGTCGAGCGCCCGGTGGATGATGCTGGCCGAGACGTCGTGGTCGGGCTCGCCCCACGCCCCGAACATCATTGCCCCGAGGCACAGGGGGCTGACCTGCATGCCGGTACGGCCAAGGCTTCGATAGTCCATCTGCCGACCTTAGAACCGGTCACGCGCGGGGCCGCGGGCGCCTACCGTGTGCGTCATGACGAGCGTGCCTGCGGGCGCGATCACCCCGGATGACAGGGACTGGACCTGGGTGCTGGAGCGGCCATGCCCCGAGTGCGGCCTCGAGATGCGGCAGGTCGCGCCCGACCAGGTGGCCGCCCGGCTGCGCGACAACGCCGCGCGCTGGCCTGACGTGCTGATGCTGACCGAAGACGATCCGCTGTACCCCAACTGGGACCAGGACGCGACCGCCGAGCAGGACCGCTACGGCGAGCAGGACCCGGCGACCGTTTCGACCCAACTCCTCACTGCTGGCGAGCAGCTAGCGGCCCGCTTCGACACCGTCCACGGCGAGCAGTGGCAGCGGCCCGGGCGGCGCAGCGACGGCGCCCGCTTCACCATTGCGACGTTCTCCCGGTACCTGCTGCACGACCCGGTGCATCACCTGCACGACCTCACCTCGTGAGCAGCCGGCCGGACTGACTCACCACCGACCGACCAGGCGAGCCGGACCCGGCCGCCGGGCCGCAGCTGAGCGCACAGCGGCAGGTCGGCCGGCGCGACGACGGCCACCACCGGGTAGCCGACCGTCGTCGGGTGGTCGGCCAGGAACAACAGGGGCTGGCCATTGGCCGGCACCTGCACCGCCCCGACCACGGTGCCCTCGCTCGCCAGCTCGCCTGGGTGACCCTCGTCGCGCTCAAGCACGGGACCCGCGAGGCGCAGGCCGATGCGGTTGCTGGCGGGCGCCACCTCCCAGCGCCCAGTGACCAGCAGGTGGCGCGCCTCCGCGCTCAGCCAAGGCAGCCGGGGGCCGGGGTCCAGGTGCAGCACGACTTCATCTGACGGCGCGGGCGCGACGGGTGCGATGTCGACCGGCGCGGGGGCGTGCGGCTCGCCCAGCGGCAGCCGCTGCCCGTCGACGAGCGGCGCAGGGCCGAGCCCCGACAGCACATCCGTCGACCGGCTGCCCAGCACCGGCGCGACGGCCAAACCGCCATCGACGGCGAGGTAGCACCGGAGGCCGCGGGTCGCCGTGCCGATCTCGACGCGCTCGCCGGCGCGGACCCGCAACGGCGACTCCATCGCCGCCGTGCGCCCGCCCACCGTGGTTGGCGCCAGGGCTCCGGTGACCGCCACCCAGCCATCGCTGTCCAGTTGGATCGTGCAGCCCGCAGCCGTCGTCTCCAGCACTGCGGCGTCGGCTTCGTTGCCGACCAGGCGGTTCGCGCGCGCCGCAGCGGGTGCGTCGAGGGCGCCGGACCGGGGAACGGCGAGGGCCGCGTGTCCGGCGCGCCCGCGGTCCTGCACGGTGGTCAACGGCCCGGCGCGCACAACGGTCAGCGAGCGGTCGGTGTCGATGGTCCGGGTCGGCGTTGCGATTACCTCCGGCCGGACCGCTAGCTGCTCGACCGGGACGAAGCGCACCCGTGTGCCGGGCGTCAGCAGGCCAGGCGGGTCGCGCTCGGGGTCGAACAGCAGCACGTCGGTGCGTCCGATCAACTGCCACCCGCCCGGGGAGGCAGTGGGGTAGACCCCGGTCCAGGTGTCGGCCAGCGCGACGGAGCCAGCTGGCACGCGCTCCCGAGGGGTGCGGCGGCGCGGCACGGCCAGCGTGTCCGGGAGCCCGGCGACGTAGGCGAAACCGGGGGAGAAGCCGCAGAACGCGACGGTGTGCTCGAGTGCGGTATGGCGGCGTCCGACGTCACCGGCAGCGATGCCCCAGTGCTCGGCGACGAGCCCGAGGTCCGGCCCGTCGTAGACGACCTGCACCTCGACCTCCGAGCCGACGCCGCCGGCACGCGGGCTGGGGGGCCGGTAGAGCAGCGGACGCGCCCACGCCAGCGGCTCATCGACGCCGTCCACCAGCAGCGTGCTGGCCGCGGGGACGAGGTCGTCCGGAGCCGGCAGCTGCCCGGCGTCGATGCGGCGCCGGACCTCGTCATGCAGCGCCTGCGCCTCCGTCGCGTCGGCGCAGGAGAGTAGGACCGCACGCCGGCCGACGGGCAGCATGTCCACGCCGCCAGCCTGCCCGCCCCCGCAACGGGGTACTCGACCTCCGTGGCGGACGACGAGGACCAGGGCAAGCAGACCGGCGCGACGATCGACCTCAACGCCGACCTCGGTGAGGGCTTCGGCCCGTGGCGGATGGGCGATGACGCAGCGATGCTCGAGGTCGTCACCAGCGCCAACATCGCGTGCGGCTTCCACGCCGGCGATCCGCAGACGATGCGGCGCACCGTCGAGGCCGCAGTCGCCGCAGGCGTCGCGATCGGCGCGCACGTGGCATACCCGGACCTGCGCGGCTTCGGGCGCCGCGAGACCGGGCTCCCTGCGGCCGACGTCGCTGACGACGTCGCCTACCAGCTCGGCGCGCTGACAGCAGTGGCCCGGGTCGCCGGCGCCGCAGTGCGGCACGTCAAGCCGCACGGGGCGCTCTACCACCGGCTGTCCACCGACGGTGAGCTGGCGCAGGCTGTCGCCGCTGCCGTGCGATCGGTCGACCCCGGGCTCGTGCTGGTCGTGGCGCCGGGCGCCGTGGCCCTCGATGCTGCCGCGACAGCCGGGCTCGCGGCCGTCGCCGAGGGGTTCGCCGACCGCGGCTACCAGCCGGACGGCCACCTCGTCTCCCGCGGTCAGCCCGGGGCGGTACTGGACGATGCGGACGCCGTCGCGCAGCGCGCCGTGGGGATGATCGCCGGAGGGGGCGTCACGGCGGCGGACGGCTCGTGGGTCTCCCTGCACGTGGCGACCCTCTGCGTCCACGGCGACTCGCCCGGCGCGGTCGCGATGGCGACCGCGGTGCGCACTGCGCTGCAGGGGGCCGGCTTCGCCCTGGCGCCAGTCCAACCCAACCGTTACGCGTCCGGGTGACCTCCCGGCCGTCATAAGCGGCCGAGGGGCCACCCGCCTGGTTCGGCGAGTAGCCCCTCGAACTGCTGAACTGCTGAACTGCTGAACTGCGACCGCGGAACAGCCTCAGGCAGGCACCGCCACCGGCTCGCCGGCGGGCCCCTGCCCCATGCTCTCCGCGCCACCGCGGATGAAGATCGCGACGACGACGAGTGCAGCCGCCAGCAGCGCGGCGCCCCAGGTGAACGCCACCGTGTACCCGTGCACCAGCCCCGCGCGCTGCACCGCGGGGGTAATGGCGTGCGACGCCAGGTACCCCGTCACCGCCGTCGTGTAAATGGTGTTGAGGTGTGCCACGAATGAGGAGGGCTGGTTGATGTAGGTCGACTGGCTTGAGTCAATGCTGTGCAGCCGATGAAGGTTGGCCCTTCGGAGCCGCCCTGCGGGGGGAGGC
>JAABUP010006095.1_pt1 | contig 17579 bp, 26 predicted proteins | sample 5559201 | NCBI WGS metagenome assembly JAABUP01 (sample SAMN10711887, study PRJNA513373) | rock metagenome | isolation source: Antarctica rocks | place: Antarctica
GGCCACAAGGAGTTAGGGTGGGTTAGCGGGCACAGCTTGTAGCATGCATGATACAAACCCACTCTATGCAAGACCTGGGGCAAACAGGTCAGTGACTGAGTACTCCAATCACATCATCCAGAAAGCATGCATGCAGTTCCACTTTAGACATGTCACACCGAGAAACCACTTCACAAGCACTCAGAAGCGGGAAGCTTGCATGATTATGGACACAGTGACACAAAAGCATTTGTTTCATTGACGCTGACCTGGTGCATCACAATAGTGCTATAAGTGCCCCTGATGGGTGGTCCCCCGCTTCATTAAAGGGCTCCTGATCCCCAAGGACTGAGCCCGAGGTGGGAAGCAGACTTTAGGTAGTCTCACACAAGTCCCAGCAACTGACGAGGAAACTGTCCTGAAGAGGGTTCTCAGCTTACTCAAGAAACGCCCATCAATGTGAAGTTGTGAAGAAGAAGATCCCAAGGCTGATCCAGGATACCCAGACATTGGCACGCATTTTCTGCCAATGTTGGGAGATTGAGTTGATGAAACACTGGATGGGGAGATGCAGCCCTGCTGCTGCTTGGACTGCCCTTGGGCATCTGTTGGGGTGATGGGGAGAAGGCATGAGTACACCCCTGCAAGGCGACAAGGTCACTCTCATTGCTGTGACTTCGCCCTAAGGCTGTAACATTGCAGCTGCCAGTGTTGGTTTGCTCTTGACTGCTCTTTTAGTAATGTTGCCTGTGTGTGCAACAGTAGCATACTGAAGAGTAGCTGCCTTGTGTCCTGCTGCTAGTTTTGCTGCTGCTGCTGCTGCTGCTGTTGCGTCTTGAGCTTTTGCTGCATTGTCAGTGAACGCCTAGACAGTGTGAGAGAGTCAGACATGCTTGATAAAGACATGCATCATCGGTGCTGAACCAATGTCACTCCCTTTCCACTTGTTGGCATTGGATGCTGCAGCTGGACTGGCAAGGTGTGTGTAACGAAGAATGCTGAGTCTCACTGTCGAGCTCTGATACACCCAGCAAAGCAGCTTCTGGCAGCCTGCAAAGCAATGCATGTTACTCATCAACTCTGTGTCCACTGAGGTTGACATACGGCTTGCAACAAGAGGCTACTCACGCTCAGACCATATGGGAGTGTTGACACAGGCAGCGTACATATGGTTGTGCACAAGGATACATGCAGAGTTCATTTTGCCGTGATCGCAGTGACTGACACAAACCATGTCCTGTTTCTATTGCTATGCTTGACAGTCAACGTGTGCATGAATGTAAAACTGGTTGTCCACTTGCAATATCATGCACAAACAGACCGACCAGGCAATGTCATTTTAGACCAACATGTTGGCATTTCACTTGAAACCCAGCGTTACGGCATCCTCCTGATTTGTTGCCATGTTGCATTCAAGTTACTATGCAACAAACAGATGTTCACTCGATGTTTGACAGGTCTTTTGTAGCGGACAAAGGGCAAATGCTTTTGCTGCAGAGGATGGAGTTGTCTACAGATCAGAGATGGGGCAGTTTTTTGCAGCATCAGCAGCAGCTTGCCCATACACAGACTGTCTAGCAGCTGCAGTGACTTGTCCAACTTCCTGGCTAATTCCTTGTGCATAAAACTGTTGCAGGCAGTGCGTTGGATCACTTGGTTCAGGTTCTGCCTGCATCCATAAACACAGTTTGAGACAAGTGAAAACAAAAGAAAGAAAAGAAAAGTTTTTGCTTTTCAGCGATCGTAAAGGGAGCCTCCTGAGGCGGCAGCCCGGAGCTTTGAGACAAGTGAAGAGCAGATTGCCAACTTGAACGCCAGAAAAGATGATACAAAAGAGTCATGCAAAGGCGAAATGTACGGCAGTGGGCAGAGTGTGACCGTAAGTGGAACAACGCCAGTTGGTTGCAACTGAGGAAGGCAATTGGCCAATTGCCATGACATTTCCTGATGCTGATGGTGCTTCTGACCATGATTTGACATTAGCTACCAGAATTTACAAAGCATCTTGGGCACATTGAGTGTGCACATTGATCATTGTGGATTTGTGCATGCACACTTGCTGAACTTGTAAGAGTTAGTCATGTGGTTCACAGGGCACAGCCAATGCATTGCATTGCAAGCCACATGATCCTGGCCGTACTAGTTGTGCCAGACTTCACGCACCTGGGCAAAGCCTTGCGTGATGCTGTTGATCTGATTGGCTTCCATTGCAGCAGCAATGATGATCTCAGGCGCCTCAGTCTCTACAAGAGTGTTCAAGGCTTGTGTAAGAGCTTGAGCAAAAGCTTGCCCTTGGATTTCAGGAGAGATTGTTGCTTGATTTAAACCTGACACTATCGTTTGTGCAGCCTTTTGATCATTTGTACCATTGAATGGACTTCCGCCACTTGTGTTGTAGGGAAGAGCAACATCTCTTGCCAGCATTGCAGTGTTCACAATCTTGTCAGCAATGACGGTGACATTGCCTGCAACCATGGCCTGTAAGATTCGTTTCCACGTGTCACACAGTGTTCCAAGCAAATGAGCAACCGGTAAACAACTTGTTTGAGCATGTTGGCACAGGTTCCATTTGACACAGGCAACAGGCAGAGAGAGATGCACACACTGATATGGGCGCAGTTGCAACAGTGTCACACATACAATAAATACATGCATTTACTGTTGTCAACATCCATTGTCAAAGCTGTCGAGTTATGTACAACATGCCTAGGTCAATGCAAGTTGACCTGAAGCTTGTTGAAGTGATTGTGCAGAAGCCCCAAAGACATCGCTGGCTGCAGAGGCCACTTGATATCGTTGATCATCGCTCAATATACCATCACCGTACTCACTGGCGCTTGATATTTGAGCAGCTTCGACGCCCAAAGCCTTGGCCTGCGGGACGTCAACATCACTTACGTTTGATTGGAAGTTCAAATCAGCACTGCAGTTTTCAAACAGCACACATATGTGCACCTGCCATACCTTGCAGTGATAAAGTGCAACATGCTTATCATGATCATGCATCAAGAACAAGTGTGTGTACAATGCATGATGCCACGTCATATTGTACAATATATGCATAAGGTGACAAATAACTCGTCCATGACGCACAATATGCATGCATGAACGATTTACTACACGAATGCTTACAAACCACACTAGCCTGAGTGAGCGTTGGCGTCAGTTGTCCTGCACTAACCACTGCAACAAGTGTGACCTGATCAGTGATAGGGTTCTCGCTGTATTTGAGTGCATATGCGTAGCCTTGCAGAGCCACTTGAGGAGGAAGGCTGGCTTGGGAGATAGCTGCGGCAATTTGGCCGCCTAAAGTTATGGAGTTGTCAGTGGTGAAGTCGTCATTGTCGGCAAGCGCGCCTGCTTGAGTGATGGCTCCACCTATTGTTTGAGCGTCGACTGCAGCAACTCACGCCGTCAACAACAGGCATGACATGAATCAGCCTAGACTCTGAACTTTGCAAAGTCACTGACAGGTTGCGAGCCTAGGGTGGGCCCCTACCGTTGGCGATAGCTTGCGCAGCAGCATTGGTGTTGTTTGCAACAACAGCTTGCGCAAACGCTTGTTGCTTTGCATTGCTTGTAGAAGCCAATGCCGGTGGTGATGACGACGCGAGTATCGAAGTCGTCAACAACGTTCCAACTACAATTAGCCGCAGCCAGGTGCAAAGACAAAGCGAAACGGCCACCATTGAAAGACTGCGAAGAGTCGCTATAGTCACTCTGCGGCAAGCAAGAGTGTTGAGGTTTGTAGTCAGTGCAATTGACCACGCGCAACAATGCAGTTACAAGTCCCGGCGGTCGCCTGAATGCACAAATGCAGGTGTGTGCTGTTTCGGACTGCTTCACGTGGTTGCGTTCAGCTTCGTGCAGCAGCGGACTAAGCAATTAGGAACATGATGGCCCTCATGCATGGCTTCTGGCAGTTGACAGTCGTGACCATGGTAGTAATGGCAGCCTCTGCAGTACTGTATGACAGTCATACAACGACCCGCACACGTGCACGCTCCAAGACTCTTTGCTACCGGCGAGCATGGCGTTGACTTCCGATGTTCTGAAGGATTTCGCAGATCAAAACATAGTTACGCTTGCCTCGAGGCTCATGAGCTCATTCAAGGTTTCTCTTCAATGAATGCTACAAAGCATTCTGGCACCGTACATAGTTACGATAATTTCTTCTCCTGAAGCTTCATCAATCAAAATTTAGCTTGTTCACAAAGAAGTCACGAACGCTGACCAGTCAAACTCCTTGCAGTCGCATCGAAGACGTCAGCTGCAGCTGCAGGGTTTTGTGCAAGAACACCTAGATTCATACTGATTAAGCAGAATGTTCTCTGTCAAGATTGCGTTGCACTAATGCACAGTACTTGCCAAGCTAGTCTGCCTGGTTGTTAGCACGAGTGGGACTCGAGTCTGTATCATATTTTCGCCTGATCTATGGACACATCTACCATAGATCTATGTCATGATCACTGAATGCACCAGGCTTAAGCTTCCAAATTCTGACGTCTGATTGCTGCTCACATTGAGATTTTGACACCTGAGATGTAGATGCAGTTTGAACCACGTAAGCTGGAAACATTGTGCCACTCCTTTGTAGGTGTCTTCCTCATGTATCAGCAAATGAGCAGCATATGCATATACATACATCAGCTGTGATAACCATAGGCTACCGCATACAGAGTAACAGATGATGCAGAAACACTGCTTGACAACCTGCCCTTAGCTGTCTCCTGGCATGCTGATACCGAAGCATGCCATTGATTTTGACTTTCAAGGTCTGCAGTCAGTAAACGGCCATTGTCTCTGCTTTTTCCCCAGTGGCATCACTTGACCTCCATACTGCTGCCAATGCCGAGCCCATCAAAGAATGCAAGCAAGCTGAAAGCGCACATGGCACTGCAGTCAGTGGGTCTGAGAAGTGCACCGCAGCAAGCACTGCACCCAGCGCACTGTTTTGCATGCCAACCTGCAGTCGTACCAGGACATGTCAGCTTTGTGACAATCCATGCTGATGGTGCTGTGCATTCGTGTATCTTTGCTTCTTGAAAACAGTTTTATGATACTCCACATGAGCTGATGGCGCACCGCCATGATGCTTATGACAGTTCTTGAGAACTTTGGCTGCATTTTGCAGCAGACACGCTGTTGAACTCAGCTGCCACATAGCAGTAAGTCGGTATGCCGCTCAGCAGCAATATGCAGAAACATGTCAGCATCAGGCTGGGTGAGCCACAATACTTGTCCTGCAGGTAGCCAGCTCATTATGAGCCGGAAAGTGTTGAAGTTATCACTACCATATTAACATTACGTTTGGAATGATTCATGTACTTGCTATGTTTGTCATTGTTGTGGGGTGTGTGAACACTGTTGCTGCACAAGATGCGACCATGCAAGCAAACATCCTTGCATTCGCCACTGCACAGCAGACTGAAGTGGATCACAAGATCACCTCTATGCTGTTGGTCCTGGCAGCCTTCTCAGGAAGACCAGACAGCTTGGAGATGCCGTACCCAAATGCAAAACCCCCTGCACATCAAGTGAAACATTTGTTCACATCCTGTATTACTTGTCATTCGGCATTTCTCATTTGGGTAGATTTTGGATTTGTTTGTTAGCTCAGAGAGCACTGTGGCTGCTGCAGTGTAGCACACATAGCTCCTGGCTTCACAAATCAGGGATAACACCAAGACATGCAGTATAGTGCTTGTCAGGACAGAAAGGTGAAACGAGAGGTCAGCGTATCTTCAAAAGCATTAGACTTATGCAACTAGGCAGCAAGCCAGCAATGAACAAGTTTGAAACAGGGCGAGAACATGCCATTGTGACATGTCAAGTCTCAACAGAGCTAGCCTGCGCATGCCAAGAATCGTACAGCGTTCCCAACACACTCCCTGTTTGCTGACCTGAGTGCAAAGTTATGATGGCTCCAACCAATCTGGGTCCTGCCAAGGTGACAGCTGCAGCATTCTGAGCCATCACACTTCCCAGAATGAGGACCACAGCAATGACTGCCACTAGGGGCGCGAAAGGCGCCGTCTGCTTGACAGCTCTTGGGAAGAATTGATTCAATGCCGCCCCCAAGATAACAGGTACCAGTACCACCTGCAGCAGCGCTTAGATTATATTAAATCAACACTGTCAAGGAACAACAGAAAACAAGACAGAAACATGCAAAGTTGGACTCCTATTATCAATGTAATTTGACTTTTGTCAAGAAATAGCAATTGTATGACAGTCATTTTGTGATTGCGAGCACAGCACCACGAGTATAGTCAGCACTATCAGGAGTACAGATGGCATCAATACATCTTTCACTTCTACCATTGATGCAAGAAGAAGAGCTGGACGAGACCAAAATTTCCAGGAGTCTGGTGTCATTAAGATTCAGTGATTCTATCAATAGCAAAGAGTGGGATTCTGCCGCAGCTGTCGTTGTCAGTGCCTGGTAAGCACCAGAAATCAATGATGCATAAAAAGCCATCATGACTGATAGCAACAACCTCAGGTCTCAGGTTGTTTGGACCATGCAAGAAAAGTGCAGCTCAGCAACAATGGCAAACAAAATGCTGCAGACTGCATGTGCAGGTCCTAGAAGGCAAGGTCTTGTGCACATATGAGAACACAACAATACTTGCCTGCAGTGTAGACACAAACAGTGCCTTTGCATCCACAGGTACCATAGCTCCCACAAGGGTCTTAGTCAGCAGTGGAGTCATGACCACTGCAGCAAAGGTGCTGACTGTAGTCATCATCACACTCAGCGCCACATCAGCATTTGCCAGAAAGGTGACTACATTGCTGGCTGTTCCTCCAGGACAACTGGCCACCAAGCAAATCCTGGAAATAAACTGCATAGGCTAAATTTTTTGGGTAGCAACAGCATTAAGTATTCAGACCTGTCCTGACAGTGTGGAAGATGTCCTAGCATGTCCCTGCCAAGGTTGAAAAGATCCCCACACACCTAATTATTGGACCTCTGGAGTCACAGAGCGTGTACATGAGGGAGGCTTGCAACAGCCAACATGTACATGCACACCTTGCACATGCTGTCTCGCAGAATGACTACCAAGACAGCAGGGCAATCAGCAATTATGAAGGCTTTGCCAAGAGTGCAGCAGATTAAGACAGCAGCCAGCCTGCCAGATCCAACAGCAGGTGTTTTGTTGGTGTTTCACCCACATTGGGATACATGCCATATACATATGTTATATACTATGTTGAAATACACATTTTAAATTACATATGTTATATACACGCTGGTGTTTTGCCCACATTGGGATACATGCCATACCTATACACACACATATATATATGAAATTAGTCAGTTGGAAAAGGCTTTACCCTATGGCAAATGGTGTGGGCAGCCCTGCCAGTCTTGATACCACAAACCCCATCAAAGGCATGATGGTGTACTGCAGCACTGCTCCCAGCATCACTCTGCCAGGCGCTGCAAAGACATTCTGAAAGTCCTGCACTGCATAGACCCACACAATGTGGAGCTTGAAACTTGGAGTGACGTGGCATAAGGACTACGGATGAAGGAGCTTGCAGGTCTGTCTGTGAGAATGGTCTTGAAGCCAGCAACCAAGTGTAAAAAAGGTGCACTTCAGCAGAACAAGACAAGCAGTATTGCAACATGGTCACAGCAAACCATCAGTGCCGGTCAGGTTTTCTACAATCAGCTGCTGCTGATGCTGACCACCTGCCAGCAACATTGGGTGTTAGCACAGACTTGGTCTCACCTCCAAGCTCAATGTTGTTCCCATGGCCAGCATGGTCATTGCCAGACCAGCTGTGACGTAGTCCTTTTTGAACCAGAGAAACAAGGGTGGGTGCATGACTGCTGCCGTACATGCAATTGCCACCCAGACTGGAAAATAGCTTGTCAAGAAAGCTGAGGCTTTGGCAAAGCCAGTTGGAGCTGCAGGGGGCTCAGATGGAATGCCTGCACAATGAGTAACATGAGCTGGCTCTTTGTGCCGAAAGCACATTTGCTAAGTTTTGTCAAAGCTGCAAATCCTGCATACCTTCAGAAGATACAGCAGCAGCTGGCTGCAGGCTTGCTCTGTCACTGTAGGCAGGTTTACATCTAGGCAAGGAGCGATAGAGCAAGCCGCGTCGACCAAGTACAGGACAGAGTCTGCTTGCAAGGGGTTTGTAAGTGTCACAGTGACTGGTAAGGTCTGGTGGAGCCTGGCAGCACTGCCTTGGACGGGAGAAGCCAACGCATCCAAGCCCGGTGAATGTGCCTTGCATTGTACGATTGACAGCCGCTTCTACGCACAAGGCGCTGTGCGGAAGTTAGCAAATAGTGGATCAAGTGTCACTATCGCAACCAGGACTTGGCTGTTCAGTGGGTCGCCATAGCTGCCAAGGCCGATTTTTCTGCTGGGTATTTACGTAGCCGCTGTTGGACATCATAATGAGAGCTCTACCCTTGCGCAATTTTTGCAAGTCGACAGGTTTGACCTAACAAAGCTGAAGAAGACCGCGGTCCTTGCGTTTGAAAGCGGTGTTCGCGAGATAACATCGATGTGGCGCAGCTCGTGTGCGCAACAGCCTGATGGCCATGGGCAAAACCTGATTACAAATCCAAATGTGCATCGACTGCTTGAGTATCGCTGTTCTTGCTGCTCGCGTGCCTTGAGCCGCAGGTCGAATAGGTCAACGTACAGGCATGCACGTTCTAGAGAGCAGAGGGTGTTTTTGGCAACTTGTTGTCAATGAACGATGTGCTCGTGCCCGCTCTCGGAGAAAAGCCGTGGCCTGCGCGCGAGGGTCATTAGGTATAGCAGGTTGTAACTTGATCAGGTCGACACTTGTCAAATCAACCTAGCTTGTCACGTTTGCAGACTCATCCAAGCACGCAGTGGTCGTGGGAGGCGGGTGGGGCGGTTTTGGGGCTGCTTATGCCCTTCTCAAAGCAGGAGTAAGGGTAACCATCCTGGACGCCAGCGAAACGCCTGGCGGGCTGAGTGCTGGCTGGCGAACACCCGGAGGTCGGTCTGTCGAGGCAGGCATCAAAGGGTACATCACAACTGTCTCTGCACCCACAGCTTGTTCAGCATGCATGCGTTCGGCCCCAGCCCTATCACCAACTATGTGTATGCTGCAGATTTTGGTACCAGTACAGCAATATCAATGCTTTGGTGGGTGAGCTCGGCATTGACGATCCCTTCACAGAGTGGACTCGCAGCAGCTTCTGGGCTCCTGATGGCCTGCAGGTAATGCCCCACCTGTCTGAGCACGCTGCGCTGCAGCTGTTTGCAGTCAGTTCTCTGTCTGGTAGTATTGACTGTACAGCAATGCATGACAGCTCATTTCTAAAGAAGAGCTGTCACCATTTTGAGAATTACATGCATCCGCGCTTTAAAGCTAGGACCTTTGCTGAGTAGCATGTGTGCCCCCCAGACGGACAGACACACAACAAAAATGCACCGAAGCCATACATGACAGCAAAGTACTGCACACAATGAAGCTACCGTCTGAACAAATTGTCACAAGCAACACAGCAAGTCCTCATGCAACCCTGCCAGCTGCTCTTGGCACACTTCTGCTACATCGTCTTATACTTATTTACATCAAGCCAACTATCTCTTGCTATGCAAGCTATGCGCATTGCCACGCAAGCTATGCGCATTGCCACACACCCTTTTGCATCTCAAATGCAACTCAATGACTCCAATTTGCAGGTCAAATGTAATCCAGCGACTCCAACTCACAGGTCAAATGCAACTCAGTGACTCCAGACAATTTGTTGCGCAATAGGTACAGTCGCCAATCTTCCAGAATCAGCCACGGCTGCCAACTCCTCTTGGCAGCTTCATCTACACCTTCCCTTATTTCACCAAGCTACCCATTTGGGACCGCCTAACAGCCCTGCCCTTGCTAGGGCCCTTGCTGGAGGTGGACAGCAGTGAAGAAGCTTACAACCACTATGACCAGATATCTGCCTTGGACCTTTTCAAGAAGAAGGGGGTGTCTCAGCGACTACTCAGGTGATCTGACGAGGCATCAATCGCAGCACAGTCTCATGTACAATGTCCTGCCTTATGCAGTTCACACTTGTAACAATTGCCCTCAGCACTGCATCACCTCAGATGCACATTGCAAATTAAATTGAGGTCAGATACTCTACACCATATCTGACTTTAGAAATCAAAGATTTCAACATACTGGTCTCTAGACATCCTGACGACCCAGATCCTGTGCATTTCAACACTGGGAAACATGCACAATGTTACCTAATAGTTATCTGTGGTCTATCAAGTTCAAAACATTGCAGGCTGCCAAAAACACTGCGCTTGCTAGTCCAAAATCCTGCCAAATCTGTGCATCATGGCACACACAAAAAAACAAAAGGTGTTGCAAAGCCTGCTGCAGGCACCATCTGGAGTACATCCTGAGGCTTGTGCTTTCTGGCTGACTGCAGGGAGTTCTTAGAGCCCATGTTGCTGGTTACATTATTTGCTCCAGCCAGCCAGCTATCAGCAGCAGCTGCCCTAGCAGCTCTGTACTACTTTGTACTCGCTCATCAGGTGAGTTTCAACCATTTCAGATTTGCCTCCTTTTTGCGCTTTGGTGCAGACAGACCTCAAACTTCATGCCTGGACATTTTGACGTGCAAAAGCTGTAGATACACTGCATGCAGCCTATGCTCTTACTGTTAGTACTGGACTCAGCTGCTATATTTAGGGCCTGAACCCTAAATAGGCCTGAACCCTAAGCAGTTCCTGCATTCCTGTGGCAACAAACTTTGTGCCGCGACTTCATGGCATGCACCAGCTCCGCGCGCACGATGCAGCCTATGAACCCGGGTTTTTGAGCTGATTACTTTGGAAAGACAAGACCTGTCCCGCACGCACCTAGCTTATCATGAGCTGGGAGGCATTATTATTATTGTTGTTGACCGTGTTATTGTTGTTGTCATTAACAATAACTGTTATTTGTATTATTGTTGTTATTATTTCAAGCTGAAGCTAAACGAGCTTTTGCTTTGTATAAGTGCAACCGCTGTACAAGCTCTGTGTGCTAGTACTGGACTCAATTAATACCTGCGCTTCCTTTGGCATTAACTGTAAGGCTCCCATGCAGGCAGACTTTGATGTGCGCTGGTGCAAAGGACCCGTTGTGGAGCGCCTTTTCAAGCCCCTCATTGCCAAAATCGAAGGTATGGGAGGACAGATACTTGGGGGACGCAGGGTGCAGCAAGTACACACTCAGGGCAGATTATCAGGCGCCAGGTGACAGTTCTAATCCTTGCTGTCTGCAGTGTCATTATGGTATATCAGACTTGTGCAACTTGTCCAAAACGAACTGAGGCATGGTAGTAAGCTGTGTGTGGCTAAATCATCTTTCTTGTTTATCACTGGAGCAGAGCACCTCAACATTGTGGGATCATGCATACACAGCATATTGTCTTGAGTGCCTGCATGACAAGCAGGTCAAGTGCACCCTCACTTGAAGCTAGATACAGGACAAACTGGTCTGCATTTCATGTTCTCACGCTGAAGACACTGGCTTTCATATCAAGTGTGGTCTGTATGTCATGGAGTGACACCATCTGGTCTGCATGTCCACAGGTCATATGTGGTTTTCATGTCATATGTTTTGTGCAGGTTGAGTGTGAGCAGCTCATCAAGTGAGGAGGAGGTCTTTGATGCTGACGCTGTGGTGTTTGCTGTGGGCGTGAAGGCCATGCAAGGCATTGTCAGCAGCTCCCCTGATCTAGCTGCATGCCCTGTAGGTATCCCCTTCATCCTCTTCTTTCTTTGTTAAGGACCACACAGACAAGGGGGATGATACCCTCTTGGTAGGGATGCTTTTGGTCCCCTTCTGTCTCCTCTTCTCTTAGTTTTGTTACATGTCCCTCTCACCAACAACCCCCTCTTCTCCCTTTGTTAAGGATCACACAGACAAGGGGGGGAAATACCTTATTGACATGCAGGCATTTGGTCCCCTTCTCTTTCCTCTTCTCTTAGTTTTGCTACTTGTTTCTGGTGTCTTTGTTCATCGTTAGCTGCAGAAGCTGTTCAGATGTTGCCAAGCGTTCTTTTAGATTTGCTACACCTCTCCTTTGTCTTTGTTCATCATTTGCTGCAAAAGCTGTGCAGACGACGCCAAACATGGTGCGCGCTGTGGCATTGCATGAGGAGTGAGCATTGCCAGTACTGAATAAGTACACAGATCTGCTTGCACATCCCCAGGTCCATTGGGGACTGTCCATTAGGGGCTGTCTATTGAGCAGCAGGAGCTGTGCTACCTTTGTATGGACAGCTGGCTTGCCTATTGTTTGTGGCATAACACCTCTGACAGTATGACATACTGTACTGACAGTGTAGCATTGTTGTGTCTTCTAGAGCTACAAACTTTGCCCCCTTTTTGGAGGCAGATATCTTGCGTATCGTTTGAGGCTATTGCATGCTTACTTGCAGCATTGTGAGCATGACAATACCTGCCCTGTGTGCCTGTTTGTAGCCTGGTTGTAGGAGTACACAGCTGTGAGGCAAGGTATTGTGTTTCACTATCAATTTGTCAAGCGTCATGATGCGCATTCTTCCAGTTCCTTGCTGCTGCTGTACTCTATGCGAGCAACTCATAGACGTCATCGTACACATAGTTAGACATCACTCTTTGCTTTGACCATAGCTTCTGCCCAGCGTTGAGTCTTATCGTTTGCAGGCATTTTGGAAACCCAAAAGTTTCCAAGATTTTGATGGGTGACAGGGTTTAGGTTTCTAGCGACGTCTGCATTTTCCATCTTTAGGGTTTAGAAACCAATGAGATTCAATGGCGGGCATAGAGTTCCTGCCAAATGAGCTCATGCAGTATGAATGTTTGCATCCCAGGCATTGTTGCTTTTTCCCTGCTTGCTGCTGATACTTGGTGTTGTTTTGTCATAGTTGCAGCTTTACAGAGAACAATGATCAGGTGTGAGTGCTGTCCCCAACGCTGATCCATGAAGCCAACATGTTGGTTTTGCTGCCGCACAGGAGCTTGCAAGAGTGAGCAACCTTTCTACAGTGGACGTGGCAGCTGTCAGGTTGTGGCTGGATAAACTGGTACAACCTGACACCCCATCCAATGTCATGGCTGGCTTCGATCAAGGTGTTGGTGCTACCTTTTTTGACCTCAACTCGCTGCAGGTGCTACACATAACCCAGGACGAGCATGTTGTGCTCACCTGTAGAGCAACTGCTGCATTGTGTCTGACCACTCATCCCTGCTCTTTCCGTTTTTTGCGACAACACAGAGACAAGCGCACTGAAGTGAGGAACCCCTTGAAACTTGGTCCATCAGCTGGTTGCTGCAACTTTGATTGTGCCTACACATGATGCATCAGCTCTACATAGCCTTACCAGATGTCGTCAGTGCCCTACTGCTGCAACTCTTGCCTGTAACCTGCAGTTACAGACTCACAAACCTATCCTGTGCAGCCCTTGTCAGATGATTCCAGTCTTCAAACTGCTTTGTGCAATGATGACATGAGCTTGAGTGTCACTTCACTGTGAGCCCACATGACATGTAAGCATGAGCTGGTGCTGCAGGATGAGTACAGACAGGAAGCTGGCAGTGTAGTTGAAGTAGATTACTACAATGCAACCAGTCTGTTGGGGTTGACAGATGATCAGCTCATACAGCGCACACTGCACACCTACCTAGCTGCTTGCCAGCCTGCTTATGGCCTCTGCCAAGTGCAAGATGCTAGTGTACTCAGGTACAGCCTGCTCTGCATCACCAATGCAAGCCAAGCTGTTTGCACGATGAGTAGTCATTAGAATAATTATGACAATTAGAACAATTAGAAAGCAGCAGCCCCTCTTCTGGTATCGAGCTTCCTGCACATTGGGTCTGATGGTCTGCCTGTGCAGCAGTCTCCCCAGATGCATGCTATGCCTCGTTGCTTGATCTTTTCCAACAGATCTTGCCCTTTCACTGAGCATGCAGTAAACCTAGACAACACTGTGGACAAACGAGCTGTCTCATGACAAGCATCTGAAATGTAGGTTTGCTGGAGCAGTGACAGCATTTGCCCCAGGGTCACATGCAAGCATGCCCCCCACAGTGGTCAGTCTGCCCGGGGTCTTCATGGCAGGGGACTGGCTGGCCCAGGGCCCTGCCACTCATGGGGCCAAAGGGCTCAGCCAGGAGAAGGCCTATGTCACAGGCTTGCAAGCTGGCAACCAGGTAGTTGTTGCTCACTGTGTAAAGCAAGCGTTGTGATGTAGCTGCCCTGCATGCTGCTAAGAATCAACGCCAGAAGGTGGTATATGTCAAAGGCTTGCAGGCAGGCAACTAGGTGGACGCCATAGATGGTGCAACCAGATAGTTTCCATTGACTGTACAAAACGACCTTAAGACCAGGCTGGCAACCAGGTATCACCGTATAAGCAAACATCAAGCTGTAGCTGTTTTGCATGGTACTCAGGGTTCATGTCAAGCTGAAAATCTGTTCGAACAGGCTTACTGGCAGACATACACATGGACATGCATGGGACCGATGAGAAATCACGCTAGGGAGGGCAATTCAATGATAGGCCCTACATAGAAATTTGATTTACAATGTCATTTGAGCTTTCAGTACAGCACTTAGCAACATCATGCCAGCGCTGTGCTAGTAGGCAAGCCTGTTATTTACACTGTCTGGGTTGAAGGCATGCGACATGATAGAAAAAGTTGTTTCCTTATGTGCTACAACAGCAGCTGCATGCTGTAGAGTCCACAACCGCCTGCTGGTACATTGCAAGTAGCATCAGAGGCCGTCAACAAGCTTGCAGCCTGTATGCTTGATCAACTTGCATGGATGCTTCACTGTATATTGTGCCCCAGTAAACAATCAAGAAGCTAGAAGTGTGTTCAGTGACCTTGCAATGCTTGCAGGCCGCCCAGATGCTGAGTCATACACCCCAAGTGAAGGTGCTGCCAGTGGAAGCTGACGAAGCACACATAGTGTCAGCCAAAAAAGCGGTCAAGCAAACTCGCAGCGCATTCAGCATGTTGCCCTACAGTGCATAGATTTAACATGTGTTGTGACGGCGATATGCCAAAACAGGAATTGACAGATTGATGTTAGCCATGGGCTGCTCATGAACTCAAGACGTCAATGCCTGTCCAGGCAATAAACTCCTCGAATTGAGTCTTGCAGGACTTCATATTCGGATGTCTCCTACAGCTGAGAGGCGTCGCCTTCAAACTTGTTGCAAGGTTATGAGCACTGCCCACGTAGCTATTGTTGCAGCAGCAGTTCAGAAAATGTGATGTGGTCATTTCATTTTGTCAAATTGAAACACTTTTGAATGTGCAAGACTTTGAAGGGAGTATCCCTATCACAGACGTATGTTCTGGACACGGTAGTTGATAGGTCAATGACAGCCTTGCCAGCCGCATAGCTGATTAAATTGCACCCAGTGTCATTGCCGATTTCAAAGTAACATCAGTAAGTATTGTATACTCAGATTTATACAAACTTATCAGATCTCAGCCAGAGCTGCCTAACAAACGTATCCTGCATGTTCAAAGAGCAGCAAACCAGTCTTGAACTACAATATATAACATGGGCATACCGGTAAGTGGGATATGGGACATATGTATGACCTACCAGAACCATGAAAGTGTACTCAAGCAATGTTTGCAAGCGATCTGCTAAAGTGCCATAATTGGCAGCTCTGGCTGCTCCTAAAGCCAATTGCCATTGTGGGCGTGTCATCCAAATCTGTCTCCACCATTGCAACACTGTTACTGGCAGCTGCAGCCGGTCAACATTCTGTAGCTGCCTGTGAGCATCTAGATGTCTGATACAGAAGAAGCTGACCACAAGAGATTCAAGATCATCTGCAGGACTGACTTTGACGCAGTCAAGGCCTTGAGTGAGCTGTTGCAGAATGCTGACTGAAGCATAGTGTACTGTGCCCTCATATGGCGCAATTTGCTGCAGTGTAGCGCTCCCCCAATCCACCAGATATATGTTGGACTTTGTGTGCATCAGGTTACGTGGCGTTACATCTCTGTTGACAACAAGTTTGCCGTGAGCTGCCTGCACATGTACCTATTGCATGTCATCGACATTGCTTGTGAAGCGATTGCCCAAAATGCAGCCATGCATACCAGGTCCCCCCTTGCTCAACAAGTATGCATGCAAAAAAAACTTGCTTTGGGGTAAGGTAGGAAATGCTGCCTACAAGGCAGCTAGGTATTGACAAGTTGCTCCTACCTTCAGGGTCTGTACAACTGCAGGAAGGCTGTTGTGAAGGTCATACTCAAACAAGGCCCCAGCTGTCAGAGGGGCCAAGCCAGGCCTCATCAGTATGCTGTCACAGACGCACTGACTGCGCAACAAGTTGGGGATGCCAGCAATGCCTTGCAAGGATTGCAAAACTGCGCACTCTTGAGAAAGGTCTCGGCCAAAGGGCACCTTGGCAACAATCTAGCAGTCCAGAGCACACAAAGTGAACAACATGTGTTCATTACTGGGTAGGTCCAGAAAGTTTGACGCACATGGACACTCAGTGCACAGTTCCTGCAGACTTTGCACACAACCACAAACCTTACAAATAAATTCAGCTCAAATGCATGCTGAATACAATTCTTTGCAATATGAACTCATCTTGGTAAACATGTTGATCACAAGCACAAGCAAAGTTGCATGCTGTCATGCCAGATTGTTGGTTTGTGCCCTTGTTGGAATTGCAAAGGAATGTGGAGGAAAAGCAACAATTTCCCAGGCATTGCAACACAAATTACATTGTAGGACATCACCTTTTGCTCGCCTTCTGAAGCTTCGTACACATGGCTGGTTGCTCCAAAACCAAGCAAGCCCATGACTTGGATGCTTGGGCCAAGGTTTGGCAACTCAACAAACCACCTTTGAGGTTCACAACTAAGCAGCTGGAGGAGAGTGTGCTTGACATCGGGCAATCGTGCAGACCTCTCATAAGACAGATTCTCCCCCACTTTCACTTCAGCACTCATATCAAGCCTCACAAAAACCAAAGTGATGCTACAGAAATCTGTCAGCCCTACCAAAACCGTGCTCCGCAAACTGCGTGGCAACTGTTGCAAGAACACCCTGCCACACAAGATGGCCTTGCCGACATTTTCATCGTAGTCGTGGTCTCCACCCTGTGGCTTGAAGTTGATGATAGCACCTGTGGTAAGGGCATTGCAAGGCTTGTCACGTAGGCCCATAACGACATCGGGCTTCAGAACACTGCCGCAAACGGAGGGCTTTGTGTGAACATCATGAAACACAAACGGCGTGTTGACTGGGGCTGAGGGCAATAGTTGAGCAAAGAGGGACTGCAGCCCTTTCTTATGACCCTTCTCAGCTTCTAACAATTGAGTGCTGGAGTTCGTGACTTGTGCCCAGATTGGGCTGTCCCAAGACACATCAAGAGCTTGTGGCGACGGCACTTCTATCTTTGGCTTCGTGTTGGCTTGACTTCCCATTTCTTGAAGTGTTGTTGTGGATATCACGGTTGGATTATTGATCATTGCTCTCAAGTTTGCCATGTCACGTCTGTACTCGTCAAGCCCATAATCACTTGGTCCTGTGCATTAAACAAATGTCAGCACAGATAAATTTGTAAGATCAGAATCAGAAT
>JAABUP010006096.1_pt1 | contig 17578 bp, 18 predicted proteins | sample 5559201 | NCBI WGS metagenome assembly JAABUP01 (sample SAMN10711887, study PRJNA513373) | rock metagenome | isolation source: Antarctica rocks | place: Antarctica
AGGCGGTATGCGCGGCCTCCAACGCCAGCGGCAGAAACACCGGTGCGCGGCCACGCCGCGACGGGTTCGGCGGACGCCTCGTGTTCTCGGAAGCAGTTCCGTTCACCTGACGCGCCGCTTTCACCGTATTCTCGGAAGCCATACCGCGAGTCTACTTCCGAGAAGTAGTCTTCTCGGAAGTAACGCATCAACCCTCAGCCAACCTGCGAATGAAGACCACCGCGTTTGCGGCTGGTGACACGTTCCTTACCGACACCCCAACACCCCGGCCTACCGCTCCGCGCTGCGCGCCGGTCGGGTCGACGTGGGTGGGGAAGTCCTCGTGCCGCTCTGAGTTCGCCGACGTCCCGCACGATCGGGAACCGCCGCCAGTCACGGTGACTACGGACGCTGCCCTATCGCTGCGTGGCAGGTGGCCATCGCCTCGGTCAGGCGGCCCACCGAACTCTGCACCCCCCAGCGCCCGGCCAACTCGGCCAGACCGACCGGGTCAACTGGCACCGGGGGCAGCGCGTCGTCGCCCGAGATGCGCACCGGCGCGTCGTGGACCACCCGCACCACCGGTAGCGCAGCGTCCAGGTAATCCTGCGCGGCCAAGAAGCGGGCGCGGACGGTGTTGCCCAACCCGGACTTCGGGTCGTCCATCGCCGACTGCAGTGCCTGCAGCGACCCGTACTGCAGCAGCAACCGAGACGCGGTCTTCTCACCCACCCCTGCCACCCCGGGCAGGCCGTCGGAGGGATCACCACGCAACAAGGCCAGCTCCGCGTAGGCGGCCCCGGCCCGCTCGAGCGGCACACCGTAGCGCTGCGCCACCTCCTGCGGCCCGAATAGCTCCGCCTTGGCCAGGCCCCGGCCCACGTAGAGCACCCGCACCGGCACCGGCAGGTCCGCCACCAGCTGCAGCAGGTCGCGGTCTCCGCTGACCACCACCACCGGGTCGGTGCGCTCGGCGGCGGCCAGTGTCGCCAACACGTCGTCGGCTTCCATCTGGTCAGCGCCGGCGGTGGCGATCCCGGCCGCGCTCAGCAGCTCCAGGATCACTGGGACCTGGTGCGCGAGTTCGTCGGGCGCGTCCTCGGTGTGCCCGTCAACCGACCCTTCGACCACCCGGTGCGCCTTGTAGGACGCCACGGCATCGACCCGCCACTGCGGTCGCCAGTCCAGGTCCAGGCACACCACCAGCCGGCGGGGTTGTTCCCGGCGGATCAGGGTGGCGACCATGTCGGTGAACCCCCGCACCGCGTTCACCGGGCGCCCGTCCGGGGAGGTCAGCGAGGTGGGGATGCCGTGGAAGGCGCGGAACCACAGGCTGGCGGCGTCCAGCAGCAGCAGCAACGGAGCCGTCATGGTAGGTCCGACGCGAGGAGTGCTGCGGAGCCGAGCACCCGGGCGACCGCGATCTCGATCACCACCCGCGCCGGGTTGACCCGCGGCTGGCGGTAGCGCACGGTGTAGCGCGCCACCGCATCGGCGACCGCAGCCGGATCGGTACGGACCGTGGCTGTGCCCTCCAGCGAGAGCCACCGTGCGCCGTCCACTTGGCACACCACCACCGGGCCACCTCGGGCGGCGTGCCGCGCCTTCATGCTGGTGCCGCTGGTGATGACCCGGGCCAGCCCACGATCGTGGTCGAAGGTGAAGCCGACCGGCACCACGTGCGGGCTGCCGTCGGCGCGCAGGGTGGTCAGGGTGGCCAGGTGGCGCACGGTGAGGAACTCCACCGCCTGCGCAGGCAGCTCAGCCGGGCTGATGGCCACCGCGCTCACCTCGCCTTGGACGCCGATGACATGTGGAAGTCGGGGATCCGCATGGGGGCCACCGCGGTACGGGTGAACCAGTCCTTCCACTCCCTGGCCAGGGTGCGTTCGGTGGCCCCGACCTCACTGACCCGGCGCAGCAGATCCAGCGGGCTTTCGTTGAACCGGAAGTTGTTGACCTCCCCGGTCACCTGGCCGTCCTCCACCAGGTACACCCCGTCCCTGGTCAGCCCGGTCACCAGCAGGGTGGCCGGGTCCACCTCCCGGATGTACCACAGGCAGGTCAGCAGCAGGCCACGCTCGGTGCTGGCCACCATGTCTGCCAGCGACGCCGCCGACCCGCCGGTCAGCAGCAGGTTGTCCCCGGGCACCGCGACCGGCGCGCCGAACTCCGCGGCCGCCGCCCGCGGATAGGTCAGCGCGTTCACCACCCCGTCCCGCACCAATTCCACCCGCCCGGCGTCCATCCCGTTGTCGAACACCGACATGGCGTCGTCGGAGGACGTGGCGGCGACGAACGGGGCGTATTCCAGACCCGGAGCGAACGGGTCGAAGGCCAGGGTCAGCGGCAGGTCCGTGAGCTTCTCCCCGACGCGGGTGCCCCCGGCCCGCGACAGCGCGGTGTGCCCCTCCTGCGCGCCGCGGCCCTCCATGGTCCAGGCCAGGTAGATCATCAGGTCCACCGCGGCCGAGGAGGGCAGCAGCGTCTCGTACCGCCCGGCCGGCAGTTCCAGCTGCCGCCGCCCCCAACCCAGCCGGGTGGAGAGGTCCTCGAGCATCCCGGGCAGGTCCACATCGGTGAAGTCCCGGGTGCTCACCCCCGCCCACGCGCTGGAGCCGTCCCGCTTGGCGTTCACCTCCACCGACCCGGTCGGTTGGGTGAACCGGCGGCGCAACCCGGTGGAGCTGCCCAGCCAGGTGGTGGCCAGCTGGTGCTGGGCGAAGCCGTAGAGCACGTCGGTGCCGGCGAACCCGGCGGCCAGCTCGCGCGCCAGCTGGGTGAAAACCTCGATCTCGGTGTGCGCCACCGGGTCATCCCAGGCGGGTTCCGCGGTGTGCCCGCTCACCAGGGGGGCGGCGTCGCGGGCCGGGCCGGCTGCGCGGGCGGCGTCCTCGCTGGATCGCACCACCGCGGCGATGTCGATGGTATCCACGCTGGTGGAGCTGACCACGCCGACGCTGGTCCCGATCACGCTCACCACCGCCCAGGTGCGCGAGGTGCTGACCCCGTTGGTGGTCATGGTGCTGTTGGCCCAGCGCAGCGACGCCTCGCTGGTGTCGGTGACCAGCACGACGGCGCCGTCCACCCGGGACTCCGCCAGGGCCGCCTCGATGAGTTCCTGGGCACCGATCATGCGCTGGCCTCCTGTGCGGCACCCTCGGTGCGGGTGTTGAGGACGTTGACGCCGCGGAACAGCGCGGACGGACAGCCGTGGCTGACCGCGGCCACCTGCCCGGGCTGGGCTTTGCCGCAGTTGAACGCCCCACCCAGCTTCCAAGTCGATGCGCCCCCCACCGCTTCCATCGATCCCCAGAAGTCGGTGGTGGTGGCCTGATAGGCCACGTCGCGCAGCTGCCCGGCGAGTTTGCCGTCGCGGATGCGGTAGAAGCGCTGCCCGGTGAACTGGAAGTTGTAGCGCTGCATATCAATTGACCAGGACTTGTCCCCGACCACGTAGATCCCGTCGGTGACCGCCCCGATCAGCTCTGCGGTGTTGCGGTCCATGACCGGATCGGGGTGCAGGCTCACGTTGGCCATCCGCTGGATAGGCACGTGGTGCGGGGAATCGGCGTAGGAGCAGCCGTTGGAGCGCGCCAAGCCCAACCGGGGGGCAAACACCCGGTCCAGCTGGTAACCCACCAACACCCCGTCGCGCACCAAGTCCCAGCTCTGGGCGGCCACCCCGTCGTCGTCGTAACCCACCGAGGACAACCCGTGCTCGGTGGTGCGGTCCGCGCTCACGTGCATCACGTCGGTGCCGTAGCGCAGGGTGCCCAGCTGATCCGGCGTGGCGAACGAGGTACCGGCGTAGGCCGCCTCGTAGCCGATCGCCCGGTCGTACTCGGTGGCGTGCCCGATCGACTCGTGGATGGTCAGCCACAGGTTGGTCGGGTCGATGACCAGGTCGGTAGGACCGGCGGTGACGGTGGGGGCCTTGACCTTCTCGGCGAGCAGCTCCGGGATCTGGGCGAGCTCGGTGTCCCAGTCCCAGGTGCTGCCGGCCTGAACCGTGGTGAGGTATTCCCAGCCGCGGCCCACCGGGGGGGCCAGGGTCCGCATGGTCTCGAACACCCCGGCCACCCGGTCGACGGTGGTGGCCTCCACCTCAGGGTGCAGCCGCACCCGCTGCTGGAGGATCGCTGACCCGGCCAGGTCGGCGTAGTAGGTCTGCTCCTTGACCTGCAGGCAGGACGCGGCGACGTGGTCCACCCCGTCGGAGGCCAGCAACCGCCCGGAGTACTCCGCCAGCAACCCGACCTTGTCCGCGGTGGGCACTATGAAGGGGTCTTGCAGGTAGCTCGACACCCAGGTGGCGGGGGAGTCCGTCGTGCCATACACGGGTTCGTCGACCAGCTGCACCCGCTCACCGTTGAGTGCGCGCAGTGCCCTGGCGACGGCCACCGCCCGTTCAGCGGTCTGCGCGGCCACGGCGGGGGTCAGCTCGGCGTGCGAGGCGAACCCCCAGGTGCCGTCGACCACCACCCGCACGGCGAGTCCCACGCTGGCGGAGTCGGTCGCTGACTGCACCACCCCGTCGCGCAGCCGCAGGCCCTGGGTGAGCAGCCGGTGCACCCGCAGGTCGGCGTGGGTGGCCCCGAGTTGGCGGGCTTGGCTCAGGGCGGCGTCGGCGAGAGAGTGCAGCGGCAGGGCGAGGAACTCCGGGTCCACCGGTTGGTCGTGACTCACCCGGGCACGCTATCGCGCTTGCCCGGGCTGCCGCGCCCCTTTCGGGCTGCCGCGCTCCGCCGCCCGTTCAGAAGACCCGGTAGGGCAGGAACTTGCCGTCCAGGGTGATCACCACCCGGTCCCCGGCCGGATCGGCCTTGCGGGTGATGTCCATCCGGAAATCGATGGCACTCATGATGCCGTCGCCGAACTCCTCGGTGATCAGCGCCTTCATCGCGGTGCCGTACACCAGGGTGATCTCGTGCAGCCGGTACAGCAGCGGGTCGGTCGGCGGAACGGTGGCCAGATGCCCCTTCTCCCGGTAGGTCTGCAGCAGTGCCACCACCTCCGCCGACAGCGCCAGCACCTCGCCCAGCAACGCCGCGTCTGCCGCGCCCATCGACTGCTGACCGTGTAGCGCCGAGGCCACCCACACCGGTGCGTGCTCGACCCGTTCGGCGATCTGGACGTAGGTCAGGCCGGCGGCTGCCTTAGCCGCCAGCATCTGGGCGACCGCAGTGTCGTTGTCGATCATCTAATGCTCATCTCCGTTCGGGGCAGGTGTTTGCGTCCATCCTGGCGTGCCACCGGCTGATCCGGCAGGGTGGGGCCATGATCGAAGTCACCCATCTGACGAAGTCCTACGGTGCCACCCGCGCCGTGGACGACCTCTCCTTCATGATCCGGCCGGGGGCGGTCACCGGGTTCCTCGGCCCTAACGGCGCCGGCAAGTCGACCACCATGCGGATGATCCTGGGTTTGGATCGGCCCACCGCGGGGACTGCGCTGATCGACGGTAAGCCCTACGTGAAGCTGAAGAACCCGCTGCGCCAGGTGGGTGCGCTGCTGGATGCGAAGTGGGTGCACCCCAACCGATCCGCCCAATCACACCTACGCTGGATGGCGGCCTCCAACGGCATCCCGAGGACACGGGTGGCCGACGTGCTGGGCCTGGTGGGACTGACCGAGGTCGCCCGCAAACGCGCCGGATCGTTCTCGCTGGGCATGTCGCAGCGGCTGGGGATCGCCGGAGCGCTGCTGGGTGACCCGGCAGTGCTGCTGTTCGATGAACCCGTTAACGGCCTCGACCCGGAGGGCATCGTCTGGATCCGCCGGTTCATGCAAAGCCTGGCCGCCGAGGGGCGCACCGTGCTGGTCTCGAGCCACCTGCTCTCGGAGATGGCGCTCACCGCCGACCAGCTGGTGGTGATCGGCCGCGGGCGGCTCATCGCGGACTGTTCGACGGCCGAGTTCGTTGACAGTGCCAGTGCGAGCGCGGTCCGGGTCCGCAGCCCGCAACTCGCGTCGTTGCACGCGGCGATGACCGGTCACGGTCTGACGGTGCGGGAGGACGGGCCGGACGCGCTGCTCGTCACCGGGTCCAGCACCGAGCAGGTGGGCGAATTGGCCGCGAGCAGCGGGGCCATCCTGCACGAACTCAGCGCCCAACGCGGCTCACTGGAGGAGGCGTTCATGCAGCTCACCGGCGGCGACGTCCAGTACGCCAGCTCCCCGCCCCCCGCCCAGCCCGGACCGGCCCGGAAGGTCGCGTCATGACTCTGCTGAACGTCGAACGAATGAAGCTCACCTCCACCCGCAGCCCCTGGTGGTGTGCGGGGATCGCCGTGGTGCTCACCGTCGGGCTCACCGCGCTGTTCAGCGGTTTCTCCCGCAATGCCGTCGGCCCCAACGGGGAGCGGTTCACTGTGACACTGGTCGACGCGATGGGGCCGGCAGCGTCCCTGGGCCTGTTGGTGATCATGGTGATGGCTGCGCTCGCTGTGACGAACGAGTACCGGTTCGGGGTCATCCGCACCACCTTCCAAGCCGCGCCGCATCGGTCAGCGGTGATCCTCGCCAAAGCCGTCGTGCTAGCCCTGGTCGCCGCTGTGCTGGCCCTGCTGATCGCACTCCTGGTTGTCCTCGTCGCGCGGCTCCTCACCGGTACCGCATTGCCCGTCAGCACACCTGGCGACTACCGCAAGACTGCCGGGCTGGCCCTGGTCTACGCGGTGGCCGCGGTGCTGGCCGTTGCCGTCGGCACCCTGTTGCGGCAGTCGGCGGCGGCCATCGCGGTGCTGCTGCTCGTCCCGGCGGTGATCGAGAACTTGGTGCTGCTGATCCCGAGGGTGGGCAAGGACGTTCAGGGCTGGTTGCCGTTCACCAGCGCCAACCGATTCCTCATCGACCCCGATCCCGCCGCGCCGCTGGGGCCATGGGCGAGCCTGGGCTACTTCGCCGGGATCACGGCGGTTCTGCTTGCGGTGGCCTTGGTGGTGGTCAACCGGCGCGACGCCTGAGCTTGCGGGTCGGGCACCGTCGGGCACGTTGGTGCGTTGACGGATTGAAGCCCACCCGAGGAGTTTGATGGTCATGGCGTTGATCGTGCTGCTGGTGCTGTTCCTTGCGGAGGTGACCGCCCTGGTCGCGGTGGGCAGTGCGGTCGGGGTGGCGCCCACCGTGCTGTTGTTCGCCGGTACCACGGCGGCAGGTGCGGTGCTGCTGCGCAACCAAGGTCGGCACACCATGGCCGCGTTGCGCGACGCCCAAGCACGCCACCGCGCCCCGGGTCGGGAACTGGCCGACGGCGCCCTGGGTGGTGTCGGCGCCCTGCTCATGGTGTTGCCAGGGTTCGTCACCGACGTAGTCGGGTTGCTGCTGGTACTACCCCCCACCAGGGCGCTGGTGCGCCCGCTGCTGGTGACTGCGCTGGCGCGGCGGGTGGTGGTGGTCCCCGGACCGCGCACCGACCGCGGTGTCGTGCTGGAGGGTGAGGTCGTCGCCGCCGACAACGCGGCGGGAACCGGGCGCACCCCTCTGGAGCGCAGCGCCCGCCGCTGATCCACACTCAGTGGCCATGAGCACCGAACTGCTGGCGGCCGCCGCGGTGTACAGCCCGTCCGCTCCGGAGGCCACCGCGATGGCGGTGCGCGACGGGACCATCACCTGGGTCGGCTCGCAGGCGGTGGGTCGCGCACTGCACCCGGACGCCGAGGTGCTGGAGTTCCCTGGGGCGTTCCTGGCCCCGGCGTTCGTCGACACCCACGTGCACACCACCTCCGCCGGCCTGGCGCTGCTCGGCCTGGACCTCACCGCCGCCGGTTCGGTCCGGGAGTGCCTGGACCTGGTGGCTGCTCACGCCGGTCGCGAACCTGCCGGGGTGCTGTGGGGGCACGGCTGGGATGACTCACGCTGGCCCGAGCGGCGCCCACCCACCCGGGCCGAGGTCGATTCCTGCGCGCCCGGCCGCGAGGTGTACCTCAGTCGTATCGACGTGCACTCCGCGCTGGTGTCCACCCCCCTGGTGCAGCGAACCGACGACGTGAGCGGGGCCGCCGGATGGTCAGCGGAAGGACCGCTCAGCCAGCGGGCGCACCACCTCGTGCGCGACGCGGCTCGGGCGGGTCTCGGCCCGGATCAGCGTGCGACCGCCCAGCGAGCTTTGCTCGACCATGCCGCTGCCCATGGGGTGGTGTGCGTGCACGAGTGCGGGGGAACGGAGATCGGTGGGGTCACCGACTTCCGGGAGCTTGTGCAGTTCGATCACGGGGTGCAGGTGCGCGGATACTGGGGGGAGGCGGTCGCCAGCGTCGAGCAGGCACGAGATGTGCTGGCGCGCACCGGGGCCCATGCTCTGGGTGGGGATCTGTTCGTGGACGGGTCGTTGGGCTCGCGGACCGCGTGGCTCACCGAACCCTTCTGCGACGATCCGCACTCCGCCACGAACACCGGCACCCACTACCTGGAGGTGGACCAGATCGCCGCTCACCTGCGGGCCTGCACCCAGGCCGGGGTGCAGGGCGGATTCCATGTGATCGGGGACGCCGCGGTGGCCGCGGTGGTCGCCGCGTTCGAGCGGGTGGTCGGTGAGTTGGGCGGCCCGGCCGTAGCCGCTCGTGGTCACCGCCTGGAGCACTTGGAGATGGTGAGCGCCGAGCACGCCGCCGCGTTGGGCGGCTGGGGTGTAATGGCCAGCGTGCAACCAGTGTTCGACGCCCTGTGGGGTGGCACCGACGGGGTGTACGCCGAGCGGCTGGGCCCGGTGCGGGGGCCGACGCTGAACCCGTTGGCCACCCTGGCCGCTGCCGGGGTCGCGCTGGCGATCGGCTCGGATGTTCCGGTCACGCCCCTGGACCCGTGGGCGGCGCTGCGGGCTGCGGTGCACCACCGCACACCGGGCCAGGCCATCTCCCCACGGGCCGCTTTCACCGCCGCCACCCGCGGGGCGTGGCGCGCCGGGGGGGTGCGGGACGGGGTCGCAGGCACGCTGATCCCGGGGGCACCCGCCTCCTATGCGGTGTGGGAGGTCGACGAACTGGTGGTCAGCGCCCCCGCCGACGCGGTGCAACGGTGGTCGCTGGACCCGCGCTCCGGGGTGGCCCCGCTGCCCCGCCTGGATCCGGCAGCACGGCTACCACGATGCCTGCGCACGGTGCACCGCGGCAGGGTCGTCTTCGCCCGCTGAGGGTCGTCCGTACGCTCGGTGACTATGACCGAGCGTCGTAGGGTCCGGCGCCTGTCGTCGTGGCAGTGGGTGCTGCGCTGGGTGGGCGCGGTGGCCGGGGGAGTCCTGCTCTACGCCAGCTTCCCCCCGCGCCCGCTGTGGTACCTGGCGCCGGTCGGGATCGCCATGCTGGTGCTGGTGCTGCGGGGCCGGAGCATTCGCGCCGGCTTCGGCTACGGATACCTCGCCGGACTGGGCTTCTTCGTCCCGCTGCTGCCGTGGGTCGGGGTGTACGTCGGCTCGCTGCCGTGGCTCGCGCTCGCCGTCGCCGAAGCCGTGGCGGTAGGGGTGTTCGGTGCGCTCGCCAGCCGGTTGTGGCGGTTGCCTGGGGCGCCGCTCTGGTTGGCCTGCGCCTGGGTGGCCACCGAAGCTGGCCGGGCCCGGGTCCCGTTCAACGGCTTCCCGTGGGGCCGGTTGGCGTTCGGGCAGTCCGACGGGGTGCTACTGCCGCTGGCCAGCGTGGCCGGCTCACCCGGGTTGACCTTCGCGGTGGCCATCACCGGGACCGCCCTGGCATCGTTGCTCGTGCACACCCGCGACCGACGACGAACCCTGGCCGCCCTGGCTGGACTCGGGGTGCTTGCCCCGGCCCTGTTGGCGCTCGTCCTGTTGCCGGGGGTGCGGGCCACCGACACCAGCTCGTCCACCCGAACGGTCGCCCTGATCCAGGGCAACGTGCCCCGGTTGGGGCTGGAGTTCAACGCCCAGCGCCGCGCGGTGCTGGACAACCACGTTGCGCGCACGCTGCAGCTTGCTGCGGAGGTGACCGCCGGTCGCCAAAGCCGCCCAGAACTGGTGATCTGGCCGGAGAACTCCTCCGACATCGACCCGCTGCGTAACCCGGACGCGGCTGCGGCGATCACCACCGCGGCGCGTGCGGTCGGGGTGCCGATCCTGGTCGGTACGGTGCTAGGCAACCCGGACGGCACCACCCGCAACACGTCGATCGTGTGGGACCCGAGCACCGGCCCCGGTGAGCAGCACACTAAGCGGGTTCTGGTGCCCTTCGGGGAATACCTGCCCTACCGACGCTTCTTCCGGATGTTCTCCTCCTACGCCGACCTGGCCGGCAACTTTGTGCCCGGCAACGGCAACGGGAAGCTCACCCTCAACGGTGTGCCGATCGCGGTGGCCACCTGTTACGAGGTGGCCTTCGACAGCCTGATCAGGGATTCGGTGCTCGCCGGGGCGCAGGTGATCACCGTACCCACCAACAACGCCACCTTCGGGCGAACCGAGATGACCTACCAGCAGCTCGCCATGTCCCAGGTCCGGGCTGTGGAGCACGGCCGGGCGGTGCTGGTCGCCGCCACCAGTGGGGTCAGTGCGATCATCGCCCCGGACGGCACCGTGCAGCAGCAGACGCAGATCTTCACCCCCGACGCTTTGGTCGGTCGGGTTCCGCTCCGGACCGCGACTACGCTTACGACTCGGCTCGGAGCCGGCCCGGAGATCGCGATCAGCGCGTTCGCCCTGGTTGCGTTCGCGGCTGCCCTGCTGCACCCACGTAGCGGGACCCCGAAGACGGAGTCGGCGGTCGCCGACGAGGAGGTTGTGCATGAGCGAGCAGTCGCACCACGCTGACCAGGTGGACCCGCCGACCGTGCTCGTGATCATCCCGACGTTCGACGAACGGGAGAACCTGCCGTTGATCGTGCGGCGGTTGCACTCCGCAGTTCCCGCGGCGCACGTTCTGGTGGTCGACGACGACAGCCCGGACGGCACGGGGAAGGTGGCCGACGCCCTGGCCGACGACGACGACCGGGTCCACGTGATGCACCGGACGGTGAAGGCGGGTCTCGGCGCGGCCTACATCGCTGGATTCCGGTGGGCATTGCAGCGGGACTACGCGGTGATCGTGGAGATGGACGCCGACGGCAGTCATGCCCCCGAGCAGCTACCCCGGCTGTTGGACCGCATCGGTTCCGGCGCCGATGTAGTGCTCGGCTCCAGGTATGTGCCCGGTGGCAGCGTGGTGAACTGGCCCAGGCGGCGCGAACTGCTCTCCCGCGGCGGCAACCTGTACTCGCGACTGGCCTTGGGAGTGCCGATCCGCGACATCACCGGCGGCTACCGGGCGTACCGCCGGGAAGTTTTGGCGTCCTTGCCGCTGGATGCGGTCGCCTCACAGGGGTATTGCTTCCAGGTCGACCTGGCTTGGCGCGCGGTGAAGGACGGGTTCACGGTCGCTGAGGTACCCATCGCGTTCACCGAGCGGGTGATCGGCGAGTCGAAGATGAGCGGCAGCATCGTCCGCGAGGCGCTACTGATGGTCACCACGTGGGGCATCCGCAACCGGTGGCAGGGCCTGCGCGCTCGCCGAACCTCCCCACCTCGCAAATAGCGGGCTATTTGCGCTTCTAGAGCCCGAAAACGTGCAAATAGCCCGCTATTTGCGGGAAGCGGGGAAGCGGGGCTCAGGATGCCTTGCGGCGGGCCTTCAGCAGCTCCAGACGTTCGTTTAGCAGCTCTTCCAACTCGTCGGTGGAGCGGCGCTCCAGCAGCATGTCCCAGTGGGTGCGCGGCGGCTTGATCTTCTTGGTTTCCGGGGCCACCCCGTCCATCAGGGTGGACTCCCGACCGTGCAGGCGGCATTCCCAGGTGCCGGGGAACTCCGCGTCGTCGGCGAAGGGCACCTCGAACTCGTGGCCTTTCGGGCACGCGTAACGGGCGGCCAGGCGCGGAGCCAGGTCGTGGTCGCGGTCGGTCTCGTAACTCACCGCTCCGAGTCGGCTGCCTCGTAAGACGCGATCGGCCATGGTGGGTGTCCTCTCCTCGATGGTGCCATCGTGCAGAGTCGTCGATGACGCCGTGTACCACTCGCTCATCTCAACGACATCATGGCGCAGGACGTTCCCGACACCCTTTGTTCGCCGTCCCGGGTGCTCCGGTTCACCCGCCACCCTCGCGTTGTGTACACAAAACGTCACGCTGACGCCCCGTCTAGTCGCGTTGTGTACAGAAAACGCGAGGTGGGGGGGTCACACCACCGCAGGCACCGGGTTGCCGACCGCGCGGATGGCCCTGGCTACCGGCACGAACGACACCAACACCAACCCGGCGACGAAGAACACCACCAGCGACACGATGGCCAGCCGGTAGGAACCGGTCTGCTGCCCGACGAAGGCGAACAGGAACGGCCCCAGCCACGAGGTGGAACGCTCCCCGATCTCGTACAACGAGAAGTACTCGCCCTCCTTGCCCGCCGGCACCAGCTGGCTGAACAGCGACCGGCTCAGCGCGTTCGTGCCGCCCAGCACCAGCCCGATGCCCACTGCCAGACCGTAGAATTGCAGCTGCGCGCCAGGTTCGACGAAGTAGGCCGCGCCGACCACCACCACCCAGAGCACCAGGCTGCCCATGATGGTGCGTTTCGCCCCGATGCGGGCGGCCACCCGGCCGTGCACGACACCTCCCACGAAGGCGATGAACTGCACGATAAGGATGGTGGCGATCAACACGCTCTGCGGGAAGCCGAGCTCAGCCGAGCCATACTGGGCCGACACGTTGGCGACGGTGGAAATCCCGTCGGTGTACACCAGGTACGCACCCAGGAAGCCCAGCGTCAGCGGGAACGCCCGCGCGGAGCGCAGCGTGTGCCGCAACTGGGTGAACCCGGCGGCGAGCAACGCCAAACCCCGCTCGGTGCCCTCCGGAGCCCGGCGGTCACGCAGCCGGTGCAGCGGGATCAGCGTGAAAGCTGCCCACCACAACCCGGCGGTGAACAGGCACACCCGGACGGCTTCGGCCTCGGTGAGCCCCACCGCGTCGTGTCCCAAGAAGATTCCCAGCTGGCCGAGCAGCGCTACCCCGCTGCCGAGGTAGCCAAACGCCCACCCCCGCGCGGACACCGCGTCTCGCTCATCGGCGAAGGCGATCTCGGGCAGGAACGCGTAGTAGACGACCACCGACGCGCCGAAGCAGATGTTAGCGCCGATGAACAGGACCACGCCCAGCCACCAGTTGGTCCCACTCACCAGCGCCAGCGCAGAGGTCAAGCCAGCGCCGGTGAACGCGAAACCAGCCAACATCCGACGCTTGTTCTGCCGGCGGTCGACGATGGCCCCGGTGATCGGCAGCACCAGCACCTGTACCACGGTCGCAACGCTGAGCAGGTAACCCCACAACGACCCGGCGGGCAGACTCAGGCCGAGCACGCTGACGTCGCACCCGACGAGCTGGGTGGCGCAGGACTGGCCGTTGCCCCGGGCGTCGGCCTCGGCGACCGAGGACAGGTACGTGGAGAGGAACACGGTGACCACCGACGTGGGGAACACCGAGTTGGCCCAGTCGTAGAACACCCAGCCCCGCTGCTCACGGCGGCGCTGCTCGGGCGCGCTCTGCAGGGTGCTCACGCCGCGCAGGCTAGCCCCTAGGGCGCCACTGACCGCGGGATTCGAGCACCTCGCGCAGCACATCGGGCGCATCGGTGATGACCCCGTCCACCCCGCGGTCTAGTAACCCGTGCATCAGCGCGGCCTCGTTGACCGTCCACATGTGCACCTCCCGGCTGCCGTGGTGGACTTCGCCGACGAAACGACGATCCACTACCCGCAACCCCCATGCGCCCACCGGGACCTGCGCCACGTCGCCGACCGGCAACCCGGTAGTCGGCATGCCGACCGGCAGCAGCGCCCGCACCCGCAAGGCCGCTACAGACGTGGGTCCAAGCGAGGTGAGCAGCCGTGGCCCGGCCAACCGGCGGAGCTGGCGCAACCGCGGCTCGGAGAACGCAGCCACGCAGACCCGATCCCAGGAGTCGGTGTCGGACAGGACCGTCAACAACGGCCGGACAGTAGAGTCGGCCTTGACGTCGATGTTGAACCGCGTGCGTGGAAGTGCAAGCAGCACTTCCGCCAGGGTCGGCACCGGTTCTCTCCCGGCCACCAGCAACCCCGACAGCTCGGCGGCAGACAACGTGGCGAGGTGACCGGCGCCGCCGGTGGTACGGGCCAGGCCCAGGTCGTGGTGCAGTACGACGACGCCGTCGGCGCTGGTGTGGGCGTCGGTCTCCACGTAGGCGTAGCCCTCGTCGACGGCGCGGACGAACGCCGACAGGGTGTTCTCCATTCCGGCCAGGTTTCCGATGTGCCAGCCGCGGTGCGCCATCGCGCGCGGATACGGCCCGTCCAGGAAGGGGTGTCGCACCGGTGACGACGGGGGCATGCGTCGTAGTCTGCGCTGGTGGCTCGACGAGCGGTGGCGTGCGCATGGTGCGGGCGTGCGGTAGCAGAAGTCCCGTTGGGCCGCCAGCGCCGTTACTGTAAACAATCTTGCCGCCAACGCGCCTACGAGCAGCGCCAAACCCTGGAGGGCACCACGGTGCCATCGGACGCGGTGGTGTTGACGGCGGAGGAGGCCAGCGCACTCGCCGAGCGGGCGTTCATCCTGCGCTGCGCGGCGGAGGACGTGGTGACCGCCGTCGCCGATGGTGCCGGCGCGGACGAGTTGGCCCCGCTGTGCGCGGATCTGATGGTGCTGGCGCGGGCAGCCGAGCGGTTGCGCTGATGGCCGAGGTGCACCATGGATCACTCACGGTCCGGGGCCTGCGGTCACCGGTGCTCTCGGCCGGGGACGCCTCGTCGAACACCGCGGTGGTGGCGGTGCACGGCAATCCCGGTTCTGGCGAGGACTGGCGGAGTCTGCTTGCGGCAGTGGGGGAGCGGCACCGTGCGGTGGCCTTGGACCTACCCGGTTTCGGCCAGTCGGACAAACCCCGCGACTTCGATCACTCCGTGGCCGGGTACGCCGCGCACCTGGAAGCTGCACTGGAGGAACTGGGGGTGGGTCGTGCGCATCTGGTGCTGCACGACTTCGGTGGGCCATGGGGGCTGGCGTGGGCGGCGCAGCACCCGGAGCGGGTCGCGAGCATCGTCCTGATCGATACGGGGGTGCTCGTGGGCTACCGCGGGCACTGGCTGGCGCGGGTGTGGGTGACGCCGGGGCTAGGGGAGGCGGTGATGGCCACCGACCCCCACCCTCGGCTGTTCGGTGCCCTGCTGGAGCACGGCTACCCCGGAAAGTCCCGCCCGCCGCGGTTGCCGCGGGCGTTCGTGGATCGAATGGCGCACGACTTCGACGCCGACACCCGGCGGGCAGTGCTGCGGTTGTACCGCTCGGTAGTGCGCAATGCTCACGAAGTGCCGCGGCTGGCGTCGGCCCTGCGTGGCCTGGACTGCCCGGTGCTGGTGGTGTGGGGTGGGCGGGACCATTACATCGGGGTGGAGCACGCCATGCGGCAGCGCGAGGTATTCGACCAGGCTCGGGTGGTGGTGCTGCCAGGCAGTGGGCATTGGCCGATGATCGACGACGCGGCCACCGTGCAAGGCCTGGTCGCGGACTTTCTGGGTTGAGTCGGCCGGTCAGGGGAGAGTTGCAGACACGCGCAGGCGACGGCGGGCAGGTGGCGATCGCTGCCTAGCGTTCCTTGGTGTACCGTCCTTTGACGTTGATCTTGAGTTTTCAGGCGGCGTTTCCCAGCCTGGCGTCGTCGATGTAGCCGCGCACGTGCCGGTCGATGGTGTGCAGTGCCTGGCGTAGTTCGAGCGGGGCCGGTGGGGCATCGGCGGCGAGCAACGGACGCAGCAGGCGGTTGTGGATCTTGGTGTAGAAGATCGCGATGCGTTGCCCCTCGGGAGTGAGCTGGTAGGAGACCGCTGAATTAGGCAGTTCCTGGGTGGGCGCCGAACCGGCCGCAAGGGCAGCGAGCGGCAGCGTGCCCGCGGGCCGGCCTTCTTCTCGGTGGCTGGTGGGCGCTGGGGTCGCCGTTTTGGGGTCATCTGGGCGCGTACCGGGGCCGGGGACTTGGCCCGTTACCTTCTTGGTGGCCCTCGAGCAAGGGCTGCAGGCCACCGTTCGCGGCATGACTGACTTCCCCTGTCACCCATGATCTGGGGGGTGTTGTCACCGGGTTCGGCGGACGCCCGTGACCGCTGATAGAGACCTGGACTCGAGAAGATGGTCTGCTCGTAACGTGGCTGCCGGCACAGGAGTCCTGGTCGCCTGCCGTCGCGGAGGAGGAGATCTCTTGTCGGAATCACACAACCCGGCCGCGCCGACGTACGCGGTGTTCTGCGGGGTCGACGTCGGTAAGGCCGAACACCACGCGTGCGCTGTGAACCCGGCTGGGGCGAAGCTGCACAACAAGGCGCTGCCCAACGACGAGGCCGCGCTCAGCACGGTCTTGAGCGGGTTGATGGCCCACGGCCGGGTCCTGGTCATCATCGACCAGCCCGCCTCGATCGGTGCGCTCACCATCGCGGTGGCCCGCAAGCTCGGCATCGACGTCGCCTACCTGCCGGGGCTGGCGATGCGGCGGATCGCCGACCTGCACCCGGGTGAGGGCAAGACCGACGCCCGCGACGCCTACATCATCGCCGACGCCGCCCGCACCATGCCCCACGCGTTGCGCCGGGTCGGCACCGACGACGAAACCCTCGCCGGGCTGAGCGTCCTGGTCGGTTATGACGATGACCTCGCCGCCCAGTCCACCCACCTGTCCAACCGGCTACGCGACGCGCTGCTGCACGTGCACCCAGCGTTGGAACGGTTGCTGGGCAAGCACATCGAGCGCGGCGGGGTGATCGACCTGCTCGCCGCGGCCCCACCCCCGCGGCGCTGCGCGCCCTCGGCGAAGACGGGATCCGCACCGTGATGGCCACCCGCTCACCACGGTTGGCCAAGACCCCGCCCGCCACCATTCTGGCCGCCCTCGACGCCCAAACCGCGGTCGTGCCCGGCACCACCGAGTTCGGCCGGGTCATCGCCGGGGTCGCCACCCAACTCCGCCAGGTACGCACCGAGCGCACCGCCCTGGCCGTCGACGTCGAAGCCCGCCTGGCCACCCACCCTCTTGCCGAGGTCCTGACCTCCATGCCGGGCCTCGGGGTCAGGACCGCCCTCAAAATCCTCACCATCGTCGGGGACGGTGCCGCGTTCCCCACCGCCGGGCACCTCGCGGCCTACGCCGGACTTGCCCCCGTCACCCGCCGCTCAGGCTCCTCCATCAGAGGCGAGACCCGCTCCCAGCGCGGCAACCACGCCCTCAAGTCCGCCCTCTTCTTGTCGGCCTTCGCCAGTCTCGCCGACCCAACCAGCCGCGCCTACTACGACAAGAAACGAGCCCAAGGCAAACGGCACAACGCCGCGCTCATCTGCCTCGCCCGCCGCCGCGTCGACATCCTGTTCGCCATGCTCCGCGACCGCAAGCCCCACCCAACCACCCATCACCACCTCACCCACCCCCGACGCCCTGGCGGCTTGACACCGTCATAGAGACACCCCCCCCGGCCCCGGGGGGGTGGGGCTCAGGTCGGGGCCAGTTCCCAGGTGCCGCTGATGCGGGTCAGGCCCCGGCTGATGAGGTTGCGCAGGTTCAGGGCGGCGGTGCGGCGTTTGAGCCACGCGTTGTTCTTGGTCGTCCCGCGG
>JAABUP010006097.1_pt1 | contig 17577 bp, 13 predicted proteins | sample 5559201 | NCBI WGS metagenome assembly JAABUP01 (sample SAMN10711887, study PRJNA513373) | rock metagenome | isolation source: Antarctica rocks | place: Antarctica
ACGTACTATACGTCAATATCGACTGAACTTCAAACGATATGGAACCCTATACCCCCCGAGGAAAAAACGAGGCTGTTGTTCGAAGGTGACACCTGATATGAAGCAGGTAGGTTAGATCTGGAGATAGATCACCTGTTACTAACAAATCTATTAGGAACTGCTTATATATCTCGACGAGGAACCTACAGCGGATCAATGAGATATGCAGTACTTCCTATTTGACGAATTTGAGGTGGAAATCAATCAGTCTAGTATAAGTCAACTACTGAAACAACTTCATTGATCAAGGAAGAAGGTAGGGCTATTTCTATATAGAGTATTCATGTGGCTAATCAGGTAGTAACTCTGTAGGTTCAAAGACGTGCCCTAGAACGTAACCAATTCCTCTGAGACCATTGAATGACTCAATTGAGTCAATGAACCGTCAACCAACTAGTCTTTCTTGATGAGAGTGCTGCAAATGAATGTACAAAAGATAGAAAATATAAGTGAGCACCTGTTGATGTCAAGACAACTCTCTTCATCTTTCATAGAAGGTCAGAATGCTGAAGTATACTGTCTGCATATGCAGTGAAGGGCTATATAGCATGGCGAGTTATTCAGGGCTCCTTTACATCAGCTTTATTTAATGCATTTGTGAAGAAGAAGGTTCTACCTGTTACAGTCAAACTGTAACTGACTAGTATGTTCTAGAGAATACACAAGAAAAGGGTATACCTGAACATAGGCTCACACAGCTCTATATGCTCATGGTGAGCTCAGTGAGACAATAGACCCTTAGCAGATCTATCAGCTCTATTGCTTTATAGCAAGCAGTGCAAGCACAGCAATTCTATAGTATATAGTAGGACCATTTCCCCTATGGAAATGGGTTGTGTTCAACTCAATACAAGTTACCAACTACTGGTTTACCCTACACTGCACACTGAGACTCTTATATCAACAAGCACAAATCTTTAGCTTTAATATTCAAGGCATCTCAGATCAGGATGTAACACTTTAAACATTCTTACAATATAAGAATGACAACCAGTGCACAGAAGTCAGCTTTGACAAGTCAAGTCAACCTTCAAGACCTTCAGCAAACAATCAATGTACTTAAGATATCAGCATCTGATGCATTCACAGATGAGAGAGAGAAGCTGTGAGCCTTCTTGATCAAGCTCAAGTTATATATTGAATTCAATCAGGCAAAGTTCAGGTTCAAGATGAACAAAGGTCTGTTTACTGTATTGTACCTCAAGAATGCAGCATTTAATTGAGTTAACCTCAAACTGCATAAGTTTCTTGACAAGACACTGAAGAAATGAATGAATGATAAGGAATTCATATTCAACAACTATAAAAAGTTCAAGAATGAGCTTCAAAGAGCCTTCAAGATAGTTGATGAGAAATGAGCAGCAGAAAGACAACTTCACATTCTGAAGATGAATAAGTTGACAGTCAAGTATGCAGCAGAGTTTCAGCAAATTGCAACCCTAATGAATTGAGACAATGATGCTTTAGTATTGTAATACTATTGAGAACTCAACAAGACTATCAAAGATGAGATAGTCAGAATGAATCAACCTGAAGAGCTTCAGAATATGATCAATATCTTCATCAACATCAACAGTTGTCAATGAGAACAACAGATGAAGTGTACAGAGCACTACACATCAAAGATGTGAAAAAAACATTATATTCTCAGAAGAGGTGACTCTATGAATCTCAATGCAATTGAGAAGAACTGTGAGCAGCAATCATGAGTAAAGCAAGAACAGCGCATGAGCAAGCCCTATAAGCCTCAACTTTGATGAGCAGAGACTTGTGAATGTTATAACTGTGAAAAGCTCAAACATCTTGCAAGGACCTGTAAGAAACCTCAACAAAAGAGAAAAGAAGTTGCAGCAACAAATACACACATAGTGCATGACGCCCTGAGCTGAACAGTCTGCTACAACAACATGTGCTGAACACATATGAGCAGCAAAGATGAAGTCAAATGATACTCATAAAGACTCAAGAAGAAACAAAATGATTATAACACAACAGGTCAATTGAAGAGATTAGCTATTCTAGAAAAAGTCAAGATCAAAGAGAGTGATACTCACAAAACTCAGGTAGAAGAAGACTACAGTGATAGCATCTGAATAGTTCTGAATTTGAACGCAAACTCAAAAGATGTCAACAACTGAGAAGTCAACATGAGACTCAAAACAAGACATGAGCATTCTGAGAATCAGCACTGAGAGATGCATCAACAACTGCTAAAAAAACAGTAAGAAGAGCTTAAGAGAGAAGTCAATGATCTTAAAAAGCAACAGAAAGAAACAGAAAAAGCAAAAGCATGCTTAAAACTTAACAAGTTGATGAAAGATGTACAGACAGCAATCAACTCAGTATCAAAACAACTTGTGTGAAAAACTAAGAGTCACAAAATCAAGATTCATTTATTCACAGAGTACTTGACATCAGATAATGATTGTTGAACCTTTTCAGAAGACTACATGCCACCTGAGTTTCTGAAGAAAGTGAAAGCACTTCAGAACCAGATTCAGTGAGAATATGATCAGTACAAACTGTGCCTACATTCAGAACAGTATATTGAGAAAGGCAGCAAGAAATACATACAACTGATTATACAAGAGATAGAGCCTGAATGACTTCAGAACCTCTGAAGAAGAGCAAGCAACACAGTACAGTTAAAAAACTGCAAGCTTCCTCAAAGAGACTAGAGAACAAGGAGCTTTTAATGTCTCAAAAGAACAGCAAAGACCATAAGATATGAGTTGACATTCAGGTTGAACAGAATAGACTTCTTCAAGCAATGGTAGACTCAGAAGCAATCAACAACTATATTTTGCAGCAAGCAATAGAAATGCTAGAATTAATGCTGCAGCAAGTGCTGAAGCCTATGCAGATATATATAATCAATGAAGAATTCAAGTGAATAACAGAACAGGTTCACATCAAAGCCATAATATTAAAAGATTCACAAGAGTTGATGTTTGATGTCCTCAACTCAATCAAGTATGACACCATACTAGAGATGCTCTGATTACGCAAAAAGAACTCAAGAATTGACTGAATCAGCAAAGAGTTATACATCATAATAGATGTGTATGAGATTCTTGAACAATCAGAAATGAGCTTATCAGAGCATAAGTCATGAGATCACAAAATACTGCTATTGAATGACAAGCAGCCAAAGTGAATGTCACTATACTCAATGAGCAAAGATCAACTCAAGAAAGTCAGAACTTACCTTGACAAGAATCTCAAAAGAGAATTCATCAGACCATCAAAGTCATTGACAGAATACTCAATTCTGTTTGTATCAAAAAAGAATAACACAAAGTGACTATGTGTCAACTACAGACAACTCAATGAGATAACTAAACAAGACAGTTATTTCTTATCATTAATCAAAGAGTTGCAAGACCGATTAAACAGAGTCAAGTGATTCACAAGTCTGAACTTGAAAGAAGCCTATTACTGAGTACAAATAAAAGAAGGCAAAGAATGAAAAACGGCATTTCAAACAAGATACAGACACTATGAGTACACTGTTATGCTGTTTGAGCTTAAGAATGCCCTCACCATCTTTCAAAGGTTAATCAATGACACATTGAGAGAGTACCTCAATGATTTTACAATTACATACCTTGATGACATTCTGATATACTCAGATGACCTTGAGACACACTGCAGCCATGTGCACAAGGTACTAGAAAAGCTTAACAAAAGGGCTTTGTATGTGAAAAAGTTAAAGAGCAGGTTTGAAACAAAGGAAATTGAATTTCTTGATTATGTTATTCAATTTGAACAAATTGAGAAGAACTCAAAAAAGACAGATGCAGTCAGAAACTGGCCTTTGTCAAAATGAGTCAAGAAAGTACAAGCCTTTCTGAGATTGATGAACTACTATCAGAAGTTTGTATCTAATTATGCAAAGATTGCAGAACTCCTCACACAACTAATGTGTAAGAACAAGAGATGACATTGAGATAAAGAGCAGAAGAATGCATTTCATGCATTAAAGAAAAGCTTTAGCAGAACAGCACACCTGAGAATACTCAATTCAACATGCAAAAAGGTACTGAAAATCAACGCATCAGATTTCACAGTAGATGCATGCTTGTATCAGATTGAGAATGAACAACAGAGACTCATAGTCTATCAATCAAGAAAACTATCAGAACTCAAGAAAAGGTACAAGGTTTATGACAAAGAACTTCTTGCAATAGTGAAAGCACTACAAGACTGAAGACCTTACTTTGCAGATACTGAGAAGCTTATTTAAATCTACACAAATCACAAGAATTTGAGAAACTTTGTAACAACAAAACAGTTGAATCAACAACAGGTTTGCTGGGTTGAACAGTTAGTCAATTACAAATTTCAAATTCATTACAAAAAGAGTAATGAGAATGATGAAGCAGACACTTTGAGTAGACAGCCTGATCATGAAGAAGTGAAAAAATCCACGCCAAAATTCTGAGTGAAGACAAAAAGAGAATCCTCACAAAAGGCTTAGCAGCAATGTACAAGATGAAGCAAGCTCTCTTAACAGATGAAGAGTTAATATAAGTATGTCACAACAGCAAAGTCAATGAACATCTTGAAGTCAAAAGAATCAAGAACCTCATACAAAGAAGACACAATATCAGCAACCTTAAGAATTGAATCACTGAGTACATTGTCAGATGCAATTCATGTCACAGAAACAAGATTCAGAGAGATAAAAGATATGACAGAGTAACATAACTAAACACACTGAATGCATCATGAGAGTCAATTATTATGAACTTCATAACAAAGTTACTAACATTGAAGGATTTGGCATGAGAAGTGAAATTCAACAGTATATTGACTATAGTTGATAGACTGATCAAGTACATCATGTTCATTTCATTCAAGAAAATCACAACAGCATCAGTATTGATGTACATCATACTGCAAGAATTGATTAACAATCACAGGCTATCAAAGAAATTTATCATCAACAGAGACAAGCTGTTTACAAGCAAGTTTTGAGAAATGCTCACAGCAGAACTCAGAATAAATCATAAGATGTTGATGGCATATCATTCACAGACAAATGAACAGAGCAAACAAATGAACCAGATGGTTGAAACGTACTTGAGACACTACGTCAATAAAAACCAGAATAACTGAGTACAACTGTTGTCAACAGCACAGTTTGTGTATAACAACACACAAAACAAAACCACAGAAGAAACACCATTTTGAGCAAATTATGAATATAACCTGAAGGTATGACAAGAATTGCAAGCGCATAAATCACAAAGCCAGAAAGCAATACTAGACATCACAGAGATTAAGAAGTTGCATAAGGATCTGACAAACAGAATTCAACAGCAAACAGAATGAACAACAGAGGTAAAACCTTTCATGGTTGAAGAAAGAGTTTATTTAAGAACAGACAATATTCATGTAAAGCAAAGAAGCAAGAAATTAAACAACAAGAGCATAAAACTGTTTAAAATCAAGAGAAACATCAAGAGGTTAAGCTATGAGCTAGACTTACTCAAGAAAATGCAAATACACTCAGTATTTCATGCATTCATGCTTCAGTGTTGCAATCAGTTCATACTGCTTCAAACCATCAAAACACCTGTCAAACTCAATGAGAAGTATCAAGTTGAGAACATTTTAAAACAACGGATGATTAGCGGGAAAACCCACTATCTTGTTAAATGAAAAGAATACAATACCTCAGAAAACACATGAGAGCTCAAAGAGAACCTACACAACTGTGCAAGAACACTATAACAGTTTGAGAGAGAGGCTCAAGGTCAATAAAGAAGCTAAAACTCATTGACTTCAGTAAGAAATCAAGATTAAAAGAATCAAAGGAGTTTTTCTCATCTTCAGTTTCATTGTTATCATTGCTCAGTTTAAAAGCAACACAGTGAACTTTAATGACTGTGCAAGACTCATTCTGTTTCAAAGTCTTGAAAAGGCAAAGAACCTTTACATTCAGCTTAAAAAGGTGCTCAGCCTGTTTCACACACTCATTCATAGTCACCTCAAGTTTGAGTTTCAGTCAAAGGTGAGCACAATTCAGAGAATTTAATGATATTAACACACACAGACAACCACAACAGGTGCACTCAGAACACTTTGCATAATCTGTCATAATAATACAGAAAGAAAGAGCAGCTGAACAATGATCACAAGCAATGAGAGAAGTGAAGCTGAAGGTTGCAATGGTTTTCACAAGGCAAAGACAATTGTGCTGCTTATGAGAAGGCATGACAGTGAGAAAGCTATCTGTCTTTATACTCTCACTTATATAAGCACTAAAGAACTAGCATCTAAAAGAGAAGGGATTGTGTTATGACCAAACTGTAACTGACTAGTATGTTCTAGAAAATACACAAGAAAAGAGTATACCTGAACATAGGCTCACACAGCTTTATATGCTCATGACAAGCTCAATGAGGCAATAGACTCTTAGCAGATCTATTAGCTCTGTTGCTCTATAGCAAGCAGTGTGAGCACGGCAATTCTATAGTATATAGTAGGACCATTTCCCCTATGAAAATGGGTTGTGTTCAACTCAATACAAGTTACCAACTACTGGTTTACCCTACACTGCACACTGAGACCCTTATATCAACAAGCACAAACCTTTAGCCTTAATATTTGAGGCATCTCAGATCAGAACATAACACTATCTCTATACACTTCATTTTCTGATTCTTAATCTGTTTTAGTACTTGATAATGCATCAATTCATTGCAGTCAGATATGTTTTTCTATACTAATTGATGTCTTTATGCTAACATATGTACAGAAGTTGATCAACATGTGTCAAAATGCAAGGGTTCATATTGAATACCTACTCTTTTATTCACCAGATCTCAACTCTATAGAACAGTTCTTTGCTCAGCTAAAGGCATGAATAAGAAAGCATTCTGCTATGACAGCATGCTATAATGACTTTTCAAAGTTTATAGAACTAGCAGTTGAGAATTTATCAATATATGACAATTCTGAGGCTCATTTCCACAGTTCACATATACAATGTTAGAAGAATATACTTGTAATTACATCAATTTATATAGTAAATCAAAGTTCTATCTCTCTATTCTCTTTATATCTATAGCATTCAATGTCATTTGCTTTGCATCCTGCTTCAAAATCTCTGACATCATCATATCATAACACTCTTCATCATACCACCAGTTTTTTAAACTAGCTTTGTCTGCAATTTAAAGCCTTAATTCAACAGGCACATTGAGACAAGTTCATGGTTTCTTCTTGTCTGCTCATTCTTGTACAGTTGTAAGCTCATAATGCTTTTTATTCAGTGCTCTATAGGCTTCTTCTAGTGCTTTTACTAGTGAGAGACTCTGATGTTGTAATCAATTGATATAGATTCATAGATGACTACCTCTGTCACCTATAGATTCTATAGAGCTGCTTGATAGATGTCTATTGAATGATGATGTAGATCATTTAAGAAAAATGATACAACAGAAAGGTACTGACATCAATGACAATGACAGTGGCACAGTTTCTGCAGACTGTACAGTCAAATTTGACTGTAATTGAGGCAGAGTGTATGCTGAAGAGGTTTCAGAAGCTGCAAACTGTTGCTGTTGCTGCTGACTTAGCATTGTCAATTGCTGTTGAATAGACATCATCATCTGATGAAATAGCAATGGCATTAGGGCTTCACTATAGCTATGACCTTGACCTGAGAGTTCTAAAGATGCATGCTCTAATTGACAGCTTGAGAAGAAACTTTTCACTGGTTTTTCTTTTCTTTTTCCTTCTTGAACTGCCTTCACAGACATAAATTTGAGGTCATTTAAAGAAGTAATCATATCAATGTTCTCATCCCCTCACCTAATAGCAGATATTCAGATGTCAAAGTAAGTCTTTATAACTGTATGATGCACCTTCTTCTTAATATAACATTATTCATCTCAATTAGAGCATTGTCTTGATGAACACCTATATTTTCTTATAAGATCATTCATAACTTCAATATTCTTCTTCTTTTGTTCAACCTGTACAGCTTTGACAGCAGCTGTGTTCTTTGTAGTAGTGGTAACTTTAGTTTTGTGATACAATTAATGCTATATCTATAGTATAGAATCAAAGACATACCTGTTTCTTTCTTACTGATGATGTTACCTTCTTGATATCATTATTATTATATGATGATGATGCCTCATGCTTAGTTCAAGCATATAGAACATCAATAGAAACCCTAATTCCTTTCTGAACCTTTTCTTTATCAACTCATTGAATCATTATAGCCTTTATATTGAATCAGCTATTACTCTTAGCCAAATTCACTGTTATAGAGTTCTTCTTTGATTTCATAGCCTTATGTCTGATCTTAGCCTTACTATGCATCTTATTGATCTGTCACTCATGTATATCATCATATTCTTTTGCTAGTTCTTGTTTCTCTGTCATAGTCTTTCAATATTGAAAGTGTTTAGGGCCTCAGAGTTCAACAGCCCTGAAATCCTGCAGAAGTATATCTTTTTCATAGGCAAATTGATACTCTATTAAATAGTCAATTGCCTTAAAAGGGTTCAATGTGTTCTTCACATTTGAAAGATCTGAAAGAGATAGAGAAGAGGGGGTTTTGTTTGATTGAGACTCTAATTGAGTGTTTTGAGGCTGCGGTGACGGCAAGGTCAATTTCAGCAGCGATGGTGAGGGTGCTTGCTGGCTAGCACGCTGGGGGGAAGGCTTCTTAGGAATTCCCAGAGTTAGGGCACATTTTCTAGGCATTGTGGTGGTGGATAATGGGTGGTAGGTACGTCTATCTGATTTTTTATGGCACCCCTATATTTTTTGGTGGGGTGTGTGCTCGCTACGATTCTGGCATACATTTTCGAAATCCACTGTAACAAAATTCTCCGCTACCCCACCAATTTGCGGCCAGTGGTACTGTAATCATTTCGATATCCACACACACAACGCAGTCACTTGGCTCACTCATGACTGCAGTATGTCTCTCGCTACTCGTGATTCTACTGTGAAGCTTCTATGTAACGTGTGTTAGAACAGCTACCACTGTTGTTGTTGATGTTGTTCTACTAGCCAGTCAAAGTTGAGGGTCAGAGGCATCAAAGCTCCTATGAACCAATAACGCGCTTTTTCCTCGTTCAATAATGACGGGATGAAGTACGGAACGATTGGGAGAGCGTCGATGCGCGCTGGTGACTCAGAACGGTACTCGTACAAGCTTGTGGAAGGGCTTCAGAGGCGTGCTGCAGCATTGGGTTGAGAGTCGGATAGTCATGTCCCGATTTGGACGAAGGACATCATGGAAATGGTCATTGTTGCGTTGAAGTATCCGCAGGTGCAAGAGCAGCTAGGTGATAAGTAACGAGTGTTGAGGTTATATCCCAAGCCCTCATGAACGAGGAGCCAGTACGAAGAGCCAGACGTACCCGACAGCTTCATACCCGGATTGCAATCTCGGTCTAACTTGTCGCGTCTCAATACTGTACTTGACACATCAATCACCTAAATATTCTATCGATCATATTTTCACCTTGGCTCATTAAGAATCTACATTAATATTACATAAACCTCTTCTCATCTCGCGCGTGTTGGGGGATTATGTTTCATTTCCAACGTTGGCTCTCGCTTTCATCGGCTATCTTTGGCCGGGGGTTTCCCCTCTTATCTGGTACCTGCCTCTTGCGGTCACAGTTCACCCCATACCTATGGAAAACCCCTCCTCTGCTATTTTGACTTTCACTTGTTGATCTCGATATCAATTAGGTAGGTAAAATGAGCCTATCCACGTGCAGGACTATACTGGGTCCTCTTGGCAGCATTGCATACCCGGATGTACTGCTTATCTACGTCAATCATACCCCCCGCCGGACTGACGTTGAATTCGATAAGGCAAGGCAACTCTCGAGTGAACCTTTAACTGCCCAGCATCAATATTAGAGGCAATCTTCGAGGCTCGCTTGAACACCGGCCTCGCAGTCATGGTGACCTTTACAGAAGAGAAGACGACTACCTCTATGGACCTCGAGAAGGAGCCCATCTCTGCCGAAGATACCGGCGAAGTATCGGAGAAGGTGCTGAAACATGCCCACGATGCGGACGAAGCGATGAAGGCCTTCGTCGGCCATGAAGGCGAAGTCATTCGACTCGACGAGGCGACGAACAAGAGGCTGTTGCGCAAGATTGACATGAACCTGATGCCGGTTTGTGGAGCTTAAGCCATTCAGCTAAAGTTCTTGCGCTGATGAGAATTTGTATGATAGCTCCTATGTGTGATATACGGTCTGAACTACCTCGACAGTATGTCTTTCTTCTGACTACCTCCAGCCGGCAGAGTGCTGATGGTATCATAAGAGACGACCTTATCATATGCCAGTGTCATGGGAATCAAGAAGGACATCAAACTTGTTGGGGATGATTACCAATGGCTGGGAAGCATGTTCTACTTCGGTGCGCTTTCCGTTCTGGAGTCTCGGGGATGATCAAGGCTGACAATATGGGTTAGGATATCTTGCCTGGGAATACCCAACTAATCGCTTACTGCAGCGTCTGCCCCTCGCGAAGTACTCGTCCTTCTGTATCATCATGTGGGGCTTAGTACTTTGTTGCCTTGCGGCAGTGAAGAGTTTCTCAGGGGCAATTGCCGTTCGGTTCTTTCTTGGCGTATTCGAAGCTGCGGTTACGCCTGGCTTCGCATTATTCACTTCGCAGGTAGGTCTTGATAACACCTCAAGGCCGGAACAGGACTTGCTAATGCTTGATAGTGGTATACCAAGAAGGAGCAAGGCACGAGAATGGGTATCTGGTTCAGCTTCAATGGCTTCGCACAGATCTTCGGAGGCCTGGTTGCCTACGGTATTGCGCGAGGGGCGCGCTTACATGGGTCCTCTATCGCGCCGTGGAAAATCGTATTCCTCGTCACTGGGGTGTTGACAGCTGTCATTGGCTGCATATTCCTGTTCGTCATGCCAGACAACCAGCTGAATGCTCGATGGCTGAGCAAGGATGATCGGTTACTGGCAGTCGAGCGTGTTCGCGTCAACCAGCAAGGTATTGGGAACAAGCACTTCAAGTTGTATCAGCTCAAGGAAGCGCTCCTTGACCCATTGACCTGGGCTTTTGCGTTTTACGCTTGCGCAGCAGATATCCCGAACGGCGGCATTTCCAACTTCTTCAGTCAGCTTATCGTCTCTTTCGGCTACACGCCGGAGCAAAGCCTGCTTTACGGGACACCTGGTGGTGCCGTCGAAGTGGTTTCCCTTATCGTCTGTGGTTATCTTGGTGACCGCTACGGCCATCGAATCTTAATTAGCTGTTCTGGTCTGGTCCTTGCCATCCTCGGCATGGTACTTATCGTTGCTCTACCGCTTTCGAACAATGGAGGTCGTCTTGCCGGTTACTACCTAACGCAAGCTAGTCCAACACCCTTCGTTGCTCTGCTCTCGCTCATCTCGACGAACGTCGCTGGATATACTAAGAAGACAACGGTGGCTGCCATATATCTCATCGCATACTGCACCGGTAACATCATTGGTAAGTACGACCTGGCCGCAACAGAGGCACACACTAATGGGCATCACAAGGTCCCCAAACGTTCCGACCCAAAGACGCTCCGCGCTATACACCTGCGGAAATCACCACCATCTGCTGCTGGGGCGCTTGTCTCGTCGATATGATCTTCATCTGGTGGTACTGTCAAAACCAGAACAAGAAGAAGGCGGCTTTCCGCGCACAGCCACACTACGGGAAGCTGCCGAACCAGGAATGGCTGGACTTGACCGACAGAGAGAATCCTGAGTTTGTATATACTTTGTAAACGGTTACTATCTTTTGGATTGCAGAGTGGTGTATGTTAGCGGAGCTAGCGGGGTGGAGGTTTTTGGCTATTATTTAAGTATCGAAGGAGACTGTCACGTATCTAGCAGTATCTACTTCGGGTCAACGACGAGAGACTCGATGTTATCGACGACGAGGACTGGAGACTACTGGTTATATGTATCATGTTGGAGCATCCCCATTGCACCAGCAGGCCCCATTGAAAACCCATTCATTGTGTCATCTGCACCACCCATCATGTGGTCCATCCACCCAGCTCCCCCGTAACCCACCCAAAATCCAAGACCTTGGTGTCGAGACAACGTCTCGTCCTTCTCTGTCAACCCGCATTCTCAGCGCGAAAGGTTCGATGAGCCTGTAGAGTTGGTACACACAAAGAACTAGCTAGAGTCATTATGAGCGGCAGAAAGCGCTATACCTACAGACTAACCCTGATATGAATATTGTATTGTAAGAGTAAGGCGTATCGACCAATCTCGAGGCTAGTGTTTATCTATCTGTCTATATGCCCTGATACTTGATTGTTTGGTAGTGGTAGATAAGATGGATTGCCTGTTGTTACTGTTCGCTTCACGTTCTATTCTGTTCATTCGCATTCTGCTCCGTTCTGTTTAGTAATACATTATGATTTGGCTGCACTACATACTTCTGAAGGGTACCAGAAGGGTTCTACATTGTATTCTACTGTACAATCTTAGGGATCTGAACGCCCTCACCGTTACTGTTACAGTTCTAGAAGCGACAAAGGACCACGGCGAGAAACTCAACAGTTCTGTAGACAAGAAGCAGAGCCGCTGCTTTGATCTCAGAGGATTTTGATATCTATATCCATATTCATCTTCTGGAAAGGAAGGAAGATAGCTTCTTTCGTCTGCAGACTCGATGGGAAAGTATTGGAGGTCCTTCGGGACTGTTGAGAGAAGGAGGGGTAGGTATGTTATGACAGGGTTGCTGAAGATCTTGCGAGCAAGGAGAAGGACAGGAGAGGAGTCTGTATGGGTATGATGGGTGGATAGGTCATCAATTGAAAAGTGTTTGCGGTCCTCCAGGGCTGTCGAGATGGTAGGTACATTACGATAAAGTAGCTGGAGAAATTTGCGGAGCTAGTTGGAGGACGGGAGAGGTGTCTGTATGGGCAGGGATGGATAGGTCTTTCCGAGCGCTTTAAGAAGTAGGAAGGGTCAGGACTAGCGCCTTTCACATTATGACATTCCGTTCGTTACTGACCGGCTATGAAGACCTCTAGACTTCTAGCGTAAAGCCAAGTCACGAGAACAAGAGGTAAGCTCAACTTATCAACACCCGTCCCTTAATCCTGCTTAAATCACTAGTAAGTCCTCCACAAACCTCCACCCAGTCAGCATACTCACAAGGCGTAGAAAGCCTAGTCCATATCTTCAACCGCGCTTCTTCCATACGCTGCACCCTTTCCTTCCGTCGTTTGCACTCTCCTAATTCCTTACGAGCTGCTGCTCTCTGAGCGTACACCCATCGCTCAATGAGTACTCGTGACCAAGGGTTTCCGAGCAGACCCCATTCTTCCAGTCGTGCCTCGTCCCACATGCAATACGCCCATTTTTGGAAGCGCTCAGTGGACATCAAGCGGAATTGTGGGCCGCCTTGACCGTACATGTGTGCTTTAGCGAGGTAGTCAAAGCCTGCGTTTGCCACGTTGGTGCCTTGACTGTCCGACCAGCACTTGGGGATCTTCTTGGCGGAGTTGTACTTGAGCCGGGTGGTATCATCTGATCGAAACCGCTCCAGCGCAAAAGGAAAGAAAACGCCGGGGCTGGCATATATGCCCAGTAAGCCTTTCAAAGCGTTCACTGCAGCCGGGAGTCACTAGAGCTCGGTGGAGGAACGGTATCTCGAGTAAGGAACAGACTTTGTCGGCCCCTCGGCTGATCGGGTTAGGGGTATCGGACTGAGTTTGCAGATAGCCGTAGACGCATTCCGGTTCCTCGACCTCCCAGGGACAAAGCCGGATTAAGAACGTCTGCGGTCCTTTCATTTGGGTTCGCGAATGGCCCGGCTCATGAGGAGTGATGTCAGCTCCATGGAAGAGATCACAGTAAAGCTGAAGACGCCAGAAGGCGCGACGAATGCGGTGTAACTCGGTGGATGATGGCGGAGCCTCCGGCATACCCGAGTAGTCGCCGGGGTTTTCGATGCGGGAATTAACGAAGGATTTGACGAAGAAATCGATCCAATTGGCGGAGTGCACGGTATCTCGAAGTGTAGTAATTGGATCAGGAAGGAAGTCAATTTCTTGCGCTTGGCCATCGCCGTCGAGGTGAAAGCGAAAGAGTTCGTCGGGACCAGTCGTGTTCAAAGGTGTATGATGACGAACAATCATGACGGTATGGATAATCCGCTGAAGCCGGGTGGACATTTCCAACTTCAAGACGGCAGAGAAGATTTCTTTGTGAAATGACTGAAAGAGATCTTTTGCGCGAGGACTTGCCAAGATCATATTCATCAGTGAAGAGAGATCTGGTATATTTTTCATCACGATAATGAGTAATTCAGCAGGGAGCTGTCTCAGATCAGAACCGTCATCATGGTCTAAGGTAAGGTATCATACCTAGTCGATCTGCTAGCCTTCAGCAGGCTCAGTATCATGACACCCCCGGATTCGAAATGGCCTCGTAACCATTTGCATAATATGCGCAGTGATCCCACGGAAGCAGGGTATATGATTGACTTCGTAGTGGTGGGTTTCCTGCACTTTCATCAAGGGAGTCCTCCGGAGAGAGCCCTGCTGAGTGACCTTGGTATCATGCTCTAGCAGCAAAACGACAATACCGAAGTTTTCTTGACTTGTAGCCTGGTGTAATGCGGTTTCTATATAGTTTCCGCGCCCATAATATCAGGATCGTCACCACGGACCTTTTTGATATCTGCACCTTACCTGAGCAAATACAGGATCATTTCAAGCCGACTCTCTGCTGTGAGTAATAATACTTTCAAGCTACACCGCCTGACACAGATGCCTGACCTGCAATACGCCAAAGAGGTTCTGCTATGCATATCGGGCTGGAGTGGCAGGCGGGGTCAGTTGCAACGGAAAGGTCGGTTGTGAGCACCTGCAACGGCGATGTGGAGCGCCAAGGTCCTTTCTCTTTGCTGGAGGTATTTTCTCTGGTGATGGTGGATATCTCCGCTTAGTCGAAGGTGCAAGAGAATCAGTGATCAAAGGTACTCGAGAAGCAGCGCTGTTCAAGCTACCAGCACGTAAGGCTGATGTCGAGGGATTTTGCTCTTGGGGCAATCCTATTCGCTTGGGCCCAAGCGTGTCAATGATATCATCAAAGACATCATGGATAGGTGTGAAGAATGTAATAGGATCTTCGATGTCGTCGTCTTGATATCGGCCCCAAAGCATGCCCATCAACTCATTGCTATGCTCTCGAACGATCCAGGATCCTGAGTCGCCGTCCACGCCCATCCCTCCTTCGTTCCATTCCTTGATCGACTTGGCGGCGGGTCTCACGATTGTCCATTCGAATGAGCTCCTAAAGCCACCAACTGCGTTTCCCTGACGTATCCATGCCTGACATGGTGAGACGAGCCCAGTCTGATAATGACTTGTTCGCCCAAGGGAATGCACCGCGATACCTCCAAAAACTTCGCAAGTCTTGGTGCACATGTTCTTCTTATCCGACGGGTTTTGTGAAGTACCGCCCCTGGCCAACTGAAATGCTGATGCACCACTTTCATTACAACGCAGCTGTACATCAAGCTCATTGTCCCCAATTCTATCCTCAATAACAGAGCATATAGCCCAATCCATTTCCATCGGCCATCCAGTACCAAGTGAAGATTGATTTGCTGTTCGTGCTCGGGATACTCGGCTTCGATACCCAGAGGATGCTACCACTTCGCCGAAACTCAAAAGGTCCTTCTCTCTGGGAATCATATCCTGCAACCTTTCAAGAGCTCTTATCTGAGACATCCACTGCAGTAGAGTCTCTTGTCCAGCCTCAAACCGACCGATCTTGTTCCTCAAGCTGAGGACCTCCACATCAATGTCCCTCAGTTCCTGCTGTGATGGTTGCGTGATTCTGTACTGGCCTCGCCGTAATCCACCATTCTCGGATGCTTGTACCTTCTTCTCGTCCTCGAAAAGATGATGGACCGTTAGTATGTAGGTAATTCCATCAATTACAACGTAGCCACCCAGTGTCGCAGTGTGGTCTTCACTACCCCAGCGCCCTATTGACGCGCCCATCGTGGGCTTGTGGACCCATCGACGGTTTCTAGGCTCGCATATCGGTGGATGATGTTCGCCAGTCTCCATAGTCTTCGTGTCGCCGCCGCTACGTTGAATCGAGCCTTTGGAGAACTCAACCGTGCAATCGCTTCTAAGTTTTTCAGGCAGCACGGAAAGAAGATCATGCTTCAAACGGTCTTTCTCAAACGCTGACCTTTTTATACTGCTGCGAACGCGGATTACGGCGTGTGATTCGACCTCGTTCAGTCCTTCGCGCTGCAAACTCACAACAATACTGGGATCTGATGCTGAAGAAATCATGTCATCCAACGCAGGAAGTACAGTAGTGTGCCAAGCATTGATAAGATCCTTGTCGAGATCTTCGCGGAGGATAAACACATCTGAGTTAATGCTTCGTGCAATAGAGTCCTTTCCATAGACTGTAGTTGCAGGTTCAATGACATTAGCTGAATCAGATGTTTCCTCAAATGCTTGGCTGCTGGCTGATCTTAGTTCTGGTACTAAGTGTCTGCACCACAATTCATGCCTGGCCTGAGCTTTTCTATCCGATGTCAGAGTCTCAATGCCTTCGAGCAAGAGAAGTTCCGCTTCATCAACCTTCGGCGAAGGTCCTACAAGGCATAATGACTTGCCTTCGCAGCGGTATACGACTTGAGCATCATCACAACTAGTACACTGATGAGTTTCAGATTTTAAGTTTGCCTCAACTCTCTGGATGACTGTTGGGACACTCTTAGCATCACTGATTGAAGCATTTTAGCCATGAAACTTACTGCCTAAATCAAGCAGCGCTAGATACTGTGCAGGCCATAACGAAAGAGAGATTGACTTCTGCTTGTCATGATCCACGATCTTCTCTGAAGAAACAGCCAAGTCTGCACCGACGGCTTGAGCCGTACTATCTGAGGCAGTTTGAATGTTGGTTGATGCTTGTGAAGGGTTCGAATGTGTATGGGTTACTTCAGCCAGTTGACTTTGAATATGTGCGTCAAAGACTGGCGTAAATGTGTCAAGTGAATCCGGAGAGAAGTCAGACCCCGGACGGGTCATTTCCTTTTTAAGCTCTCGACAAGGTGAGCGGCATGTGTCTGTTTCAGTGTCATGGACAGACTGGTGGTCTCCTGATGCCGCCAACGTTTTTGTAGTGTGGAAGGTGGAATTCAGGTTGACTGCTTCAAACTTAGAGAGATGGGCCTCAGGGTGCACCCTTCTCGCATGATCGAGGAGCTTGTCTCTTCTGGTAAATGACCTGAAACCACATCCTAGGATCGGACACGGGAAGGCTAGTGAGATGTGTTTCAGACCATGCCTTTTCAAGTCGGCGACCCTCCTAAAGGTTAGCTCACAACCTGGGAAGAGGCATATATATCTGTCCTCCACCTTAGCAGCTGAAGTTAGTGATGAAAGTGGAAGAGATGTGGAGGATTCTGTCGTCGACAGCTGATTGCCGTATCCCGCTGATGCGTTGAAGAGAATTAGAGGTGGAGTAGGTGGACAAGGTCCTT